>Ga0207070_1212_pt1 | contig 12584 bp, 13 predicted proteins | sample Alteio_BWMinHeat_92_FD_153591 | JGI IMG/M metagenome (GOLD analysis project Ga0207070, IMG submission 153591) | Enriched cells from forest soil in Barre Woods Harvard Forest LTER site, Petersham, Massachusetts, United States -... | ecosystem: Environmental > Terrestrial > Soil > Temperate forest >...
AAATATCAGCCAAGCACTCGATTAGCCCGATGAGTTCTTGCATGAGAAATCCGGCTGGGCCTCGGCACGAAGGTTTTTCCACCACGGGTCGGGCCGGCGATGGAGCTGATCCGCGATAGCCATGCGACGGCGGCGCTCCTCGATGGGAAGGTGCGCCCAAACGCAATCAATCATGGCCAACAAATCGGCAAACATCGCCATCCGCTCCAGTGGCGATTTCCCTTCGCTGCTCGCGGCGTCGGCTATAATCGTTTGGCGTTCATCTTGTCGAGGGAAAGCGAGCATAGGAACAAGGTCCCCACAAATCAGGCAAAACACCGCCACCCGGCTCCATTATAGCAAGCCGAAGCTGGCTAATGGCGACATGCGCCGGCCACCGAGACCGGGTCGTCCATCGTCCAAGCTTGATCGGTAAATGGGACGGGTTCGGTGAATGAAATCGAAGACCGTATGACATTCGCTAACCCATCTCGCCAAATGAAAGGCGACAAGAAGGGATGGTTGGAGTTTTTCTCGGGAAGTAGACCCTCCCCGCCAATTGTATTGGCGGGCGGAGGGGGGGTGCAGTAAGAGAAAATGCTTGACGGTTGCGTTTTTTTGGCCCTCCGCCAATTAGTCGACTTGGCGGAGTGCCTCCGAGATATGCGACGTCCTCTGTCTACCGCAACGATTCCAGCGGCCGCAGCCGCATCGCGGTCCATGCGGGCAGGAGACCCCCCAGGGCCCCCATGATCAGCGTGAACAGAAGACCGAGCGCCAAGGTGTTCGGTTCTACGACCATTTTAAAGATCACGCTCTTGGGGACGCCGTCATTGCTGCCGACCATAGTGCTGGCCGAGACACCGTTGACCAAATAACCCAGGATGCAACCCAAGACTCCGCCGATCAAGGCGATGGCCAGCGATTCCAGCATGAACGAGGCGAGAATTTGCCAGCGGGCGAAGCCGAGAATGCGGAGCACACCGATGTCCGAGGCACGCTGGGCGATGGCCGCGAACATGGTGTTCATCACGCCGAAGACGCCGCCGATAGCCATGATGATGGCCACCATGAAAATTGCGCCCAAAAGTTGTTCCGCTGCCTCGCCCAGTTTGGAATAGTATTCCGGCTCCGTTGTTGCTTGGAGGGCGGACTTCTTGTAGCCGTGCGACAAGTGATCAGCCAAGGTTTTTGCGCTCTCACCGTCGGAAGTCCGAAGCACCAGCGAGGTGTAAATGTTTTGCTTGCCGAACGTTTCGCCGACGATAGAACGCTTGGCCCATACCTCCGAGCCGAAGGCGCTTCCGGTGGCCTTCATGGTACCGACCACGAGCCAGCGGCGCGGCCCGAGATCGAATGTATCTCCGACTTTCAAAGTCTCGACGCCGCGGTCCCTCCCAAATTCCTGCGCGATGGCCTCTCCCAACACGGCCTCAATCGATGAGGATTGAGAATGGAGGTTCGAGGATTGAGAATTCGAGTCGGGTTGAGCTTTCGATTCAGTCCTCGATCCACCATCTTCCATCTTCGCTTCTTGGACGCCGCCGGCGGAGAACCATTTGCCCCCCGGCATGAGTTCCAAGTCATGCACCTGGGCGGCGATGTCGGGATCTTCCAAGCCGCGAATTTGCAAGAAGCGGTGTTTCGAGCGCCCGTCGGGACCGACAGTGGGCTGATTGACGAAGACATAAACCTCGCGGCTGCTCAGCGCCCGGCCGTTTTGCCAAACGACGCCCGGCTGGTGTTCAATCTCCGTCGCTTCGGCGATGGGGATATTGCTGAAAACTTCGTCCGTGGAACCATCGGACATGACAATGACGTTGGCGGGCTGAGCGCTCTTGCCGATGACCCGATTCATTCCGCCCACAAATGCGATCATAATCGTGAGTAGGAACACGACGACGGTGAACGCCGTGGCCGTCATAACCGTGGTTTTCTAGCGTACTAGCAAATTGCGGATGCTGTATTGGAAAGGAATTTTTCGTGTCACCATCAACAAACCGAGGATGCCCAAGACCACGCCAAGGGGAATGTAGAGAGCCAACAGGTTGGGCAGAGTATTCAGCATGAAATCACGCGATCTTGGCGAAGACCTCCGATACGTTGACAGAACGGGCGGTCCAGGCGGGTAGCAGGCTGCCTAAGAGCGCGGCCCCGCCGCCGACCACCGGTCCCCACCAGAGGGCGTCCAGCGGCACCGGATAGGGTGGGTTGCCGGGAAAGACACGGATGCCGCCCATGAGGCTATTGAAAATCTCAAAGGTGAGTCCGCCCGTGAGCATGCCGCTGCCGCTCCCCAGTAGAATGGCTTCGCCCAAAACCAGAAACATGATAACTCCGGGACCGAAGCCCAAGACTTTCAGAACGGCGATTTCCTTCCGTCTTTCGCGGACGCTTAGGCTGATGGCGTTGGCAATCACCAAAATCATGCTGACCATGCTGCCCGGCACCAAAATCCATTTGATGAACCAGATGAAGCCGGTGTAGGCGTCCAAGAAGGAAGCGACCATGGAGCCGAACGTTTCGCACTTGACAGCCGGGTCTCGAAACTGGGGCGCGGATTCAATTTGTTTCCCGATGGTGGTGAAGTCCTCGGGGTTGCCGACGCGCAGCCAAACGAAATTCAGCCGCTTGTTTACCAAAGGGTGTTTCGTGCCGCCCGCACCCCGGTAGGAATCGACCGCGTCGTTCAGGTAGTCCTCGTTCATGATGCCCAAGTCTTCGTATTGACCCGTGGGCAGCTCTCCGACAATTTCAAAATCCAAGTCGATGCCTTTGAAATCCAGACCCGTGATCTTGATGCGCTCGCCGACTTTCTTGTTGATGGTCTGAAGTCGTTTCGGACCCACCAGGACGGCGTTTTTCTTTTCGCGCAACTTTTCCACCAGCTTGGGATCGAGACCCTTCAAATCGTCAATCATGGAGAGGATTTTGTTGGGATCGGTAGCCACGAAGAAAATCATGCTTTCTCGGGTTTTCTTTTCCGGGTCGATGGTGCCGCCGTAGAACTGCCAGAGCATGAACTCCTTGGGTCGCACATCGCCCGGTTTGGAAGCCGCCCCTTCAGCCAATGGCCGAGAGTATGACATCGGCATCTGACTGGGGATTTGCCATTTCTCGGTCACAATCGCTTGCAAATTCTCCGTCTTGGTCTTGGTGAGGTCATCCAGGAAATAAACGACGGTCCAAATCATGGTGACCACAAAAACCAGCACCATGGTCGCCAGGAACGTGAGCGTCGTCCGCACCTTGTTGCGAAACAGATTCTTGAAGATGAGGAGAAGAAACTTCATTGTTGCCTTTTCGGGGAGGACCAAACTAACAAAGCGAACTATCGAATATCGAACCAGGAATTTCGAATGTTGAACTCCGCTTAGAGGTTATCTTATGGTCTTCCGGCCCCTTTTCTTCACTTCGGAATTCGACATTCCTTGTTCGATATTCGATATTTCTTTCGATAATCTTCGCGTGAGACAGGGCAAAAGAAGAGAATTTCAACGCATTGAACCCAAGAGTTCATGAGATGTTGAACGTCAATTTACTTCTGGCTCTGTCCATTGCCGGTTGACTTAGCAGTCTCCAAAGGCTGCAAGCGAACCACGTGCATTTCTATTTTTTCTTGCCGTTCTTGTTCGTCGTCCCCTGACCCAGATGCTCAATGTTTTGAACCAAGAGCAATGAAACCATATCGAGGCGGTCGAAGGGTTGACCGGGCTTTTGCCGGTAGTAGTAAATGAAAGTGTCCCGGCCAACCGCGATGGTTTCAGGGTGGCGTACAGCATAGCTCTTGCCGGAGTTCATGACGATGCGAAACGGCCGGAAGGGAACTGCCTGGACGTAAGTCAGAACGGAATGCTCCCGCATGCTTTGATCCCTATGTTTGATGAAGCCCGTCTTATCTCCGCATTATATCGCAGCCTTGAATTCGAACGAAGAGTATCATGCTAGCTTTTCAAAGCAGCTCTTACCGCAGCGATTCCAACGGCCGCAGCCGCATGGCGGAAAGCGACGGCAGCAGCCCCCCCGTGAATCCCATGAACATGGTTAAGAGAATGCCGATGCCCAATGTGTTAGCGTCGACCACGAGCCGAAAAATGACCGTCTTGCCGAATCCTCCCTGGCCGCTGCCGACGATGCTGGTGGCGCTCCAGCCATGACTGAGCATCCCCAGCGCACAGCCGACTAGTCCTCCTATCAACGCGATGCCCAAGGATTCGAGCAAGAAAGAGGAAAGGATTTGCCATCGGGCATAACCTAAGATGCGAAGGACGCCGATGTCTTTGATGCGCTGGCTGATGGCGGCGAACATGGTGTTCATCAGCCCGAAGACCCCTCCGACGGCCATGAAAACGGTCAAGAAGATGATGGCGACCTGAAGTTGGGCGCTGATGCCTTGTAATTTGGAATAGTACTGAGTTTCTGTTTGAGTCTGCAGATTTGCTTTTTTGTAATTCTCCTTGAGGTCCTCGGCCAGCAGCTCGGCGTCGGCAGCGCTGGCCGTGCGAATCACCATGCTCGAAATCGTGTTGGGCTTGCCGTAAAGCTCGCCGATGTAACCTCGTTTCGCCCAGACTTCGGAATTAAAGGTAGTCCCGGCCGATTGCAGGATGCCGACGACTTTCCATTTTCTCGGTCCCAGCTCAAAAATATCGCCCACCTCCAGGCGCTCTTTCTTCAGGTCCGGACCCAGCTCGCGGGCAATCCCGTCGCCAATTACGGTTTGGATGGCGGTTTCGGAGTTCTTGTCTTTGTCGGTCGTGGGCAGCTCCTCGACGCCGGCAGCGCTAAACCATTGGCCGCCGGGAAACAGATCCAAGCGATGCACTTCCGCCGAAATCAGCGGCTCTTCGATACCGCGAATCTGAATAAAACGCCGGCGGTTGGAGCCTTGAATTTCCAAGGCCCAGCCGTCAGGTCTGCGATCCTCGTAAGCCATCCAAATGTCATCGCCGGGCTTTAGATTCTCCAACTTTCCCTCGATGCTGTTGGCGAACACTTTGCCGGATTCCGCCAATTGAAAACGGCGCTCGTTGCTCGCGGTGTCGAGCAAAATAAAAGCATTCTGGTCGATCAAGACTTTGCGCACCTTGCCCCGCATTTGCGGCCCGGAGGCATGACCTTCTTTGGGTGGAATGGGCATGTTGGCGATCACGTAGACTTCCTTGCTGGCCAAGGGCTTGCCTTCGTTGCCGGGTAGTTCGCCGGCCATGACGCCTTTTTGCCGCTCAATGTCGCCGATTTCCGTGAAGTTCAAGGAGCTGAAGCTCTCGTCGTTGGCGCCTTCCGCCAGCACGACGACGTTGTCGGAATGCCCGCTTCCTTCCGTCAGCTTTCCCATGCCGTTGACGAAGGCCATCATGACGATGAGAAGGCCGATCACCAGGGTAAACGCCAAGCCGGTCAGCAGGCTCATGCGCCAGCGGACAACAAGGTTGCGAAGGTTGTAACTGAGCGGCACCTTACCCACGACCAGTAAGGAGCCAAGAAGCAGGAGGAACAGCACCAGCGGCGCCAAGACCACCGGCGAGATCGGCAATGTACTCATGGTTGCATGCTCATGCGACTTTGGCGAATACTTCGGACACCTTGATATTGCGGGCGTTCCACGCGGGGATCAGACTGCCCAGGAGCGAGGTCAACGCCCCGAACGCCGGCCCCCACCAGAGGGCATCCGTCGGAATCGGCCAAATGGAAAACCAAGCGATCGGGAACGGGATGCCGCCCAAAGTTCCTTGGATGAGCAGGTAGGCGAGCGCGACGATAAAGAAACCGCTCAACGCGCCAACCAACACCGCTTCCCCCAGAACAATGGCTAAGATGCGGGCCGGCGAAAACCCAAGAACTTTCAGCACCGCCATCTCCGTCCGCCGTTCGCGCACGCTGATGCTGATCGCCATGGCCATGACCAGGGCCATGATCGCGAACAGCACCGGCACGAGCAGCCATTTGACTCCCCAGAAGATGTCTTTGTAGGGTTCCAGCCACGAAGAAGTTCCCGAAGCGGCCGTCTCGCATTTCACGGCCGGGGATGAGTAAACCGGCGACGACATAATTTGATTGCCCAATTTCCCATAGGTCTCAGAGTCGGCCACTCGCAACCAAACCAAATTCAAATTCTTGTCCGCCAAGGGATGTTTGGTGCCGTTGTGCGTTCGGGGGTAGGCGTCGATGGAGTCTTGGATGTAATCTCGGTGCATGGCGCCTACTTGGTTATAGCGCGGCAAGTTAGGAAATGTTCCTACGATTTCCAAATCCAGGTCCGCGTCCTTCAAAGTGAGGCTATAAACCCTGATGCGTTCGCCGACGCGTTTGTTAAGGGCCTTGAGCCGATCGCGCCCCAGAATGCATCCTGACTTATTCTCGACTAGTTTTTGGACGGCTTGCTTGAAGGTTTCATCAGGATGTTCGAGGTCGTCCATCATGGGCGGCAGCTTTTTGCCGTCTTTCGTTTCGCGTTCGAGCAAGCTACGCGGATCCATGGCGAAAAAGAATGCAAAATTCTCGAATGACGGATTCTGCTTGTCGAGAAATCCAGCATAAAACATCCAGGTCATGCTGTTACCCGGCTCCACGCGAACGTCGCCGGGCTGGGAGTAGGCTCCCTCTTCCAGCGTGGCGGCATAGGCAAACGGCATTTGGCTGGGAACTTTCCACCTCTCGGTGACCACCACCTTGAAGTCGCTGGTCTTCTCCGTGACGAAGGCGTCGAGGGGAACCAGAATCGACCAAACCAGCGTCACCACCAGTGCGAGGACCATGATGGCCATGCCAGCCAAAATGGTTCTCAGCTTATTTCGAAAAAGATTCTTCAAGACGAACGACGCATATTTGGGGAACAACAACCACAAGAGGCCACATGCGATGACCACAAAACCGAACGCCGCGCCTACGACCACCAGCGTGTAGGTGCGAAAGCCGAGCACTTGCTGAAGGAAGTGCAGATAGTTCTCAAGTGGTGCGATGTATCTCATGTCGAGGTCTCTCCTCAAGAGCTTTGCAATCCCCAAGCCATTGAGGGGGCGTGTCAATGAGTTTGGCCGGCCGGAATGCTCCGACCTTCTTTGATGGCTGTGCTGCCGTCGCGGCCGGCGCCGGCCAAGGCAGGCTCGGCGCCGGATAGCGTTCCCTTTTCAACCAGCTGCCCTTTCTCTAGGTGAAGAACTCGTTGGGCACGAGAGGCGGCCCGCGGGTCGTGCGTCACGAGCAGAATTGTCTTTCGCAAGCTCTTTTGCAGCTCGGTCAAGAGATTCAAAATATCCTCAGCCGAGCGGGCATCCAGGTCGCCGGTCGGCTCGTCGGCCACGATCAAAGTCGGGTCGGTGACAATGGCGCGGGCGATGCCGACACGCTGCTGCTGTCCGCCGGAGAGCTGGCCGGGGCGATGTTTCATCCGGTCCGACAAGCTCACAAGGTCTAGCGCCATCGTGACCTGCTGACGCCGTTGCGCCGCCGACAACGGCAGCAGTAGCAAGGGCAGCTCGACATTCTCATAAGCCGTCAACACCGGCAGCAGATGGTAAAACTGGAAAATGAAGCCGATGTGCCGGGTCCGCCAGCGGGCCAATTCCCCTTCCGACATTTGCGAGATTTTGTTGTCCCCGACCCAGATGTCGCCCTGGCTCGGCTTGTCCAAGCCCGCGATCAAGTTGAGGAGTGTGGTCTTGCCCGAGCCGCTCGGTCCCATGAGGCCCAGGAATTCGCCCTCTTGCACCTCCAAGTTGAGGTCCTGCAGGACGTCGATTTGCTCGCTGCCCCGCGTGAAATATTTGTGCACTCCCACCACTTGCACTATGGGTTCCGATGCCATGAAAACTCCTTGTTAGTCGGTAGTCAGTAGTTCTTAGAGCTTAGTTCTTAGAGCTTAGTAGGTCAGTAACGGGGTTGACTTGGATTGGCGCGGATTAAACTCCAAGAACTAAGCTCTAAGCACTAAGGACTAAAGAACTAAGCACTAAGAACTAATAACTACTTCTTCGCCTCTCTTGGTTCTTCCTTTTTGAGAAAAGAGACCACCGCGCCCATTTCCGGCTTGAGGTAGGCCCCTTGTTCTTCATCTTTCGGGACAATCAGCTTCACTCGAACGGGCACGGCGCCTTTGCCTCGGTCGGCAATCGGCATTAAGCGGGAGACGTATCCGTCGTAAGTCCGTTCCGGATAAGCCTCCGGACGAATTCGGCAACTCTGGCCCTTGAAAACCCGAGAAACGTCACGCTCCTGAATGCTCAAGTCGATTTCCAAATCCGAGAGGTCGGCCATGTCGCAGATGCTGCCCTTCAGGTTCAAGGACAACTGATTGACAATATTCCCCTCTTCGGCGAATTTCGTGAGGATGGTTCCTGAGATTGGGGCGCGAATGGTACAGTTGTCGAGCCGCCAGCGGTTCTTGACGACCTCTTCCTCGGCTTGCTTGACGCGCCGATTGGCGGCTTCGATCTTATTGTCACGCGGTCCGCGAATCATGAATTCATAATCCACCCGAAGCGACTGCTCGCGAGCCAGCATGGCCAAGTAGGCGCTGTCGGCCTGCTCAAACTCGCGATCGGCCAAGGCGTTAGTGTTCTTGAGCTTGCTGCTGCGGCGGCGGTCGATTTCCAACTGCTTGCGCTGGACCTCCGCCTCGCTCCAGCGTGCCTTCGTCTGGTCAATTTCCTTTTGACGATACTGGGTCAGCTCCAAAAGATTTTGACGTGCTTCCTCTAACGCGGCTTCGGCCCGATTATAATCGGCCCTATAGTCGATGTCTTCCAACTCGGCCAGAATCCAGTTCTTCTCCACCCGCATCCCTTCTTCGAGGGGAACTCCTTCGTCTTTTTCATCCTTCTTGACGCGAAGTTTGAGAATGAGACCGCTGACCTTAGGGCTTACTTGAATCTGATGGACCGGTACGACGTTGCCTTTGGATTCGTGGACGACGGTGCCGATTTCGGTGGCGTGGGCGCCTTCGGACTGCCTCCGGTCGAAAGACGAAGCGTTGACGTCACTCGTCCTGGCATCATCCACCTTAGGCTGATTGAAGTACAGATACCCGAAGCAGGCAGTGCTTAAGGCCAAGAGCAAGCACAGACTCCCCAAGATCCAGACAATACCGCGGGACGATTTTTTGACCTGTTGGTCGGGAAGACGCAAGGACCGAACACGCTCGCTTAAGGAAGTCGGCTCCGGTTTGCGGACGGACTCGATGACCATGGGACTGGTCACGGCATTGTTTTCATTTCGCTCGCTCATGCGACACCTTTCGAGAGACGGCCCGCAGGCTGGCGTTTACGGCCATCGCGGACCCCATTGACGGCCTTCAAGTTATTCGCCGCGGACCTCCGTGGCTTGCGGGGATGGGGTCGAATCTTCATATACGACCCCAACATGTCCAAGCAGAGGGCTAGTACTTCTTGGCGGTTAAAAGCTTGCGGATCGGCCGCGGCCTGCATGCCGAGACCGTGTAGGAGCGCCTGAATGACCGAAGCCATGGCCCGCGAGGGAATTGCGCGCGTGTCGGGATGGTGAGCCAGATCGACCGCTAACCCTTGAGCCATTTGGCCTCTCCATTCCTCATACAGCGTCGCCAAGCGTCGTCGAAAATCCTCCCGATAAGCGATCTGCGAAAGAAACGTGTACTGCAGAACTCCAAATTGCGGATTGACCGGCGCCTCGCCGACGATCTTTTCCAGCAAGTGTCGGGTCCAATCCCAGCCGGAAGCTTGTTCGGGTTCCACTTCCCGAGGCGTTCCAATGCGCTGATAAGTCAGCTGCAACAAGCGATCAAAGACGGCCAGGAGTATGTCCTCTTTGGCGGGAAAATAGTAGGTCAGCTGCCCCCGGCTCATCCCGGCCTTTTTCTCGATCTCCGAAAGAGAAAAATTCTGCAGACCGCGCTCGGTGATGACGGCAATGGCTGCCTCGACGATCTGCTCGCGACGGATCGAGCCCACGTCTATGCGCGCGTTCTTCATGAAACGGAAACTAGGGGATGGAGTAGACTTAGACCAAACGATCTATTATTAGATCATTCGGTCTAACGAAGTCAAGGGATCGAGTGAAATTATGCCAACGAATGGGGAGCTGGCAGCTCAGAGCGATTCCACGAATTTTTCCCGTCTGCCCACTTGCATATCGACCTAGGACCGGATAGAACACTCAACCAAACCCTCCGCGCCGCGGCGACCCAGGGAGCCTGTGACTCGGGAGGGGAAGAATCCAAGGTGAATCGACTTCTGGGTGTCGTTAGAAAGGACGATCGAACATGGCTGACCTCGGTTTGTGGTTCTATGTTATCATGGGATTGGTTTTGGTGGGCTTGATCGGAGTGTTTTTATATTTGCGGAAGAAAGGGGACGAAGACTAGCCGTCTTATCGCCTCACTTTTCCACGGTCATACCAAGGCGCTTCGGAGAAGCGCCCCGCCTTGGCGTGTCGCTTCTCCGAAGCGCCGATTTAACTCGCGCATCTTCTTAAGGTCGGAAACGGGTTTGACCCTGAGTCCAGTCCCCGACCGTGGCTTCTAAAGCCACTGTGCGGCGCTCGCGCCACACCTGGAGACGCACCTTTTTTCCCGCCGGTTGCACGCTGATCATGTTGATGAGATGATTCTCGTTGCGAATGGAGGCGCCATCTAATTGGAGCACGACGTCGTTGGCGCGCAGACCCGCGGCCGAGGCAGGCGTTTCCGGGTATACCGTTTCCACCAAGGCGCCTTGCACCCGATCCAGCCCGAGCTTCAGCGCCGTCGCCGGCTCAAAGCTATCGGCCAACTGCATTCCCAAGTATCCCCGACTCACGCTTCCTTTTTCCAGTAATTGAGTCATCACACGCTTCACCAGATTGATGGGGATGCTGAAGGCCACGCCGCTATTGCTGCCGTTGTGAGAGGCAATGGCGGTGTTGATGCCAATCACCTCGCCATCCAAATTGACTAACGGGCCGCCACTGGAGCCGGGGTTGATCGCGGCGTCGGTCTGCAAAAAATCCTTGATCCGGATGGTATTGCCGAGACTGATTTGCCCTCTCTCACGGGCACTGACAATCCCATGAGTCACGGTCTGATTGAGCCCGAACGGGCTGCCGATCGCCAGGACCCACTGCCCGACGCGGGCTTTATCACTATCGCCTAAGACAGCGCTCGGCAGGTTGTCCACCCCGTCCAAGCGCAAAATCGCCACGTCCGATTCAGGATCGGTCCAGATGCGACCCGGACGAAGCAGACGTCCGTCGGCGAGATTCACGGCAATTTGATCCGGCGATGCTTGAGAAATCACGTGGTTATTGGTGAGAACCAGCGGGCTGCGTTGGCTAGGAACGCGGATGACCACTCCAGAGCCGGACTCCTCCACCGAGCGCGATTTCCCGGGCGCTACGACGCCCCCCGGCTTGGTCGCTTCCACATAGACGACCGAAGGAGATACCAAACGCGCCACCGCTTCAAATCGATCCGCGATCTTAAGGATGTCACTGCTCGACGCCAATGAGCCGGGATGCGACAAGGTTGTCTGAGCGCCCGCCGGTGTCTGCCAATGCGGGCCGATCACGAAGACCGCGGCCCCTCCCACCAATGCGCACACGCCAAAAAGAAGAATTGATTGCAAGCGTTTCATGAGTGTTCACCTTTTGAAGGACGTGACGATGTCAGCTGGCTGGCTCTCACAGACATGCGTTTTCCAAGTCCAGCCAAGCCCGATCAATTTTAGACGAGAGAGCGCGGCGACTTGCCGAAAAGTGAGACGCAAAACGTCCAAAGACTCATTCCACGACGCTACAGGCCGCAGAAAGCGCCTAGACACCCGTTTCCGTATTCGCCAACGGCGCAAAAAAACCCGGCTTCTGCTGGGAAGCCGGGTTTCGCAATCGCAAGCTCGGTCACTTGGAGACGTCAATCTCCAGTTCGGAAATATTTACCTCGCGGTGATCATCAAAGCCCTCGGAGGAAACCTTCCCCCAATCAGTCCCCTCTGCGTCCCCGAAAGACGGATCGGTTTCCATCTCTCGCTGGCATCTCACGCAGGTGGTGCTGTAGGGCAAGATGTTCAAGCGAGCCACTGGAATTTTGACCTGACAAAGCTCGCAGGATCCATAGGTGCCTTGTTTAATCCGAGCCAGAGCGCGTTCGATCTGACTCAACTCGCGGGCCTCCAACTCGGCCAGCTGCGAGGAAACTTCCTCGCTACCGGCGTCGAAGGCGGCATCGGCAGTGTCGCCGGTATCGGTGGTCTTGAAGCGCAAGTCAGCCAACTCGCCTGCCAAGACCTTTCGCAAGGCCGTTCCACGGGCCACAAGTGACTTATGCAGTCGAAGGAGGGCATCTCGTCGTGCCATAATCATCACCTCTTAGGGGCGTCGTTTTTTCGGAGATCCGTCCCCTGTACACCGGCTGCCTCTTCTGTTAAGTCCCGGCCCCGCCTCGTGCGGATTTCAGCTTAGCTTGCCCAACTCTTGTCTTGCTTGGATTTCAAACTTCTCCGAGAGCAATATACGTGCCGCTTTTCCGGTTTTTCAATCCTTCGCCTCTGAACATCGAAATTTCTCTTAAAGTCCAGCCTTTTTCATAAAGATTATTGATTGCCATGCCGACAGACACTTGGTCAACTGATCAATTTTTGATCACTTCCTCTGCCGGA
>Ga0207070_1230_pt1 | contig 12304 bp, 2 predicted proteins | sample Alteio_BWMinHeat_92_FD_153591 | JGI IMG/M metagenome (GOLD analysis project Ga0207070, IMG submission 153591) | Enriched cells from forest soil in Barre Woods Harvard Forest LTER site, Petersham, Massachusetts, United States -... | ecosystem: Environmental > Terrestrial > Soil > Temperate forest >...
GATTCCATTTCATGATGGGCACACAGGTCGGCAGACGTCTGGCGACCGCCCCTACAATCCTTATTGTTCTTTTCCTGTTCACTGGTGCGGCGCAGGCGGCGGATTTTTTTGTTCGATCGAACGCCACGGGCAACGGTTCCGGATCGGATTGGACCAATGCTTGGAACGATATGACGAACATCGTTTGGAGTTCCATCCAGCCGGGTGACACCATTTGGATCTCGGGTGGAAGTTACGGCGAGCTCGATATCGGCGCGAGCGGAAATGCGGATACCAATGCGGGACGCATTTTCATCAAGCGAGCCACGGGTTTGGCGCACGGCTCCGATACCGGATGGGTCTCGACATTCGACACCTTGGTCACGATCTCGGGCATGAACTGGACCGCTTTGAACCTGGGAAGCTACGTCACCGTCGACGGACAGGTCGACGCAGGCATTCTCATTCCGCATGGAGACGGGACCGGGAGCACCTCGGTGTTTTTCGAGCGCGGCAATTCCTACGTCACGCTCCGTCACCTAGACCTGGCAGGGCCTGGCGACCTCCACTCGCATCATCACACCGGCGATGACCGCAGCCTTCGTCTGACGGCGTACAACGGGTCCAGTTACGATCTGATCGACCATTTGACGGTTCAATATGTTCGCATTCATGGGACATGCACGGCCATCTGGAATATGCACACCACCAACGCGGTGTATGAATACAACCAGATCTATAACGTCTTCGATGATAACGGCGCCGTGTGCCATCCGGACGTATTCGTCACCTCATCCTCCTCGAATTTGATATTCCGGTATAACCAGATTTACAACTGGGAGGATGAGGACATCATGTTCCTCAATGGAGATAACGGGACCCATTACATCTATGGGAACCTCTGGTACGGGGAGACGAACACAAACGCCAGGATCATGGAGTCCCAGATGGGAGCGAACGGACCGGTATTTTTCTATAACAACACGATCGATCGAATTACGGCGGGTTTTAGTGCCAGCAACGGCGGGTCCTGGGCGCCCGGGTCTCAAAGCCGGAACAATATCTGGTGGGGAGTCGGGTGCGGAACAGACCCATCAGATGGGTTCAGTGACACGGACTACGACTTCACCTCGGTTTCCAGTTGCAGCGGATCGCATAGCGTCACTTCCGGCGCAAATCCGTTCGTGAACTTGTCGGGAGCGAACTACCACTTGGCCTCGGCGACCCCGGCCGGACAAAACCTGGGAGCCCCCTATAACGTGGACCCCGACGGCAACATCCGAGGCGCCGACGGTGTCTGGGACATCGGTGCGTACGAATTCAATTCTGGTACTCCACCACCGCCACCTCCAAGCGGTCCTCTGGCTAATGTTTATATCTCCCAAGCCGGCGGAGGCAGCGGTTCCAGCTGTGGCGCTGCAGCGCCCGTCAGCTTTTTCAACATGTCCGGCAATTGGGGTACAAACTCTGGCCAGATTGGCCCTGATACGGTGGTGCACCTGTGCGGAACGATCACCAGTCAACTAACGTGGGGTGGCAATGGAACCGCCGGACATCCGGTGATATTGGACGGAACCGGCGCGACGATGAATGCCGAGCTTGTCATTGCCACACTTTCTTACTGGACGATCCAAAACGTAACGTGGTCTGCGAGTTTCTCCGGAGGCAGCCTGAATACGAGCACCTTGGATCTGCAAGGCAGCGCCAATGGCGTGATCACCGGCAACACCTTTGACGTGGCTGGCCCAGGAACCTTGATCTTCTTACAGCAAAGTAACAGCGCCTCGAGTCTTTCGCACGATATAATCATCCAAAATAATTTCTTTCGCAATGGCGCCATCATAACGGGCGTTCAAAGCGATCTTCTTGATACGGAAGGCTCGTATAACATTACTGTCCAGGGGAACTACTTCGAGATGCGCGCACAGGATAATTCGCAGCATGACGACTGCATCCAAACCTGGCAGAAGGGCGGCGTCACCGCGGGCCCTCCGCATGACTGGACCGTTCGCTACAACAAATTCGTCATGAACTCGACGGCGCCGAACAACAAGTCCTGGATGATGATGGAGATGTTGGGGGCGGGAACTGTAAATATCTATGGGAATGTCTATGTCGGGCTGCAGGGAGCCAGTTCCGCCAATGGAATTGTGTTTGACAGCAATCAAGCGGGAATGACCGCGAATATTTATGGGAACACCATCGTTGAAAAAGCGGGCGCCAATAACAATCTGTTTAATCTAGGTGCCCCGGGGACATTCAATCTCAGCGGCAACATCATCTATTCGAGCGATTCCGGCAACGCGCTCACGGGCGGAGGTCCCGTCAACCGGGATCATAACTTATGGTATGGCGCGAATGTCCCCGCCTGCGTAGCCACCGAGATCTGCGGACATAATCCGTTGTTCACCAATTATGCCACCAACGACTTCAGCCTCCAATCAGGCTCTCCGGCCAGAGGAGTCGCGGCTAATCAAGGAGTGACTTACAATCAATATCCGTTGCCCGGATCGACGTGGCCTAATCCTGCTTTAGGAACACGCTCTGCTTCCGGCAATTGGGATGCCGGAGCTTACCAGTTCAGTGGCGCACCACCCCCTCCGAACAATCCCCCGACGGCATCAATTACGAGCCCAGCCAACGGAGCCACGTTTATCGTGGGGAGCAATCTGACGATCAACGCAACGGCGGCCGACTCCGATGGGACGGTGACGAAAGTGGAGTTTTATCAAGGAACGACGCTGTTGGGCACCGACTTGTCCGGGCCCTATAGTTTTAACTGGACGAACCTGCCGGCCGGGACCTATAGCCTGACGGCCAAAGCCTACGACAACCTGGGCGCGACAGGAACGTCGACGGCAGTGACGATCACCGTCAATCCACCGAACCAAGCTCCGACGGTGAGCGTGACAAGCCCGGCCAACGGCGCCACATTTACAACCCCGGCGACAATCACAATCAACGCGACAGCGGCCGATTCCGACGGAACGGTGACGAAGGTGGATTTCTTCGAGGGAAGCACGCTTCTGGGAACCGACGTTGCCTCACCTTATACGTTCAGCTGGGCGAACGTTCCGGCGGGCACTTACAGCTTGACGGCGCGTGCTACGGATAACCAAGGAGCGGCGACGACGTCCAGTGTGATAACGGTGACGGTCAGCGCTCCGGCCAACCAGCCGCCGACGGCATCGATTACAAGTCCCGCGGATGGCGCTACGTTTACCGCTCCGGCATTGATTACGATCAATGGAACCGCGGCGGATAGCGACGGGACAGTGGTGAAAGTGGAATTTTATCAGGGGACTACGCTGTTAGGGACGGACGTTTCCGCGCCGTATACCTTTAATTGGACGAACGTTCCCGCGGGCAGCTATACGCTGACCATCAAGGCTTATGACAACCTGGGGGCGACGACCGACAGCCAGTCGGTCAACATCGGCGTGGACGCGCCGGCGAACCAGGCGCCGACGGTAAGCCTGGCGAGCCCGGCCAACGGCGCGACATTTACGGCGCCCGGTTCTATCACCATCAACGCGACAGCGGCCGATTCCGACGGAACTGTGACAAAAGTGGATTTCTTCCAGGGGAGCACGTTGTTAGGAACTGACGCATCATCGCCCTATACATTTAATTGGACCCTGGTGCCGGCGGGGACTTATTCTTTGACGGCGCGCGCCACGGACAACCAAGGGGCGACGACGACCTCCGGCGCGGTGACGGTGACAGTGACGACGCCGGCCAACCAGCCGCCGACGGCATCGATTACGAGTCCGGCCAACGGAGCCACGTTTGTCGCGGGGACAAACCTGACCATCAGCGCGACGGCCACGGACGTAGACGGAACGATCACTAAAGTCGAGTTCTATCAAGGGACAACGCTCTTGGGAACGGATACTACCCCGTCTTACAGCTTCAACTGGAACAATGTGCCCGCGGGGAGCTATAGCCTCACGGTGAAAGCTTATGACAATCTGGGCGCGACGGGAACATCCGCAGCGGTTCCGATCACGGTGAGTGCCCACAACCAGCCACCGATCGCGTCGATCACAAGCCCTATCGACGGCGCGACATTCAGCGCTCCGGGTAATATCACGATTACGGCGACAGCATCTGATCCGGATGGGACGGTGGCGCAGGTGGACTTCTTCCAAGGAAACACGCTGTTGGCAACCAAGACGGTATCGCCCTACACCTTTAGTTGGACGCCGGTTCCGGCCGGGACGTACAGGTTGACGGCGCGCGCGACAGATAACCAAGGGGCGCAAGCGACGTCGGCGGCGGTCGCGATAACGGTCACCACGCCTAACAGTCCTCCGCCACCTCCGAATGGTTTAGCGGTCCCAGCCCTAAATCTACCGGAGACGCTTCCTATTGATGGGACGATCCAGCTGTCGAACGCCTCAAGCTTCAGCAACACAAGCTTTACCTGGAGCTTTGCACCACAAGCCGGATCAGGGACATTAGGATTGTTCAGATCCAAGGCATCTGGAGTATCAGCCGCAGTCAGTGCTACGAGCCAAGCTCCCCAGTTGTCGTTAAGTTCAGTTCCGAACTTAGTGCCGGGAACTTATGAGATTACGGTACAAGCCAGCGGCAACGGCCAAACCACACAATCAGTTCCTGTGATGGTGACGTTGGTCTTAGCGGACTTGAGCGCGGTAAAGGTGTACCCGAACCCCTGGCGAAGTGACAAGCATGCCGGCAAGAACATGGTCTTCGGTAATCTTCCGGCCAACTGCAGTGTGAAAATCTTTACGGTGTCGGGACATCTAGTCAGAGATCTGGGAACCGTCAACGGCCAGACGACGTGGGATGTCAGCAATGAGTCGGGCGACAAAGTCGCTAGCGGGATTTATGTCTACCTTATTAAAGACAGTGAGGGGAACAAGGTACGGGGAAAAATGGCGGTCGTCAAATGACAACCCAGAACAACCTGAGTTATTAAAACGGCTGCGTGATTTTATCGGAGACCATGAGATAATGTTTCGCATTGCTTGCGACAAGAGTCGCCTTTTCAAGGAACTTTGGTGCCAGGGGTGAAAGGTGAAAGTTCTGCTTTAGCGGGGTGTTTGGTGGGAAAGCAGGGACGTGCACAGCGCTAGCGTTCTCGAGCAATCGCTTGCTGTTTGATGAATATAGCTAATGGCTGAAGGGTCTCGTAAAAAGAGTGTTGCAAGGGCTTGGCGTGATGTTCTCATCATCGTTCGAGCGATATAAACGAAAACTTTCCGCCATAGGATTAAATCGCGTGATTGCCTTAGCGAGAGCAAACGATCCCGGGGCAAGCCGGACTCCTTGAGAATCGCACCCATCAACGATTCTATATTGCGAAAGGGCATGATACGAGCTTGCCTCCGTACAGATTCTCCGTTCTGTTCTTTTAGGCGTTCAATAAACTCACCGGCTCCAATAAATCGATTATTCTTTGTTTTATAGAAATCGGCCCAATTCCCTTGAGTTAAACCGTCGGCCAGGTACAATGCAAAACGTTTTCTCGCGATTTGCGGATCCGATCCAAAACGCGCGAGGACTTCTTCCATCCCCTGCTGCAGCGCTTCCGGTGGTTTTCCGGAACTATAAAAGCGATTACTACTCCAAGGCCAATGCTTCGCTTGAGAGGCGAGACGCTTTGAACGATGCGTTTGTAAGGCGACATACCGGATGAGTTCCAAAAAATAAGCTTCTTTATCGCAGACCCGGTATCCATATCGGCCTTGAAAAACGTGCCCCACAAGCTTATACCGTCGGTTGAAATAAAGGGCGTAACGTGTTAGCAGGCGGCCCATAAACGCAGCCAGGTTGGCATCTAACGTTTGAATGACGAGATGAAAGTGGTTTGGAAGAAGATGCCACTTGTACAAGATAATATTTGCGCGCCGCGCGGCTTGAAAAAGCATTCGTTCAAAAACCATATAATCTTTCGAATCGTGAAAGATCGTCTCGCGCCTGTTGCCACGATTAAACACATGATAGAACGCGCCTTCAAACTGGATTCGCGGAGGACGTGACATACAGTACTTAGAAGAGTTTCCCCTAAAAATATTCATTCCACATCTTGAGTGCCAGGGGTGAAAGGTGAAAGATCTTAAACTTTCACCTTTCACCCCTGGCACCAAAGACGTGTAGGGGCGAATATGGGCTAAAAGCGCTATTGCTTGATAAATTAATAATGAGTCTATTTTTAGATGAATTTAGTTTTCTAAGTGAGTTAATTTTATTTAATGTTGTTCGCTGAAGGAAAATTTGAATAATTTTTAGGGGTCAAACATGCTATTTTTGGGCGCCTCACAGAAATCTCACGGAAGCGTGAGTGCCGGATCTGTTTGATGCGTTATGGCGGGGTGTTTTTGGCCACTTTTCTCTCTTAAAATAATCCTTGCAGGGGCCTCCTTCTTCCTCTAAATAGCATGCATGCAAGCCATCCTCACAGAAAAGTTGAGGATTCGTTGGGGGCGCTTCTTTTTCTTGGGGGCGGCGCTCTTTTATGTTGTCCCGGCTTCGCAAATCCACGGCGCCGTCATTACGAGTGCCCAGACCGGCGTTTGGTCCGATACTCACACCTGGTCCGGGGGCGCCGTACCCACGCAGACCGATACCGTGAATATTATCGTGCCGCATATCGTCACGATTGATATTTCAACTGCGACCGCCAGCACGACCACCATCAACGGCACCTTGAAGTTCAACCGCAGCGGAGATAATGAATTCACATTGATTGCTGGCAGCATCAGCGTGAACGCAGGTGGGACACTTGACATGGGTACAGCCGCCAGTCCGATCCCGCAAGGAACGACAGCGTATCTCACCTTACCCACGGGAAGCTATTCTGGGCAGTATGCATTGAACATCAACGTCGGCGGGAATTTCTTGGTTTACGGAAGCACCAAAACACCGTTTACGACCGTCACATCGGACCCAAGCGGAACGACGCTCAATGTGGTGCCGGCGGATGTGGTTAACTGGTCTACCGGAGACGTCATCACGATCGGTCAGGCGGACGGGATTTCTAACGCTAACCATACGGAGCGCCGTACGATCGCGGGGATTACAGGCGGCAACATCACTTTAGGTAGCTTTGGAGGTGTGGGGCCGAGCCTGACCTATACGCATTTCAGTTCCTGGACCTGCCAGGTAGCCGATCTCACCCGAAATGTGGTCATTCGATCGACGGTCACGACTCCTGTGACAGGCGGCCCTTTTGTCAACAGCTTAGTCACCAATGCCACAAGCTTTGTGGTGGCTTACGGAGAGTTCGCTTATTTGGGAGATTCCACTAATGATGTTTTAGATATCTCTGGAAGCCCTCCTTCAAACTCGGGATCTATTTCCAGCTCCACCTTTCACGATGGACTTGCCGATGGAATCAGCATCGCCGCTGGGCCGACGATCTCTCTCAATTCAAACTTGGCGTACAACAATAGTGGGTCAGGGATCGCTATAGGTTCTGAGGGGAATAATGGCGATTATGCCACCGTGATATCCAACAGCGCGGTTGCCAATGGGGTACACGGGTTCGTTTTTAACTCGAATAACAATCTAGTTGTTATCTCGAATAGCGCATATTCCAATGGCTGGGTTAATTCTGGGTACTCGAACGGGATCAATGAGTTCAGCGGTTCCAAGAACACTCTAATCTCAAACCTTTCGTACTCGAATCAAGGAGATGGAATCGATATTTCTGCAAACAGCGTGGCCGTTGGAAACAACTCCTTCGCGAACCTCTCGGCCGGAATAGAAGTGGGCAACAACGCAGTCTTAATCGCGAATAATTTTTATGCGAATGGAAACGGCGGGATTTTTGTATCCGCCGCCAGCGGGGTGATAGGTGTCGGTAACAATATCGGTTATTCCAGCAGTTCCGTCTCCGTACCGGATGCGCCTAGTGAAATCTTGTTTGATCCGGCCCAGACGCAAAACCTCACTTTTAAGAACTCTCCGATCAATCCTTCCGTGGGCGTTCAGACGTCCGGTTTTGCGAAGGCCAACAGCTACTTCGTGAACTACAGCACTTCTGCCGGCGTGGTGCAGGTCTACGGAAACTATAAAGTTTCCGCGTCAACGTTGACGCTCGATTACGCGTCCCAGCTCTATGTGTCCACCACCACCAACCTCAAGAATGTCAGAGGAGGTCAAGCGACGGGGAACTTCACGATCAGCGCGCTGAACGACATGAATGTCGTTAGCCAACTGGTTACACTTCAATATGTCGCCGGCTCAACGAACAAATGGGTGGTGACCGGATCCTCCACAGGAGTACTTTGTTCAATCGCCATCAGCGCTAACGCGGACTGCCCTGCCTCTAATACGCAGTTTCATCTGGCTATCGGCGCCACCTCCGCCAATAACGGCGACCGAGAAGACTTTGCTTTGATCGCCGCCTCCAACGATGCCAACCAGCCGAAGAAACTGCAGTTCGGAAAATCAGCTTTAACGAACAATCGTTCCAAGATTGAAATCTCTACAAAGGCCGGTTTTCATGCGGTGGGCGTGTCGACGGCGCCTACGTTGATCGACTGGATCTCGAGCGCCTCGACTTACTACACCTTCGTGGATTCCGGCGCTTTCACGGTCGCGTTCGCGAGTTTTACCCATATGGATGAATTGGGTATCCAGCTCTCCAGCGCCGGCGTCTCCGGGCCCTGGTCGATCAATGACTCGACCTTCGACGTGACGGGCTCGAGTGCAGGCGCCACAGCTGCCAGTCTGTTTACCCTCAACGGGGTGACCCAAAGCACGATCAACATTATCGGCGTGACCTATGGAAGTAACAGCACAGCGGCCACCCCCTATAACTACACGATCTTAGGATCAAGCACGGGATTGTCGTGGAATAACTACTCCTACTCGGGAGGCTTGACGGGTCATGGCAACGAACGCAATGATCCGGCCAATCTCATCACCTGGGATGGGACCTATTGTGGGACCCTGACAAGCATCGCCTCCAGTTCCTGGTCCATTGCCTCGACATGGGATTTTGGGGTTGTCCCCAGCAGTTGTAACGCGGTGATCATCGCCACGGGAACGACGGTGACGCTGAATATCCCCAGCGCCATCGCCAGCACGACGACGATCAAAGGAACGTTACAATACAGCCGCAGCGGGGATAATGAGTTCACGTTGGTCGGCGGCTCGATGAGCGTGAACGCCGGCGGAACCTTGGACATGGGGACCAATGCCAGCCCAATTCCGCAAGGGACCACGGCTTACCTGACCTTGTCCAGCGGCACAACCGCCGGACAGTACGGTCTCGTCATCAACAACGGCGGCAATTTCTCGGTATATGGTTCAACCAAGACTCCGTGGAGCACGCTCACGACCGGTGTTGTGGGGAAGGGAACGACCGGAGTGCCCTTTACCGTTACGGATACCACCGGCTGGCAAGTGGGCGATACGATTACCATCGACACTGAGACGGCGATCATTACGGCTCTGCCGGGCTCTAACCAGGTTACGATCACCCAATCGCTCGGTCAAGTTCATGTGGCCACCTATGGCGTGGTAGTGGCCAATCTAACTCACAACGTCGTCGTGCGCTCTTCGGGGACCAACACCGGCACGAATACGGCCTATATCGAAAATCTCGCCAAGAACGCCACAAGCTTCAATCTCACCTACGGGGACTTTCAATACCTGGGCGCTAATGTCGCCAAGGAGTACGGCATCGACTTTGAGTCAGCCAAGGGGTCGATTTCCAGCTCAACGGTAAGGAATGGGTACGTGGGAATTAACACCAACACGTCCAATAACACTCTGTTGACGTGGAACAATCTATACGCCAATGCGGCGCAGGGTGCATTATTAACCGGCAATAATAACACGGTGAGCTTCAATAACGCGTACGCAAACGCCGCCGTTGTGTTTAACGATATTCCAGGGATAGAGATCAACGGCAACAACAATACGCTCCTATCGAATAATACCTTCTCGCATTTGGGGACCAACGTCGGTGGCGGTGGAATTGAATTCGACGTTGGCAATAACAATCTCGTGATCGCCAACAACGTTTACTCCAATTTTACGTATGGGATGGGCTTTAGTGGAGGCTCGGGCAACACCATGATCTCGGACAATATGTTCGGCAATCAGAATAACGGAGGCGGTTCTTCAGAGAGCGGATTGGAGTTATACAATTCGAACAATAACGGCGTTCTATGCGTGAATTGCCACCTTGGATACACCGGCGCAGGACTTGCTGCCGCTGACGGTAAGTACGAATTCTCCATGGATAATTCGGTTAACAACACGTTCATTTTCAAGAACTCTCTCGTGAATCCTTCACCGGGAATTTATACCCCTTATTTCGCCACCGCTGGAAACTATCTCCTTCTCTACAGCACCAATACCGGCGTGGCACAGGTCTACGGGGACTATTCGGTGTCCGGCTCGACCGTGACGCTGGACTACGCCAACCAGCTTTACGCGTCGACGGCAACAACACCAGCAGTCATGTTCGGCAACGAAACGGCCTCCGGTTTTGTTGTGAACACCACGAGTGATACCAATGCGGTCAGCCAGCTCGCGACGCTTGTGTATAACGGGTCGCAATGGGTGGTGACAGGATCCTCTACCGGATTTATCTGCAACGCTTCGGTCGGTACCGGAGACTGCGGCAGCCCCGTTCAGTTCAACCTGACGGTCCCATCCGGCCTGGTGATAGGCGATACCGCGAATTTTGCGCTCATTGCCGCTTCCAAAGACGCCGGGACGCAGAAGAAGCTGCAATTCGCCGCCACCACCGGCTCGGGATTTAATAACAACCGCTCGAAGATTCGAGTCGCCGCCGCCGCCGGATTCCACGCGGTGGGTGTATCCATGGCGCCGACGCTCATCGATTGGATCAGTAGTGCCGCGACCTACTACACCTTTGTAGATTCCGGCGCATTCACCGTCGCTTTTGCCAGTTTTACCCACATGGATGAACTCGGAATCCAGCTCTCCAGCGCCGGCGTCTCCGGGCCTTGGTCGATCAACAATTCGACCTTTGATGTGACCGGGAGCAGCGCCGGCACGACCACGGCGAGTTTAATTACCCTCAATGGCGTGACCCAAAGCACGATCAACATTCTTGGCGTGACTTATGGAAGTAATAGCACAGCCGCTACTCCTTACAACTACACCATTTTGGGCTCGAGTGTGGGATTATCCTGGAATAACTACAGCTATAGTGGTGGCTTGACGGGTAACGGTCATGAGTTTAGTGATCCCGGCAATCACATCAATTGGAACGGGACATTCTGCTCGACGATCACGAGCATTACCAACGGCAACTGGTCCTCTCCGGGCACATGGGATGTGGGGCTTGTTCCCACGTCCTGCAATCCCGTTTATATTGTGAGCGGCACGACGGTCACGCTGAATACCATTGCCCAGGCCTCCACGATCACCGTCACGGGAACATTGCAGTATGCCCGCTCGGGCGACAACGAGCTCACGCAGGTGGGAGGGAATTTGTACGTAAACCTCGGTGGAACGCTGGACATGGGCACCAGCAGTAGCACGATCCCCTCTGGGACTACGGCTTACTTGACGTTGTCGAGCGGAACGACTGCGGGCCAATACGGCTTGATCGTTAACGACGGCGGCAACTTCCTGGTCTACGGTTCGAGCAAGACCCCTTGGGTTCAGGGGACGGGCACAGCTTCAGGAACGAATGTGCCGGTGGCGACGAGCGGACTCAACTGGAATGTGGGTGATACGGTGACAGTGGATACGGAAGCCGTCAAGATTACAGTCATAGGCGGTTCGGCGCTCACGGTATCCCCCGCTCTCACGCTCACTCATTCGACCCCTACGGTGGTCGCGGACCTCACTCGCAATGTCCTCATCCGCTCATCAGGAACGGCGACGGCCAGTAATACGGCCTACATTCAAACCCTGGCTTCCAACACGACAAGCTTTAATGTCAATTATGCAGAGTTCGCTTATTTAGGGGCCAATGTGGCGGGCGCTTACGGGATTACTTTTGATGGGATCGTTGCTCCGGGTGCGCCGACAGGCTCCATTTCCAGCTCGACGCTGCGTAATGGGTTCGACGGGCTGCGCATTAGGACCGACCAACCCGGAAATGTGACGTTAACGTCGAACTTGGTCTATGCCAACTACGACTTCGGAATTTATCTCGACGCGTCGACTTTTGAATACCGCTTTCGTCCACGTTCGTGAAGCTGGCGTATTGGACGGTGAAGGCGCCTGAGTCCACGAAGGTGTAATAGGTGCTCGCACTCGAAATCCAATCGATTAAGGTCGGGCTGCCGGCCTGACCCACCGCATGGAACCCGGCGCCGGAGGCCACTTCGATCTTCGAGCGGCCGGTGTTGTTGTTCCA
>Ga0207070_1232_pt1 | contig 12226 bp, 10 predicted proteins | sample Alteio_BWMinHeat_92_FD_153591 | JGI IMG/M metagenome (GOLD analysis project Ga0207070, IMG submission 153591) | Enriched cells from forest soil in Barre Woods Harvard Forest LTER site, Petersham, Massachusetts, United States -... | ecosystem: Environmental > Terrestrial > Soil > Temperate forest >...
TGTCACATCCGCCTCCGCTCTGACCATTATTTGGAAGAAGATAGCCGGGAAGTGTTTGTTATCCGCTGGCGTGACGCGGCAATATTCTACCGAAAACTGGGTGAAGTACGGGCAGCCAAGGAAGCTGAAGCAGCAGCTGCGGCTATGTACATCGGTGAGGAACTTCCCGTATTCAGCCCTTGGCCCCATTGAAGAGGCGGGTGCTACAGTTTATTTGCGTCCTGAAACGGCGCAGGGGATCTTCACTAATTTTAAAAATATCCTTCAAACCTATTCGCGAAAAATTCCCTTTGGTATTGGCCAAGTAGGAAAAGCCTTCCGTAATGAAATCACTACCGGCAATTCCCTGTTCCGGGTGCGTGAATTTGAGCAGATGGAGATTGAGTACTTTGTAAAGCCGGGGGAAGATGAAGCCGCTTTTGAAATGTGGCTGGCTGAATACGGGAAGTTCCTCACCGATGACCTTGGCATTGCCCCGGAGCGGCTAAGGCAATACGAACATCCAAAGGAAAAGCTCTCACACTACTCAAAGCGGACTATCGATTATGAATATTTGTACGCCTTTGGGTGGGGTGAGCTCTGTGGGATTGCGAACCGGGCCGACTTTGACCTCACACAGCATCAAACAGCCTCTCAGCGTGACTTAACCTTTTTTGATGAGGATACGCGTGACCGCTACATTCCTTACGTCATTGAGCCCTCTGCGGGTGTGGGAAGGCTGTTTTTGACCGTACTACTGGATTCGTACGAGGAATACCCGCAGGGGCGTGACAACCAAGGTGAGTTGGAGACAGTTTTACACCTTCCGAAACACTTGGCGCCCGTTCAGGTTGCTATACTGCCACTTATGAAAAAAGATGGCCTGGCTGAAAAAGCCCATGAAGTCCATGCGCTCCTCAAACCTGATTTTATGACAATGTATGACGAATCAGGGGCGATTGGGCGCCGCTACCGCCGCCAAGACGAAATTGGGACGCCTGCTTGTGTAACAGTAGATTATCAAACCTTGCAAGACAATACGGTCACTGTTCGCAATCGCGATACCATGGAGCAGGTACGTGTTCCACTCATTGAACTCCAGAATACTCTGCAGGCCTGAAATTTTTTGCTACTATATATAGCAGCCTATTAGTAATCTATGTTGATGAAGCGAGGGGTTCATGTCATTGGGGATCTCTACGGGTGTGCCTTAGAGAAGTTTGTGCAAGAAAAGGCAGCAGTAGCTGACTTCGAGAAGCATATCACCGAAAAAATCAATGCTACCGGGCTTCACTGCCTAGGCGTGGTCAGTCATTTTTTTGGGCCAGCCGCCCTTACTTCAGCATTTATCCTTTCAGAATCACATTTGACCTTTCATACCTGGCCTGAAGATGCTTATGTCAGCCTCGATGTTTTCACCTGCGATCTGAACCAGGTAAATGGCGAAAAAGCCGAGGCAATTTTTGATTATTTGGCGGAAGAAGTCTTTCACTCGAAAAATATCGAAAAGCAAATCATCCGGCGGTAAGTGAGTTTATAGGAGAAAAAGGCCCCTTGAAGCAGGGGTCTTTTTTGTTCGGCTTATGTTCTCTCGTTGACAGTGAGTAAAAAGCCCGCGCATAATGGATGCAAGTGGTTCGAAGTGGGGCAAAGTGGATCGCGATTTACCAGTAACAGGCACAATGTTCATCGGAGAGCACAGACATAGTATCGACGAAAAAGGACGTCTGCAGGTGCCGGTAAAGTGGCGACCAAAGTTGGCTGCAGGAGCCGTAATAACTAAGGGGTTTGACGGCTCCCTCAAGTTCTATCCCATTTCCGCTTGGCAAGAGATCGCTGAAAAGTTGGCAAAGCTGCCACAGAGTCAGCCAGAAAGCCGTGCCTATGTGCGGCAAACTTTGGCCGGCGCTGTCGATATCGAGCTTGACAAGCTTGGCCGCGTTGTCGTCCCGGGGTATTTGCGTGAATACGCACACCTTAGCCGACAGGTAATCTTAGCTGGCCTTTTCGACCATATGGAAGTTTGGGATGAAGCAAGTTGGGAAAAATACCAAGCAAATATCGATCAAAATACACAAGAATTTACTGAAGTACTGAAAGAGATCGGCATCTAGTGCCAGTCGCATAAGGAGCACCATGGGGGCACGTTATTCCCGCAATCAGGGTTACACAATTTCGAAACGCAGCGTTGGTCGCGCCCCGGTGCGCACAACGCAGAAAAAAATTTCCTTTGGACCTACAACAGCAAAGTTTTTTGGCCTCGCCGTTTTGGCAATCCTCATGCTGGTCATGGTAAGCAACTCAACCAAGGGCGCTACTAACCCTTATGATGAAAACGCTATCCGGCAGCAGATAAGCCAAGTAGACCAAGATATCGATAGCTTAAAGGTTCAAGCGCAGCGAGACCAGGCGGTTGCGAATATTCAACAGTCACCAGTTGTCAGTCAAATGGTTCCGATGGATCCTCAGACTGATCCCCAATATGTTGAAAAGGGCAATGTCGCCGGAGTTTCGACGGCGCGGCCCTAAGCCATGGTCGCACTGTCCACCCGCCTGCGTATTGGGATACTGATCGGCGGGCTTTTTGTTTTCTCCCTTCTCCTGGTGGGGAGGCTTTTTCAATTAACAATTGTCCAGCATGCCAGTTATACTGCCCAAGCGAAGCAACAGCAGAATGTGGTACGGGAAATCCAGCCGCAACGCGGTACTATTTATATTCAGAATGCCGCCTCAGGACAGCTGATGGTGGCGGCCGAAAGTGTGCAGAATTTCTCCCTTTCCGTAACACCGCGCAATGTGCTTCATAAACCGGAATATGCGCATTTATTGGCACAGATTACTGGTTTGGCAGAAACCGATTTGTTAGCCGACCTTCAGAAGACCGGTGCCGACGGCCAGGTTGTGCAGTATCTTCCCCCGCTCATGAGCAACCTTAGCCAGGAGCAAGTAGCGACCATTGTTGGCCAGGTGAATACACTGGAAGCGCAGCTCGATAAAGCCAGCCCTGTACAGCTTAATTTTGATCCGGCCCAAGGTGATACGTTATATTTTGTGAACGGCCTCTTTTTTACCCGCACCTACCAGCGGGTATATCCAGAAGGGTCACTGCTTGGGCAAGCCTTAGGCTTTGTTAACTCGAGCGGGCAGGGGCAGTATGGTGTCGAAGGAGAATTTGACCAGAGCCTAAAAGGCTACGCTGGTCAGGTTTTAGTTCAGCGGGACAGCCAGTTGAAGTTACTTTCAGAACAACAAGTAATTAATGAGCAGGATGGTTCTAGCTATCAACTCTCGATTGACCGCAATATCCAGTACGACGCGGAGCAGGAATTGGCGCAAGAGGTACAGGATTCAGAAGCCCTCGGCGGTTCGGTAATCATCATGGATCCCAAGACCGGGGCAATCATCGCCATGGCAAGTTATCCAGATTACGATCCTAATAGTTATGCCGCTGTTGGGCAGACCAGCCCAGGCCTCTTTACCAATCCGACCGTCAGCGCCATTTGGGAACCAGGGAGTATTTTTAAGCCGATTGTCATGGCGGCAGCAATTGACCAAGGCCTTGTAACCCCCGATACCACAAGTACGTTTGATGAATCCGTGACGGTGGATGGTTATAAAATTGAAACTGCCCTGCGGCGGGCGTACGGGACAGAAAGCATGACCGACGTATTAGTGAATTCTGACAACGTGGCAATGGTTTGGGTGGCGAACAAGCTGGGCAACCAAACCATGTCTACCTATTTGCAGAAGTTTGGTTTCGGTAGCCAGACAGGGGTTGACCTTACCGGTGAAATTAATGGCAAGCTATTGCCAGTCAGCCAATGGCAGGATATCAACCGGGCCACCATCGCCTTTGGGCAGGGTATAGGTGTCACACCAATTCAAATCCTTGAAGCCTATTCTGCTATTGCCGACGATGGCAAAATGGTAAAGCCGCATATTGTCCAGGCAGTCCAGCAGCCAGGCTCGACGACCTGGCAACCCGTTCAGCCGGTTTTCAGCGACCAGATCATCAAGCCTGAAACAGCCGCTGCTGTGCGCAATATGCTTATCCAAGTAGTGGCCAAAAACCATACCCGTGCCGGTGTGCCGGGTTACGAAGTGGGGGGCAAAACCGGGACCGCCCAGGTGCCTGACCCAGTAAACGGCGGCTATATTGCAGATGCCTATAACCACTCGTTCATTGGTATGGGGCCGGTGAATGACCCAAAATTTATCATGTTGGTAAAAATTGACCAGCCAAATGTTGCTAAGGTGGGCTTATATGCAGAATCGACTGCTGTACCGCTTTTTGGTCGAATTGCCCAGTACCTGCTACACTACTATCAAATCCCACCGACTAATCCGACCCCTAACCCGTAGTTGTTCATGAAATCTGCTCTGCGTGGCACAATTCTTTCAATTCTCTGGCGCGCAGTTCGCAAGCGTGTAGCTCATGATAATCCTTACGTCATTGCTATTACTGGCAGTGTCGGCAAAACTTCTACAAAAGAGGCAATCGCTCTGATCCTTGAAGGGACGGGTAGGCCCGTCATTAAAACGCAGGGCAATATGGCGACTGACACGGGTATCCCGATTTCACTCTTGGGGTTTCCTGATCGGGCTAAAACTCCCGGCCGGTGGATACAGGTGTTGTGGCGGGCCCTGCGGGCAGAGTTCCCTACGTACGCTGAGCGGCCTTACTATGTCCTAGAACTCTCGTCGGATACGCCTGGCGATTTGGCTTTTTTAGCACGGCATTTCCCTATTCATTGTGCTGTTTTGACTACGGGTGGCCCGGTACACCTGGAACTTTATAAAACCGAGCAAGCAGTCGTAGATGAAATTGCAACTATCGTACCGTTCATTCAACCTGATGGGTATATTGTTACAAATGCAGATGACCTCCTGTTGCAGACGATAAAAAGTACTTTGCCGACTATCCGCTACGGCATGTACGCAAAAAACCTCGATGTACAAGGCGTAGTCCTGAGCCGGGGCACTGATGTCCTTGAATGTAGTATTGAATGGCCTATTCATGCCAAAGCCCTCGATTCAATGCCTTCCCGGCAAACAAAGAAGGTTACCTTCCGGGCGGCCGTTTGGGGAGAATACCAGCTGTACCCATTAATCGCAGCAGCAGCGGTAGCCATGCAGGAGGGCGTGGCAAAGCCGGTCCTTCTCAAGGCTCTTCAGGCGTATTCTTTACCAGCCGGCCGAGGCCGGATTATCCCAGGGCATAGGGACGTGACTATTATTGACGACACGGCCAATTCCTCGCCAGAAGCAGTGATTGCTGGGCTAGAAATGCTCAGGCCATTTGCCGGGAAGCGTCGTACCGTTGCAATTCTTGGTACAATGAATGAGTTAGGGGAATTTGCCCGGGCATTGCATGCCAAGGTAGGGGCAGCTGCGGCTGGCAAAATCGATTATCTGATTGCCCTCGGCCAATTTGCTCCCGATATGCAGCATGCGGCAGAGAAGGCGGGAATGGTATCTGCACAGACTATTACATTTCCGGCCCCGGAGCAACTTATGGGACATCTCTCGCAGCTTATTCAGAAGAATGATGTTGTCTACCTGAAAGCCTCACAAAATGGCATGCGCTTGGAGCGCCTGGTAAAACAGCTCATGCAATATCCAGGGCAAGCTGCTACACTATTAGTTCGTCAAGGTAATGAATGGAAGGAGTAACAGGCAATGAGCGTCGCTGTCAGTATCCAAACAATTGATATCAAGCAAGTTTCACTTTCGGTTGTCGGCTCATTTGTCATTGCGCTTTTGGCGGCGCCAATTTTAACGAGCTTCCTTTATAAAAACCGTATTGGTAAGCGGCTGCGTAAACATGGCACTGATGGCGAGGCAACGCCTATTTTTTCACAGCTTCATAAAGATAAATCTGGTACGCCCACCATGGGCGGTGTACTGTTTTGGTTAACGACTGCTATTTTGACGTTTATTTTTAACCTCGACCGCGCAGAAACCTGGCTTCCTCTCTTTACACTCGTAGCAGCAGGGTGCATCGGTGCGATTGATGACCTGATGAACGTTATGGGCAAAGGCTCTAACGGTGGCGGTTTACGGATGAAGTATAAGTTTTGGGTCTATGCAGCTATTGCTGCTGTCGGGTCTTGGTGGTTTTACCAAAAACTTGGTTTTAATATTATCCACATCCCTCATTTTGGTAACTTTACCCTGGGATGGTGGTATGTTCCAGTCTTTATCCTTACGGTTATTTTCGTCGGCTTTAGCCTTAATCAGACCGACGGGTTAGACGGCCTGGCGGGCGGTGTATCCTTGACGGCCTTCTTTGTCTTTACTTTTGTCGCCTTAGCCCAGGGGAAAGTCCACCTTGCCATTTTTTGTGCTTCCTTGCTTGGTTCGCTCTTGGCTTTCCTATGGTTCAATATTTTCCCGGCCCGCTTTTTTATGGGGGATACCGGAAGCATGGCGCTTGGTATGACCATACCGATCCTCGCCTTCTTGACAAACTCGGTGGCCATTTTACCATTTGTCTTGATCATCCCTTTCATTGAAGGGATTTCGACGATCATCCAGATTCTTTCCAAGAAATTCCTTCATCGCAAAGTGTTTTTGGTGGCGCCGATACACCATCATTTTGAGGCAAAGGGTTGGCCAGAAACGCGGGTCACCATGCGTTTCTGGGTAATTTCGGCGGTTGGCTGTGCGATTGGATTAATGTTAGCTCTCCTGCAATGAGTGATATGACCTGGTTGAAGCAAAAATCGGTGGCCGTCCTCGGCTTTGGGGTGAATAACCGCGAGCTTACTGCCTTTTTGCTCCGCAATGGCGTAAGGGTTACTATCCGTGATAGCAAGCCTGAACTGAAAGAGCAGTTTGAGAGACAGTTTGCCCCGTATGGTGAACTAGTCCGCTGGGAAATTGTGCCAAATATTTTTGACAAGCTTGATGAATTTTCGGTCCTCTTTCGCAGCCCTGTCATTCCTACCCATCACCCCGCCCTGCAAAAAGCAGTGCAAAGGGGGGCTATCCTTACTTCTCAAACCCAGCTTTTCCTTGATCTCTGTCCCGCTCTCGTTATCGGTGTCACTGGCACCAAGGGCAAAGGTACGACCAGCAGCTTGATCTACGAAATCCTAAGCAAAGGATATACCCAAGGCAAAGTATATTTGGCGGGCAATATTGGCAGCGACCCCTTTTCTTTTCTCGATGCTTTACGTGAGGATGACGTTGTCATCCTTGAGCTTTCAAGTTTTCAGTTGGAGGATTTGCATAGCAGCCCGAATATTTCAGTCCTGCTACGCGTGGCCCAAGACCATCTTGACCATCACCGTTCAGTTGATGAATACCGGGCAGCCAAAGCCAATATCTTTGCCCACCAGCGGCCTAATGACATTGCGGTCATTAATGATGAATACCCAGAAATGGCAGCCTATATCCCGTTTGTCCGAGGGAAGCTGTTCCGTGCTGCCCGTCACATACCCCGTCAGCAAGCGGCCTGGGCGGAGCGGCTTGAAGAGCGCGAAATTGTCTTCCTGCAAATTGGGCAGGGGATAGAGTCACTTGATATCACCGAACGGCATCTGATTGGTGAACACAACTTAGAAAACATCCTGCCAGCGGCGTTAGTTGGCGCCCACTTTCATATTTCTCCCGTTATTATGCAAAAGGCGATTGTGGAATTCCGCGGGCTGGACCACCGGCTGAGCTTTGTTGGCGAATTCCAAGGCATCCGTTTTTATGACGATAGTATTGCTACGACTCCAGAATCGGCGGAAGTGGCAATGGCAGCCTTTCCCGACCGGCGCCTCCATATGATTGTCGGTGGCAAAGACAAAGGACAAAAACATGACGATTTGGCCATGGTGCTCGTTCAAAAATGTGTGACAGTCAGTTTTCTGCCAGGTGCAGCAACTGGCCCGCTCCGTAAAGCCTGTGAGAAAGCCCGTAAGCGCAGCGACGCTAGCTGTGAAATACTGCCAATCGGGCAGGAGCCGGTCATGGAAACAATACTGAGCGGTATTCATCCTCATGTACAAGCCGGTGACGTAGTCATCCTGGCACCGGCGGCGGCGAGCGATGCGCCGTTTGCTGATTATAAGATGCGAGGCGAGCAATTTAAGGTTGCTATCGCAAAGCGGTATTTGCAATGACAGTTGGAAAGCAGCGCCCTGATATCGTCCTCTTGATTTCCATTATTTCTGTGGTGCTTTTTGGCGTGATCATGATTTATTCGGCCTCAGTGATTGTCGGGCTTACTGATTACAATGACCCAAAATACTTCTTTAAGCGCCAGATCATCTGGGCGATTTTGGGAATTATCTCAATGGCCATTACCGCCAACATTGATTACCGGGTTTGGAAAAAATGGGCGGGAAGTTTGCTCGTGATTACTCTGGTACTCCTCTTGAGTGTTTTCCTCTTTAGCAAAGGGGCGGTGAATGGCGCCCATCGCTGGATTGGCGTTGGAACCTTAAGTTTTCAGCCTTCTGAATTGGCCAAATTTACTTTCGTCGTCTATATCTCTGCCTGGTTATGTAAGCAGCAGGAGAAAATCGGTAGCCTTATCGAAACATTTTTACCATTTTTGGGCATGTTGGCGGTCATTTCGGTACTTATGTTGATGGAGCCAGACTTTGGGACGCTGAGCATTATGCTGGTGTCAGCAATTTCGGTATTTACGGTTGCTGGGATGACTTGGCAGGAGCTCATTGCTGGGTTTGGGGCGCTGGCAGTTTCCCTCAGTGCAATCTTAGCCGTCCCATACCGCCGTAACCGTATCCTTACTTTTTTTAACCCCCAGAATGACACAAGCGGCATTAGTTACCAGGTAAAAAATATTGCCATTGCCATTGGCTCAGGGGGTTGGTTTGGGGTTGGGTATGGTGCCAGTGCCCAGAAACGGCTCTTCTTGCCGGAACCCCACACCGACTCAATTTTTGCCGTGATCACAGAAGAGTTGGGGTTTGTTATTGCAACCGCGGTTGTGGCCGTATTCCTTCTTATCTTATACCGCGGCTACCGGATTGCGGCCCAAGCCCAGGATACTTTTGGGCGCCTATTGGCCATTGGTATCACAAGCTGGTTTGCTTTCCAGGCATTTATCAACTTGGCTTCGATGCTCCATTTGGTACCACTGGTCGGTGTGCCATTGCCCTTCATCAGTTATGGAGGAACTAACCTGGTTATTTCCTTGGCGGCCGTGGGAGTATTGCTGAATATTTCCCGTCAGAGGAGTACTTCGGGGAAAGCTGAACAAACCGCACCAACACGTCAGAGGAAGCGGGGAGTAGGAGTCGCTCATGCCCGGTAAGGTCCGACGCATTGCATTTGTTGGCGGCGGAACGGCTGGCCACATTGGCAAGTTGCTTGCCGTTATGCAGGCTGTACAAAAAGAAGCAGCCGTACAAGGACGGGCAGTTGAATGTACATACGTTGGCTTGAAGGCAGATTTAGAGTCCCCACTTATCACCGGCTCTGAATTGCCTTTTGAAAAGGTTGCTATCAGTTCGGGAAAGTTGAACCGCTTTTTAACCTTGAACCAAGCCCGTGAGTTTGTACATTTTGCCAAAGGCCTTTTTGAAGCACGGCCGCTGCTGAGGAAGCTTGATTTGGACTGTATCTTCACAAATGGCGGATATGTTACCGTGCCGTTGGCAATAGCGGCGGGGCAATTAGGCATCCCGGTAGTCACTCACGAAACAGATGTGCTGCCAGGACTCGCAAACCGGATTATCGCCCGCCACGCACAGTTTATTTGTACCACGTACCCGGCTAGCTATTACACAAGCTTCCCTGCCCAAAAAATTCATGTTACCGGGCAACCAGTCCGGCCAGAGTTCTATACGGATGTCAGTGCCCAACCACTGGAAATAGAAGGGCGGGTAATCAAGGGGCCGATTGTCACAAGCCTCGGGGGGAGTCAGGGTGCCCATCGCCTTAACGTACTCTTGTCTGGTACCTGGGAGCAATTGTTGGAACGGGCCTCAATCATCCATATTACCGGTGTTCGTGATTTTCCTGATTTGCAGCAAAAGCGTTTACGATTACCAGAGGCCCTGCAAAAAAAATTATTCCTCCTCTCATTTTCTGAGAGCTTGGCGGAAATTTTTTGGCATAGTGACATCGTGATTAGCCGGGCAGGGGGAACGTTAGCTGAGCTTGCCGCAACCCGACGGCCTGCGATTCTCCTACCACTTTCCACAGCTGCCCAAGACCACCAAAAAGCGAATGCCCAGGTATTCGGAGATGCTGGTGCGGCCTATGTTTTTAACGAACGGGTGGGTACCTCAGAACAACTGGGCACAATGGTCTTAGAGTTACTTGATAGCCCAGAAAAACGTCAACGGTTGGTAAAAAATATTGGCCAATTTGACCATCCTCACGCCGCCCAAGACTTAGCGAGATTACTGCTTTCTGATAGCATAACGGCATGAGTACTGATACGCCGAGGCGTCATATCTATTTGATTGGGGCAGGGGGTGTAGGGATGGTTTGGATTGCCGATTATGCACTACGGATGGGCTGGAAAGTATCGGGGAGCGACCTTGGCAGTTCCCCCAACGTTATCCGTCTTCAGGCGGCAGGGGCTAATATCCATGTTGGTGTAGATGCCGAGGCGATACCAGCCGATGTCACTGAAGGGGTAATTACCGCCGCCACAACGCGAAGTGCTCCAAGTTACCCAGAGTTTCTTGAGCTGCAAAAACGGGGGCTTCCGATTGTAAAACGTTCGGAATGGATCGGTAAGTTAACCCGTCAGAAGTTTACAATCTGCATTGCCGGCGCTCATGGGAAGACAACCACCACTGCCATGGTTGGTTGGATCCTTGAAAAAGCTGGCCTTGACCCTACGGTCTTTGTTGGCGGGAATATGGCTGCGTGGGATAACGCAACCCGGATTGGTGAAAGCCAGTACTTAGTCCTTGAGGCCGATGAGTATGACCGTTCTTTCCATCGGTTCCAGGCAAAGATGGCGGTCATCCTTAACATCGACCTTGATCATACCGATTATTATACGAAGGGGATAGCGGAAATTGAACACTCTTATAGGCGTTTTTTACGGAATTTACCGCCAAAGCAAGGGGTGGTGGTGGCATATGGTCGCGATGGGCGTATCCGTAAAGTCTGTAAGAACTTTTCATACAAGTTCCGTTGGTATGATGAAGCACACTTATGGCCTGGCGTTCACGTCCCACAACCCGGCGCACATTACCTCTTGAACGCGACCGCCGCCGCACGTATTGCCCATGAAGTTGGTGTCTCACACGAGATAATAAAAGAGGCCTTGGCTACTTTCCCAGGAGTAGGGAGGCGCTTTGAATATCTAGGTACTTGGAATGGCACGGAAGTGTATGATGATTACGCGCATCACCCTCAGGAAATCAAAGCACTCCTCCAGGGCTTGCGAGAAAAGTTTCCCAATAAGCGGATTACGATGATTTTCCAGCCACACCAAAAAGCACGCACACATGCCTTGCTTTCAGATTTTGCCCGTGCGTTTGATGAAAACCCGCCCGACCAACTCATTCTGGCCCCGATTTATCACGTTGCTGGCCGTGAGGATGCAATTGAGATTTCGAGTGATGACCTTGCCAAGGAAATGCAAAGTAAGAATATTTCATACGATTTATGCGTACCTCATACCTTAGAAGAATTGGCCCGGGAAGCCAACACGGCCTCCCAGTATGCCGATGTGTTGATTGGTGTGGGTGCTGGGAGCATTAGTGGGTTGCTCCATGAATGGATGGCGTAATGAACTCTCGCTGGAAAGAAAATATCCTCGGAAAATCACTTACCTCAATGAAAGTAGGAGGGCCTATCCTTGCCTTTTCCCGCCCTTCTTCCATACCAGAGTTTCAACAGGACTTGCTGGAAGCAAAACGACAAGGGCTTCCTGTGCGGGTGATAGGCGCGGGGAGTGACATCCTTTTCGCTGACGCTGGGTTGAAGGGAGTCCTCCTCCAGCCAGCTTTTAACAGGGCACGTATTGTAACGGCCGAAGAAGTTGGCGAGCATGATTATGGTAATATCCCCACAGTTAAAGCCGAACATCGCTATAGGCGCGAGCAAAAAGAGGGCGCGCTCCATTTATCTGATGCAGGGAGAAGTGTAAGTGGTGTCTGTCAGTATGTTTCATTGGAAGCGGGATTGCCATGGGGCCAGGCGGTACTATGGAGCCTGCAACAGAACCTTATTGGGCTTCATTGGTATGCACGTATTCCCTGCTTGGTGGGGGGTGCGGTATTCAATAATATTCATGGCGAAAAGCATCTCCTCTCGGAAG
>Ga0207070_1233_pt1 | contig 12206 bp, 7 predicted proteins | sample Alteio_BWMinHeat_92_FD_153591 | JGI IMG/M metagenome (GOLD analysis project Ga0207070, IMG submission 153591) | Enriched cells from forest soil in Barre Woods Harvard Forest LTER site, Petersham, Massachusetts, United States -... | ecosystem: Environmental > Terrestrial > Soil > Temperate forest >...
CTCTTTATTCGCTTTACCACAATCTCATTCTGCTTAAGAAAAAACATCCTAAGAAGGCTGATGCCCTCAGGCTTCTACTCAATTAAGAACTCTCTAAGACAAAGTTAACGACTTTTTAAAATGACTAAAAATGTGGATATTAGCGCCCGGCTAAAAATCATCCCGGACACATTTCTTTCACTTTTGAAGATCAACAGCGTAAGGGGCCAGTTAAGAAAATTCACGCCAAAAATTTTTTTGTGCTTGCGCCTGGGCTTTAAACATCGCAAGGCCTGAAATGTAACTGCAGCTGAATTGCTGCGCACACTCACGTCCTGGAGAATCTTCTGCATAATTTAAATCAATGATCATTTCAAGGGGCCAGTCAGATGGAGGGAACACCCCTCCACGATCGAAATTTTTTCTGCCCACCGCCCAAATCAGAAATCTTGGTGGAGAAAATATTGCGGTGGAGTTCGAGGCGTCCCGTAATGTTCCGTGACGCGAAGAAAAATATAAGGCTTGCGGATAGACTTTTTTGATGACTTTAAGCGTGCCGCCGCCGCCCCAAACGCCAATTTGGCTCGCGTCTAAATGTGAAATATTTTTTGAAATTGCACGAATGCCGTCGATATCGGTATTTGTACCCAACCAATCTTTATTATTTTTGAGGATGAGCGTATTCGTCGAGGCGATCTCAAGCGCACTCAGATTGCATGCTTGTGATTTTTGGAATGCTAAATCCTTGAGCGGCGAAGTGACAGCGGCTTCACTAAGCCCTAATTTTTGAAGTCCTGGGAAGGCAGAATCGAAATCTTGAGATTCGATTTTAATGGCGAAGAATGGCTTATTTTGTTTTTTAAAAAAATCAAAATGTTCGGCGGGTGAACGGCTATGAACAACCGGATCTCCGAGGACGGCGGCAAAATTCTTACACTTTGAAAACTCAGACTGTCGCATCCACTCAAGCAAATATGGCTGATCGAGTGCTGAGCCTTTATCCTCCCTAAAAAAATTAAGAAGTTGAGAATTTTTCATCCATAAGCGATACCATTTCCAACGTCCGTCTTCTGACATTGGCAATTTTTTGATTGAGAAAGTGAAGGTGGGTTTGCAGGACGTGCAAATTTTTATCGAGGTCGGCGAGACTGCGCTCGCATTGCCTCAGCTCTTTTTCTAATTTCTTTTTAAGTTCACCCCGGGTTTGTGGCAAAGGCTTGGCACTGGTTGCGCCGTTTTGCTTTTCATTTGTCGGCCGCTCGTCGGCCGTCGACGCGGCCCTGCGCTGAGAAAGGGCGCCCTTTTCTAAACTCCACACATATTCGTCATAGGTGCCTGGATAAACTTGCGCCTGGCCGTTGTTGATCTCTAAAATCTTTGTGCCTACCCGTCTGACAAAACTGCGATCATGACTCACGATCACGAGCGTCCCTTCAAACGCCATCAGAGCTTGAGTCAGTGCCTCGACGGTTTGAAAATCAAGGTGATTGGTGGGCTCGTCTAAAATCAGACAAGCGGATTTTTGCAATAAAATTTGACCAAGAGCCACTCGTGATTTTTCGCCTCCAGAGAGGATCGAAACTTTTTTATGAATGTCGTCCCCTGAAAAGAGCAGGGCACCTGCCATATTTAGGCTCTCTTGCTTAGTCACTTCACGATGAGCACGAGCGAGCATATTTTCGATGACTGAAAATTGCGGATCCAAATTTTCAGCGACATGTTGAGCGTAATAGCCGATTGAAATTTGCTCGTCACAGTGAAAGTCACCCTTGACTGGTTTCATTGCGCGCGCCAAAACTTTTAAAAAAGTGGATTTTCCGGCGCCATTGAGGCCAACCACGCCAAAGTGATCTCCCCGCCCTAAAGAAAAATTGACGGCTTTCAAAATGACTTTTTCGCCGTAGCCCAAATCGGCATCTTCAAGCTTTGCGATCAATTTAGGAGAGCGCTGAGGTGCAGGAACTCGAATCAAAGCTCGGACCGGTAAAGATTTGAGCTCGATCGTCTCCATGCGGTCCAAAGACTTTAATCGCGATTGCGCTTGTTTGGCTTTACTTGCTTTAGCACCAAACTTTGCGACAAACTTAAGAACCTCATCTTTTTTCTCTTTAAGAGAGAGCGCCCGCGCCTCGAGCTGCGTTCGCAAGAGTTCCTTTTGCTCAAAGTAGTCATCCAGGTTGCCATTGTATTTGGTGATCTCGCCTTCTTCGACTTCCAAAATGTGATCTGTCGTCCGCCGCAAAAATTCGCGATCATGGGAGATCAATAAAAAGGCGCCTTTATAGCCTTGCAAAAACTTTTCTAAAACCAACGTGGTTTCAAGATCTAAATAATTTGTTGGTTCATCGAGCAACATCAAGTTAGGTTCTTGACCAAGAAGATAGAGAAGCTTGCAGCGCATGCGGTAGCCACCACTAAGAGACATCACAGGTCTTGCAAATAGCTCTTCGCTAATCCCCAGGCCCTGAGCCAGCGCCTTCAATTCCCAAATAGGTGTGAGGCAATCCTGACTAAGATAATCTTCTACGCTTTGATCCGGCGGCCATTGATCGTGCTGAGCGAGGTACCCGATCCGCAAACTTTGAGATTTTACGATGACACCCTCGTCCAAATTTTCTTGACCCGTGAGGATTTTAAAAAGCGTGGTCTTACCTGCTCCATTTGGCCCAATCACGCCAACATGTTCACCCTCATTGATGGCGAAGCCTGCGTCTTTAAAGAGGCTTTTTGTTCCATAAGCCTTTGAACCGGATTGGAGTTGAAGGAGGTTACTCATAAGCCTGCTGCCATTATAAGGCGTGAAGTATTTGCATGTAAAAAAAATAATTTAGCATCAAATTTATCACAGTTTTAATGTCTTTGGATATGAGAACTCAAAAATAAACAAATTATAATAAAAGTATGATATGAGTGCAGCTCACAAAAATCACCTTCAATACTTTACTATAAAGATAAAGAGAAAAAGAGAAAACCTTGAAGTCTTTTACTGAACTTTCGATCCATCCGAGCATCTTAAAATCGATCACTGAAATGGGGTACGAAACTCCTAGCCCTATCCAGGCGCAGGCTCTCCCCATTTTACTTGGTGATGCGACTGATTTTATCGGCTTAGCGGCAACCGGAACTGGCAAAACCGCTGCATTTTCGATCCCGTTACTTGAGCAAATCGATACGACAAAGAAACACATCCAGGCCTTGGTCCTTTGTCCGACACGTGAGCTTGCTTTGCAAGTTTCCGGACAAATTAATTTACTCGGAAAGTTCAAAGGTATTCGCGCCCTGCCAATCTATGGCGGCGCCAGTTACAGTGATCAAATTCGGGGATTAAAATCAGGCGCAACAGTGGTTGTCGGAACGCCCGGCAGGCTTGTCGATCACATTGAACGCGGCACTCTCAAGCTCGCAGAACTGACAACGATTATTTTGGATGAAGCTGACGAAATGATTTCGATGGGCTTTAAAGAAGATCTCGAAATGATTTTGAATCAAACCAATCGCGAATCGAGCCAAATTTGGTTATTCTCAGCAACCATGAGCCGCGAAGTGAGAAAAGTGGCCGATACTTATTTAAAAAATCCCAAACAAGTGCAGGTCAATCGCACCGAAATGCTGTCGACTACTGTTGAGCAGATTTATTATCCGACGCAAGAATCAAATAAGCCCGAAGTTCTTTGTAAACTCATCGAGGCGGCTGATGACTTTTACGGAATTATTTTTTGCCAAACGAAATCATTAGTCACAGATGTCACCCAATATCTGGTCAATCGCGGCTACAAGGTTGATTGCCTTCACGGCGACAAAGATCAGAAGGCACGCGAGCGCACCATGCAAGCCTTTCGCGATCGTAAAGTGACGATGCTCGTATGCACCGATGTTGCCTCTCGGGGTCTCGATGTCAAAGACGTCACCCACGTGATTAATTATTCGATTCCTCGAGAACTTGATAGTTATGTTCATCGCATCGGTCGTACCGCACGCAGTGGCAAATCTGGCTATGCTTTTAGCCTCGTAACTGCAAGTCATCGTGGCTTGATTCCTCGTATTGAACAACTCACGAAGAGCAAAATGAAAGAGGGGAAATTACCGACTCGAAAAGAAATCGGTATCAAAAAAATCTCAAAAATTTTACCTGGTTTTCAATCACAAGAATTTCATACGCGCGCCATTGAGATTTTAGATGAATCTTGGAAAACAGTCATCTCCAGCATGAGCACCGAAGAAGTCGTCGGCAGATTTTTAACGATGATGTGTCCAGACGTTTTTGTGGATCAGAAAAATCCGTCAAATGCTTTTGGAAATACGAATAGTCGTGAAGAAGAAGGCCGCCCAACTTCAAAAAGATCTTTCTCTTCTCGAAACAGTCCTCGCCCACGTTACGCTGAAGGCCGATCTGACAGTCGGAGCGATGGCCGGAGCGATGCTCGCTCAGATAGTCGCACGGAGGGCCGCGCACGCAAGCAGCCGCAACGACCAAACCGCTTTTCATCCAAGCAGTCTCACGCTGATGGTGAAGCTCGCGAGTTTGCTCCGCTGAATTCTCCACCGTGGAAAAAACCTCGCGCAGCCGAAGGTCTACCCTGGATGAAACGCGCCAACCGAGGTTAGTCCTGTGCACGTCCTTAGGTCGAGCCCAGTTCAATATTAACAATATTTGGGCTCAATGATCTTGCCAATGCTCTCCTGATTATTAGATCCTGCTAGTAAAGGGGAGCCTCACACATGAAATATTTTATCGTATTTTCACTTTTATTTGCCTCAGGCTTAGCCAAAGCGGGCAACAAGCCTGAAAAGCTCGACACCACAACTCAAGAAACCCCAGGTAACCGAAAAACCATAAGCTATGATTCACTTTCTGAAGAGGATAAGAAGATCGTCGATCGCGGTGAAATCAGCACCGCCCGCTACGTTGTCGGAGGGATTCTCGGCACCTATCCTCTCGGGTTTGGGATCGGACATGCGATTCAAGGGCGCTATATGGACATGGGCTACATTTTTACGATTGGCGAACTCGGGTCAATTGCAGTCTTCTTAGCGGGTATTGGTCAATGTGCTGATACCGCCAATTGGAGATCCAATTCAGCCAGCTGCAACAGCACCCTCATTGGATTAGGCCTTGGAGCCTTAGTCGGTTTTAAGATTTGGGAGATCATCGATTTATGGGCGACCCCTCCCGAGCTCAACGATCGCTATCATCGGCTCAAAAGACGTATGGGAGAAGAGCTCACGTTTGAGCCGACTCTCTTGCCCTTAGCAGACGGCGGGATGCTCGGCCTACGCATCACTTTCTAGGGCGTGTCCTCATTTTGATATGCCTAACGTGAAACAGCAGGGGCCGTCCGCCCATTTGCTCGTGGCTCCGCTGGCGCAGAAGTTTGTGGTAATGGCGGCTCGTATCGAGTCAATTCACAAAGTTTAAGGTCGTGATTATACAAGAAAAGGCCAAAACCGCTTCTACGCTCGCTGGCATTTTCGAGAGTGCCCGCAGGAACTGAGGCCAAATGAAATTCGACAGCTGGATTCACGAGGCTAGGTCGATATATTATGGTAATATTGCCGTCTGGCTTCTCGTAATAAAATCCCCTATTCGCAAAACTTCGCTCAAATCCTCCGGCCTGTAAATCATCCAGACATTTTTTTAAATTCGGAATCATTTGGGAAGTTAAAATACCTTGAGCATCTGCTAGGCGTTTTCTCTCATAGCCGCTTGCCTTGGAAATCCTTGTATTCGAAAAACATCCGAGAAGCTTTTTTTTGTTTTTTTCAATGCCTTTTAAATTCTCCGACGAAATTTGTCGCGCTTTTCGTTCACAAAATAAAACGTGAGCCTCGGTTGGATCCATGAGGCCAACGTATTCTGAAGAGGGCCCACATTGTAATTTATCAAGCATACGCCCGAGGTCACATGAAGACACTTGCACCGACTCGGGGACCGCCCTGGTCGAAGCCGGACCTCTGGTTTTTTGCCCCTCTTCTTTCGCGGGTTCGCGCGCCGGCCCAGAATCGGGCTCGTCCTTAGTTTCAACAGCTTCAACAGCTTCAGCGGTTTCAGCGGGCGGTGCCTTGTTAAGCTTTCTCGTGTCAATAATTTCTGAAGCTTCAACGGCCTGAGAATTTCGGCTCCTGCCGACAATTTTTTGTACAAGGCTTTCAGCGCCAAGAGGAATTTGTAAACTTGAAATAAGCAGCACGATGCTGAACAAAATAAAGAGGTGCTGGCGCATATATTTATGTTGACCGAGCAGGCTGATATTGTCGAGTTCGGCGGGCTCTCCCAGGCCCAAGTCTTTACTAAGGGCTCGCTAAACAACAGCGCGGGGCTCGCTAAACAAATGCGCAGAATTTGGTCGACATTGAACAAAAGTCCGGTTAGAACCCTCAATCCGCGGTTCTAAATTGGAACTATGAAAAAAATGCAAGCTAGCCATAATAAATTTCTTCGCAAGCATCCTGATCACCAGAGAATAATTTTAAAGGCCACTTTAATTGTGTCTCAACACCCAAGCCTTAGGTATTAATTACTCAGCTCTGGGGGGAGTCAGAAAAATATGACTAAAAAGAAAGCAAAAACAGCGACTCTGAGATTTTTTATATTTATATTCGTCATCGCCATCATTGCAGTTCAGATTTTGGGCACGCAAGAAGCTTTGGCCGAGGACGGGTCACCTCTGCCAACGAGTATCCAAATCGAACTCCCTAAGGCCGAAGCTCCAAGTACTCCAATCAGATATAAAGGAAATTTGGATGTCCTCGTTATCGGCCGAGATTTCGAAGACCAATACTTGCGATCAGCTTCAAGTCTGACCGTGGTCACACCCCACTTAGACGCTATTTATAATTCTTGGATGTCTTTTGATCTGGAGATGAGCGGGCTATTTGTCGCCGGCAATACAAAAAATTTCTATACTGAGGAAGGCAAATCGACAGATCTATTGCTCCTCGATGAAGCCGCTGTAAACTTCAAACCAATGAAGGGTCTTGATTTGCGCGCGGGCGCCTTGAATACAAAAATTAACCCCATTCTCTCAATCATGTCAGAGAACTGTTTTTTCGGCACAGTTCAAAAATTAACGCTGGCCAATTCTTCTGAGAATATAAAAGTGAGTATCGCTGCCAATGAAGCCGTGCCCTCATCTGGCACGATCACTCATGGTTTGATCGATGATGCGCCTAACGCTTATTTCTTAACGACAACTTTATCTGGCGAATTTAAAGTCCCAGTTCTGCGCACCAAGCTCAGCATAGCGACGACGAGATTTGAATTCGGCAGCCTCTCAAGTAACGTCGCGGCTGACAGTCGACTGATCGGAAACTCTCCCGAATCTTTTGATGGAATCGGTGCGACCTCTCGTTTTAATATCGGCTTTGCAGGATTTGAAACTGCCGCGTCTCTCAAGACCGACTGGACTTCGCGCTTCAGCACCGAACTCGTCGCCTCAACCATAGTAAATGAGCGCGGTCCAAGCGATCGCAATGACGGCTATCAGGCTTTTGCCAAGATTAAACAAAAATTTAAGTATTTCGACGTCGTCCCCTCTTATGGAATGTTCGATATGGCAGCCGACGTCACTCCAGCGAGCTTTACCATCTTGCCAAATCGTTACCACAACCGCAAAGGCTACACAGCGGAGCTTGATATTCAGCTTGAAAAGCAAAAAGTTGTCTTTTTTGGAAGTTACACTAGAGCCAATGTCCTCCAAGAAAGCATCTATATCTCGGATCGAGACATGTACAATTTAGGCGTGGAGGCAAAATATGATTTCTTGTAATTCAAAACTCAAATTTGCAAATTTAGTCGCATCTTTGGGTTTAGCCTTCATAGGGGGTTTAAGCGTTTTAAGCCTCGGTGCCTGTGTCAACCGGGATGCTCACATAACGAAAGCTGGCGCGACCTTCTATGTTGATAGCGTTGTTGCCACCTTCTCTCCTAACCAACTTAATCCGAACGATGCCGTAAACCAAAAGTTTATGAATCTCACCGCTTGTCTGAAAGACAATGCGATGACTTCGGTGATCATGAATGTGAAATTCACCATCCATGCGGGAAATGTCTCTATTGAAAAACAGACTGATGATCGCGGTTGTTTGATTTGGCAGGAGTTATTTGAATACGACCCGACTGATAATGAAAAACAAGTCTCGCTGGTGCGAAATATTGAGGCTGCCGAGGGACATTACGGAGCCGTGGACGCAAAACTTTCTTATAATCCTTGGAAAGATGATTTTTTATTTTTGCGACCAGGGGTGCGCGCACAAGGTGCTGAGAATTTAAGTTTGACCTATTCAACAGGCCAAGTTTTAACTCATGTTGACGCGGTCACGGGTCAAAAATTCGATTCTCGGGTGGACATCAAGACCAAACTAGAATCAACGATCAAAAAAGTCGCCGATATCAGTTCGATGAGCATGAAGTTTTTAAAACGTGATTTTGATCAATATGAAATCAGTCCAACTTTGGCTTTAACAATTGCGCATCAGTATCGCCTACGTTTTAACTCGTTTATCGTTAAGCATACCCTTGATAAGGGAGCGGTTCTCGATCCATTAAATGCCGGCAGATTTAAGTTTTATTTTGTGCTCTTAGGCGATGGATACGACTCAAATAAAACGCCTCGTGATCAAGTTTTCAAATATGTCGTCTCTTCGACAAGCTTTGAAGCCGCAGGTAGCCTCGGGCGATTTGTGACCGATGTTACTCTCAAATTTGATAATATCGCAGCTCTTGCAAGCCGGATGACTGGCGTCATCACCATGGAGCCCCTTGATCAAGGCGTGGGTGTCGGAACGACGAGTTTTGAAGGTATCATCACCCCGATCGCGGGTGCTGGAGCTCAGAACTTAGATCTGCTACCTTCTTCACTGAGCGCCAAGGACTTGAGCGCAAGCTATGCTGTCGTTCGCGCGCAAAATATGAAAACCAGCGGTTTGGATATTTTGACTCGTCACTCTCGTTTTATGCCCGCGAAGAAAGACAACGTTACTCTTCGCAACGGTTACTCCTACAACATCATGGATGCCTTTAATACTTTGAGACCAAAATTTGATCCAAAAGACGGTACCTTGAAGCCCGGGCAGGAATTAACCGGCCCAGAAAAGGATTTCTTTTCTGGCGCTTTTTGTTACAAATATTTTGACCAAAGTTGGACTCCAGCACTGCAAAAAGCCTTAGACGCCTGCAACACTAGTAAAACCCCAATGATCGCCGTCAACGTTCGCGAACTGGTCGATCATATCGTTGATCCTGTGCCCAAGCCCGTTGGCATTCCGCAGGTCGAAACTCTTGCGATCGCCAGTGGGGTTGCTTTCGGCGACGCTCGCGAACATGACAAAAGCCGCTCCGTAAAAGCCGATGCGACAATCTATGCGGGCGTAGGTGCTGAATTTGATATTTTAAAAACAATCAGCTCAGTGACAAAGATTTTCGGACTCAGCTTCAGCGCCGACGTCGGCGCAAAGGCGTCGATTAACGGCGATGCGTATTACCTGGCGAGTGCCACTCAGACAGAAGGTCAATCGACGATTGTTGGTGCCGTAAAGGCTCAAGCCGTCGTATCTGAAGCATTTAAATTTCAAGTCCAAGTTGCAAGCAAAACCTGCCTCTTCATCACTCCAACAGCAGAGCTTGAGAAATTAATGGGCGATGCCCCGAGACCTGAAGGCAAGTTCATTTGCGATGATCAAGTTCAGATTCAGACGCACGAAGAAATGTATTATTTCTTAAATGAATCCACCGGTACTGGCGCTTCACCCTTAAGCGATAATATGTCTTCTGAGGATAATCCATGGAGGATGTTTATTCGCGGCTCGCATACCTACGGTTTATTCGCAAATCTCTTCACCCAAAAAAATCTGGCGCTGAACTTTGAGAAGATGCCAGAAGAACAAATGCGTGGCACTTTTAAAACCTTGGTGACTCAGGAGTTTCCTGGAATGCTGACGCCGCCAAATCCACCAGCGGCTCCGGATGCGACAACCAATATTCCTACGAAAATGCCGCCTCTACCGCATCTCCCATCGAAAACGGGATCTTTCAAAGATTTACCGCCCCCGCTACTTTAGTTTCAAACCAGGCCCTAAACTTAGGGCCTGTGCTAATGGCCGCCTAGCCACCAAATTTATCGCATCGAATTGATTCTGTTGCATTTCGCAGCGTAAATTTTATGATAATCTCTTGGGCTTAAATTTGGCGCAATCATCAGGGTGGCGAAATGAAACTTGCTTTGATTGGACACCGAGGGGTCGGAAAAACCACTCTCGCTCGTCGCATAAAAGATTACTACCAAAAAAATGACCTGGCTGCGCTCATTTATGACCTGGATGAAGAGATCTCCAAAAGAAATAAAATGACGATCGATGAGATCTTTGCCGGACATGGTGAAGCTCATTTTCGCAATCTCGAACGCCAAACTTTTAAGGCCATCAGAGACGAATTTAATCCTACAAACGAATCCATTGATTTGATAGTGGTCACCGGGGCCGGCTTTGAACCTGACAATAAATTTGACTTCAAATTTTTATGGATCCAAAGACCAACCGACGGTCAGGGACGCATCTTCTTGGATCGCCCGCGTCTCAATTCTCAACTTTTACCTTTAGATGAGTACCGAACACGCTTTCAACAACGAGAAAGTAAATTCTCAGGCTTATGTGATGACAACTTAATTCTCAGTGAGGGCTTTGACTTTTCTAATTTAGCTGAAGAGAAGTACTTTACGTCACAGATCTCAAATATCGGTGGCGCCTTAACTATTTTTAATCATCATGTTAAGAGTCTTGAGTCCAAGATGAATTGGGGCATCGAATTTTTTGAGCTCCGCGATGATCTCCTGTCACCGGCTGAAATTGAAAACGTAGTTGATCTCATTCCACATGATAAAATTCTCGTCAGCTTTCGAGCGCCACAACATCTTGAATCAACTCGCGCCATCGTTCAAAAAAATAAATTAAAATTCGATTGGCAGGTCGGCCGCCAATGCGATTGGGGAAGGCCATTTATTTTGTCACATCATTGTAACGAACAGAATCTCACAGAACATTTAGCCCTTGTTACAGAGACCGAGAGACAAAATCCAGAAGCTCATATTAAGTTGGCGGTGCAAATCACACAATTCAAAAATCTTTTGGAATGTCATGCGTGGCAAAGACAAAACTCAGGACAAAGATCGTTCTTGCCAATGTCAGAAGACGGACGTTGGAAATGGTATCGCTTATGGATGAAAAATTCTCAACTTCTTAATTTTTTTAGGGAGGATAAAGGCTCAGCACTCGATCAGCCATATTTGCTTGAGTGGATGCGACAGTCTGAGTTTTCAAAGTGTAAGAATTTTGCCGCCGTCCTCGGAGATCCGGTTGTTCATAGCCGTTCACCCGCCGAACATTTTGATTTTTTTAAAAAACAAAATAAGCCATTCTTCGCCATTAAAATCGAATCTCAAGATTTCGATTCTGCCTTCCCAGGACTTCAAAAATTAGGGCTTAGTGAAGCCGCTGTCACTTCGCCGCTCAAGGATTTAGCATTCCAAAAATCACAAGCATGCAATCTGAGTGCGCTTGAGATCGCCTCGACGAATACGCTCATCCTCAAAAATAATAAAGATTGGTTGGGTACAAATACCGATATCGACGGCATTCGTGCAATTTCAAAAAATATTTCACATTTAGACGCGAGCCAAATTGGCGTTTGGGGCGGCGGCGGCACGCTTAAAGTCATCAAAAAAGTCTATCCGCAAGCCTTATATTTTTCTTCGCGTCACGGAACATTACGGGACGCCTCGAACTCCACCGCAATATTTTCTCCACCAAGATTTCTGATTTGGGCGGTGGGCAGAAAAAATTTCGATCGTGGAGGGGTGTTCCCTCCATCTGACTGGCCCCTTGAAATGATCATTGATTTAAATTATGCAGAAGATTCTCCAGGACGTGAGTGTGCGCAGCAATTCAGCTGCAGTTACATTTCAGGCCTTGCGATGTTTAAAGCCCAGGCGCAAGCACAAAAAAATTTTTGGCGTGAATTTTCTTAACTGGCCCCTTACGCTGTTGATCTTCAAAAGTGAAAGAAATGTGTCCGGGATGATTTTTAGCCGGGCGCTAATATCCACATTTTTAGTCATTTTAAAAAGTCGTTAACTTTGTCTTAGAGAGTTCTTAATTGAGTAGAAGCCTGAGGGCATCAGCCTTCTTAGGATGTTTTTTCTTAAGCAGAATGAGATTGTGGTAAAGCGAATAAAGAG
>Ga0207070_1234_pt1 | contig 12200 bp, 16 predicted proteins | sample Alteio_BWMinHeat_92_FD_153591 | JGI IMG/M metagenome (GOLD analysis project Ga0207070, IMG submission 153591) | Enriched cells from forest soil in Barre Woods Harvard Forest LTER site, Petersham, Massachusetts, United States -... | ecosystem: Environmental > Terrestrial > Soil > Temperate forest >...
AATTTCGGATGATTGCCACCATTAGACGCAATTGTAACACAATCTTAACAATACTCTTCAAAGACGATGTGATATCCGGTCAGCTATGCTAACCATTTAGGGGGAAATAATTATGCGTCAGAGCAACCAGACTGCCGAAGACAGCAGACAAATCGCTGAAGAATTGCTGCAAGCTTTTAACAAGGCTATATCAGATGGAAAAGTGGAGAATCTTGGCCTTGACGTGCGCGGGCGTACTGAGTCCGTTGATAGTTCAAAAGTAAGAACGCGTTATAACACAGGAGACACATTTCTTCCGCGTGATCTATTCACGCCCGAAGATGTTGAGGCAGGGCGCGCTCCCGCTGATGCGGTTATACTGGAAGAAAGAGCACATCCGGGTATACGCGTAGCATTGGATGTAGGCAACTTCGCAATGGCTTCGCTTGTATCTGCTGATATTGCCGAAGCTATGAAGGCAGCTGGGTTCAAGCAAGATACTATGCCGCATGGCAGTTGGCAGGACTACACGCTTCAGAAAAATTATCAGCACTATGTCAATACACCCCACGATAGAGGCCCTTACGCAGACCCCTATGGCGATAACAGTTTTTCGTTAAGCGCGTATTGTGACAGTGACCATAGTTATGGTACTAGTGACAGCAAGACTTTCACGCTACGCTTTGCCTCAGACGAAGGCGTCAAATTGTTCCAGCGGAAATTCAATGATATCATGGGGGCGCTTGACAACGGCCCGAACATCGCCGCTGCTGCTATATAATTGCCGAGGTGTTTGAGCGGCTGAAGCTGAAGATGGCGGCTTAGTTGTCATCCTGAGCGCAGCGAAGGATCTCCGGCAAATGGCACCAGATCCCGGACATTTGCTTCGCAAATTCCGGGATGACAATTTGTCTCAAGCGGCAAAGCCGCTAAGAAAATATGTCACTTCATCTTATACGCGTTATTCATGTAATCCGTCCACATGCGCTCCAGCTGGTGCAGCGTGGAGGTAGCGGACTTCAGCGCATCGATGCTTGGCTGGCCCTTCTGCAATATCTCCAGGTGGCGCTGGAACAGCGCGTCAATCTTGGCGCATAGGTCTTTGCCCTTGGGCGACAGCGATATGCGCGTGGAGCGCTTGTCGTGCGGCGACGGCTCTTGCAGGAGATAGGCGTTTTCTACCAGCTTCTTCACGTTGTATGACACATTGGAGCCGAGGTAATAGCCGCGGTTCGTCAGCTCACCAATGGTGAGCTGTTCGTTGTTAATGTTGTACAGGATCAACGTTTGCACGTTATTGGTGTCTTCCACCTTCAGGCGTTCCAGCTCGGTCTTGATGACATCGAGAAAACGCCGGTGCAAACGCTCAATCAGCAGGATGGATTCGATGTAAACTTCCTTCAAGGCGCCCTCCTATTGGAAAACAACAACTCTGCATTGAAATTACATGCATTTAGTTAAAATTGCGTTTAATTCAGGAAATCAAGGCTGAGCGTGGCTTTCAGAGGATTCCTCCACCACAAATAACGGCCGCTGCTTGGTCTCGCGGTAAATCCGGCCGATATATTCGCCTACGATGCCGATCGAAAGCAGCTGCACGCCGCCGATAAACAGCACCGCCGTCATCAGCGAGGCATAGCCGGGCACGTCTATCCCGCGCACCAGCGTGCGGATCGCCAGGTAAAACGCGTAAGCGATGGAATAGGCCGACAGCAGCGCCCCCATATAGGTGGTGATCCGCAACGGCAGGGTGGTGAAGGAAAAAATCCCGTCCTTGGCCAGCCGCCACAACCGGCTGTAATCCTGCTTCGCCGCGCCTGCAGCCCGCGCCGGGCGGTCATACATCACCTGCGCGGTGCGAAACCCCGCCCAGGCGAACAGGCCTTTCATGAACCGCGTGCGTTCCGGCATCTGGCGGATAATTGCCAGCACGCTGGCATCCATCAGCCGGAAATCGCCGGTATTTTCGGGAATATCAAACCGCGCCAGGTGCGACATCAGCCAGTAAAACCCCCGCGCGGTAAAGCGTTTGAGCCAGTCTTCGCCCACACGCTGGCGGCGGGTGGCCAGCACCACCTTGAAGCCCTGATGCCACAGCGCCACCATTTCCGGGATCAGCTCCGGCGGGTCCTGCAGATCGGCATCGATGGGAACCACCGCCTGCCCGCGCGCGTGATGCAGCCCGGCGGTCAGCGCCGCCTCCTTGCCGAAATTGCGCGACAGCGAAAGATAGCGCACCCGCGGCTCGCGGGCATGCTGCTGTTTCAGCAGCTCCAGCGTATTATCGGTGCTGCCGTCATTGACGCAGACGATTTCCCATTCCGGGGTAATGCCCTCCAGCACCACGGTCACCCGCGCAAAAAATGCGCTAAGGCCCTCGCTTTCATTAAACATCGGCGCCACCACCGAAAGCATAGGCGGGGCAAAGCTTACAGAAGCTGTGTTCATAGCGTGCCATGCTGACACAGAAGGGGTTAAAAAACAACAAACCACGCGCATCGTCATTGCGAGCGCAGCGAAGCAATCCAAAAGCTGGATCGCCACGCCGCCTACGGCGGCTCGCGATGACAAAATAAGCACATAGAAACACTGGACCGCCCGCCTTGCCCGGTGTACTAATTTCCCATTAATAAATAAAGAATCGGGGGTAAGGCCATGTCGGAACTGGAAATCCTGGGCAAGGGCGGCTTCATGCTCTGGGCGCTGATCGCGCTTTCCGTCTATGCGGTGGGGGTGGTGATCTTCAAGCTGTGGCAGTTCGATAACGCCAACCTGTTCGACCGCAGCTTCATCGATGAAGTGCTGCGCGAGATCAAGCAGGGCGACCGCCCGCGGGCATCGCAGCGGCTGGCCTCCATCCGCGGCCCCATCGCCCGCATCATGCGGGTGGCGTTTGAATGCGTCATCAACCGTGATATGTCGCCCAAAAGCCGCGAGGCGGAAATCATGCGCGTGGGTTCGGCCGACCTGCGCTACCTGGAATCGCACCTGCGCGGGCTGGAAATGACGGCCGCCATCGCGCCGCTGATGGGCTTGCTCGGCACCGTGCTGGGCCTTATCCGCTCTTTTTCCAAAATCGGCGAGGCGGGCAGCAAGGTAGACCCCACGCTGCTGGCCGGCGGCATCTGGGAGGCGCTGCTTACCACCGCGGGCGGACTGGCCGTGGCCATCCCGGCGCTGGGGGCGCATTATATCCTGGACGGCATCATCGAGCGGGTGCGCGCCACGATGAAAGACGTTTCAGTACAGATCCTGGCGCTGGAAGACGAATTCCGCCGCAACGAGCGCCTGCGGGCGATGGAAGAAGCCAAGCAGCTGGACCATGAACGCCATGCCACCACCGAAAAAGACCGCGAGCAGGCTTATGAAGCCGCGTCGCTCCGCACCCGCAGCGCCACGCCGCAAACGCTGGATACCCTGCAATTGCTCAGCCCGAATTACAGCAAGATAAATGGATGACTAGTCATCCCATTGCCCTCGTATGATGGACTTTCCACGTTCCCGCAAACCCCTGATCGACCTGCCGCTGATCCCGCTGATCGACATCGCGTTCATCCTGATTATTTTCTTCATGCTCACCACCTCGTTCATGCGGGTGGAGTCCATGGAGGTCATGCTGCCAACCGCCACCGTCGCCAACGCCAAAAAGGTGGTGGACCTCAACATGGCGCATATCTACCTGCATGATGACGGGGAACTGGCTTACGGCCAGCGCACGGTAGACAAGGTAGAGCTGAAAAAAACCCTGAAATCGGTGTTTCAGAGTTACCCGGAGCAGCGCGTGGTGGTGCTGGTGGCCAAAGCCGTGTCGCTGCAGACGCTGGTGGATATCATGGATATGGTCTACAGCGCCGGCGGCAAAAACGTATTCGTGAAAGAGTGGCAGGGCACGGCCACCATGCCGGAGATGATTCCCCCTGTGCCGCCCATGCAACCCGATGCTATGCGGTAACGATACTTGATACGAACCTAGTACCATGCTATGATAAGGTCGTTTAAATGCAAAGAAACCGAGAGAATATGGGAGGGCAATGCCAGCCGCAGGCTGCCGCGAGACATTCAGGACAGGGCGGTTAGGAAATTGAGTGTGCTAGATGTCGCACGTACGCCGGACGATTTGAAAGAACCGCCAAGCAATCGCCTGGAAGCCCTGAAAGGCGACCGGAAAGGGCAAATGAGCATACGCATCAACAAGCAATGGCGCATCTGTTTTGTGTGGAATGACGGCGAGGCAACAGAAGTTGAAATTGTAGATTATCATTAGAAAGGTTGCAACTATGTCTGAAAAACTTAAAAACCCCCACCCGGGAGACATCCTGAAATATGACTTTCTGGATGAAATCGGTATGAGCCAGAACGCATTGGCCGACGCCATCGGCGTGCCGCGCAACCGCATCCATGCGATAGTGAACGGCACGCGGGATATCACCGCCGATACCGATCTGCGCCTGTGCAAATTTTTCCGGCTTTCCGAGGGGTTTTTCCAGCGACTGCAAATCCTGTATGACACCAGGGAAGCCAAGCGCAAGATTGCCACACAGGTAGCTAAAATCAAACCGTATAAGCCAAGCGAATACAGGCCGGAAGCGTGATGGAAACCACGCTGGATTTCGCCACCCCGCGCAAAAAACCGCGCTCCATCGGCCTGATCCCGCTGGTGGACGTGGCGATGTTCCTGCTCATCTTTTTCATGGTGGCGGGTACGGTGCAGAAGTTCGAGGTGCTGCCGATCAGCCCGCCGCTGGCCGACAGCGGCAAGCCGATGGATGAAGGCCACATCATGATCCTGCTGGGCGCGCGCGAGGAAATGGTGATCGACGACGAGCTGACCGACATGGGCGGGATGGAGCAATATATCCGCACCAAGCTGGCCGCCAACCCCAACAAGATCATCACTGTAAAAGCCGATGCCACCATTCCCGCCGTGCGCCTGATCCAGCTCATGGACCGCATCAAGGCCGCCGGCGGCAGGAATCTTTCCATCGTCACCCAGTCATCCGGAATGAGGCATGTCCGCCATTAGCAACGTAATGATCCGCAATACCTACCTGCATGAGCGGCATTTCAAAGCCGCGCTGCTGGTGGCAGCTGCGCTGCACCTCGCGGGGCTGCTGCTATGGGTGCTTGCGCCCAAAACGCCGGTGGAGGAAATCCCGGTGCGGGTGCTGAACATCAAGCTCGGCGATCAGGAAGAAGAGGTAGATGTAGTAAAATCCGTCCAGCAGACGCCGCCGGTGAAAAATTCCGGCGTGCTGGAAAAGGAAGTATCGCGCTATTTCAAACCGCAGCCAACGCCCCAGCTCACCACAGATTCGCTGGCGCGCCAGCTTGGCCAGGCAATGAAAATAGGCAAGGCGGCATTGAAGCCCCTGCCCGCTGCACCGTCTAAACCCATAGCCGCCACCGCGCCCACCACGCAGCCGCACCAGTATGTCCGCGCCCAGCCTTATGACTATCGCCCGCTTGGGCAGGCCCCCGCGCAGCTTGCCCAAAACGGCGGCACGGCGCTGGGCAACAGCACCGCCTCACATGCGGAAATGTTGCAGCGCTATGGACAGCTGATTTCCCTCTGGGTGAAAAAATTCCAGATTTACCCGGCGGGCGCGCAGACCAGCACCAAAAGCACGGCGATCGTCCGCATCCAGCTCGACCGGCGAGGCAATGTGCGTTATGCGGCGCTTGACCAGGGCAGCGGTTCCCCATTACTGGATGAAGCGGCATTGCAAATGATCCACGACGCCAACCCCATGCCGCCCGTGCCGGAGGATTACAACCCCGACCAGGTATTGTTCCAGTTTAAAATCCCCATTACTTTCTCTTCGCAATGATTGCCGCTTGCCATTCCGGCTTAAATGCGTAATATATTGCGTAATATTAACCAACCAGAGGTAAGCATATGGCAGAGCAATCAGTAACGAACGGGGAAGTGACCTTATCGGAATTCAGTCTGGTAAACTGGTTTCCTAAAAATGAGCAGGGCGGCCTTGCGCGGCTCTATTTTCAAATAAGCCTCGACGAACGGTGGATCGAAGGCAAGCTGCCCCCCGGCTTGGACAAGCAGCAGGCGCTTGAATACGCACAACATGTGGCAGCAGAATATCTGAGTGAGATCTCCCCGGGAATTGTCAATACCGCGGCGGGGGTGGTGACTGAGAATAGTGAGCTTGTAGCCCCGCTGCTGGCTTTATGCGAAAAATCCGGTGTTGAAGTCGATCAGAGTAGAGCCGGGCATTTTAAAGATGGACAAAATCTCCCAAAAGGAGAACTTAAAAATCCACCCGCTACATTGCAGGAATTATGCGATGAGATGGTTATTGCCGTAGAGCTTGGGCTTGAAGAATATGTTGAAAAACCAGAGAAGATACTGAACGATATTACAGACGATCATCGTTTTAGCGAGTCCAGCGGGCATGGCGGTGTTTTTATCACCGATCTGCAGCAGCGTGCAAGGCAGCGTAAAGTGAAATAATTCTGTGTCTTTCATACCAAAAACCCTCCTCATCACCGGCGGCGCCGGGTTTATCGGCAGCTGCTTTACAGGTTTATGCGCGAAGTACGGCGCGCGCGCCATCGTGCTCGACAAGCTTACCTATGCCGGGCACAAAGCCAACCTGGAATGGATTCCAAAATTCCCCCACCCTTCCTCCCCCGCAAGCGGGGGAGGTGATATTTACTCCCCCCGCTTACGGGGGGAGATAGAGGGGGGAATGGACGGATATGAACTCATCCAGGGCGACATCAATGACGGCGCACTGGTGCAGGATTTGCTAAAAAAATACGCGCCGGACGCCGTCATCAACTTCGCCGCCGAAAGCCACGTGGATAATTCCATCAGCGGCCCCGCACCGTTCATTGAAACCAACATCACCGGCACGTTCCGCCTGCTGGATGCCAGTCTCAGCTATTGGAAAGAAAATAAAAACCCCGCCTTCCGCTTTGTGCAAATCTCCACTGATGAAGTATACGGCTCGCTGGGCCCGCAAGGCGCATTCACCGAAACCTCGCCCATCCAGCCCAACTCACCCTATTCCGCCTCCAAGGCAGCAGCAGACAATCTCGTCCGCGCATGGCACCATACCTATGGCCTGCCCACCCTCATTACCCGCTGCAGCAATAATTACGGCCCGCGGCAATTCCCTGAAAAACTCATCCCGCACATGATTTCTTGCGCGACTTCCGGCAAGCCCCTGCCCGTCTACGGCGACGGCGGCAATGTGCGCGACTGGATCCACGTGGAAGATCACAGCGCTGGCATATGGCTGGCGCTTACCAGGGGCACACCCGGCGAAGTTTATAATTTCGGCGGGCATGCGGAGATGAATAATCTTGCGCTGGTAAAACAACTCTGTGCGTTGCTGGACATCCAGCGCCCACGCGCCGACGGCAAATCCTATGTCCAGCAAATCAGCTTCGTTGCCGATCGCTTAGGCCATGACCGCCGCTACGCCATCGACGACACCAAAGCGCAAGAACAACTCGGCTTCACGCGCAACTATAACGATTTTGCCAAAGGTCTGGCTGCTACGGTAGAATGGTACCTAGCCAACGAGGCATGGTGCCAGGCCGTTTCCGAGCAAAAAAGGAAAAGCGCATGATCGAACATTCATTGGTTGTTTTCAAAAGCAAATCCATCCGCCGCACGCTGCATAACAACGAGTGGTGGTTTGCGATAAACGATATCGTCGAAGCATTGACGGATAGCCCGAATGTCTCCGACTACATCAAAAAAATGCGCAACCGTGACGACACTTTGTCCGAAGGGTGGGGACAAATTGTCACCCCCCTTGCAATAGAGACGGCAGGCGGGGCGCAAAAGTTGAATTGTGCGAATGCCGAAGGCATTTTCCGCATCATCCAATCCATCCCCTCGCCCAAAGCCGAGCCATTCAAACGCTGGCTGGCGAAGGTGGGCTATGAGCGAGTGCGGAAAATTGAGGACCAGAGTAATAAGTTTTTTGTCATTCCCGCGAAAGCGGGAATCCATACTATTGGCATCCGAAACATTTTCTGGATTCCCGCTTTCGCGGGAATGACAGATACCTACGGAGTTGCCGCATGAAAGCCATCCTCCTCGCCGGCGGGTCCGGCACCCGGCTCGCGCCGATGACGGCGGTGGTCACCAAGCAATTGCTGCCGATTTATGATAAGCCGATGATTTATTATCCGCTCTCCACGCTGCTGCTGGCGGGCCTGCGCGAAATTCTCATCATCTCCACCCCGCATGATTTGCCGATGATCGAGAAACTGCTCGGCAGCGGCGCCGACCTCGGCGTGTCGTTTTCTTACGCCGCGCAGCCCAAGCCGGAGGGCATCGCGCAATCGCTCATCATTGCCGAGAAATTTTTAAACGGCCAGCCGTGCTGCCTTATCCTGGGCGACAATATTTTTTACGGGCCGCATAACGGGATTGAGCAAGCTGCATCACTCACCAAAGGCAGCTTCGTATTCGCCTACCGGGTGAAAGACCCGGAGCGCTACGGCGTGGTAACGCTGGATGCCGCTGGCAATGCTACCTCCATCGAGGAAAAACCCGCGCAGCCTAAATCCCCTTACGCCGTAACCGGGCTTTATTTTTATGATAGCGAAGCGCCCGCCATCGCCCGCAGCTTAAAACCCTCACCGCGCGGCGAGCTGGAAATCACCGATGTGAACCGCGCCTACATGCAACGCGGCGAGCTAAAAGTCGGCATACTCGGCCGCGGCACCGCGTGGCTGGACACCGGCACGCCCGACGCGCTGCTGGACGCCGCCCAATTCGTGCAGACCATCGAACGCCGGCAGGGCATGAAAATCGCCTGCATCGAGGAAATCGCCTTCCGCAAAGGCTTCATCACCGCCGCCCAACTGGAAAAACTTGCTGAGCGCTATGGGAAGAATGATTACGGAGCGTATTTGAGAAGTGTGCTGGAGGAATAACGTCATTCCTGCGCAGGCAGGAATCTCTCTTTCATCCCCCCGGCATAGGCGATAGAGATTCCCGCCTTCGCGGGAATGACAAAAACGCCATTTCCCCCTTGCCTTTTTACGCCCTTCCATGCGATGTAAGCGCCATGCACCACCCTGCTCCCATGCGCTCCATTCCCATCGCCTCCCTGCGTGGCGAAACGCAGGTGCCGGGCGATAAATCCATCTCGCACCGCGCCCTGATGCTGGCCTCTCAGGTCATCGGCGCCACGCGCATTTCCGGGTTGCTGGAAGGCGAAGACGTCATCCGCACCGCCGAGGCCTTAAAAAATCTTGGCGTTCCCATAGAGCGCTTCGGCGCAGGCTTATGGGAAGTCCACGGCGTAGGGGTGGGCGGCCTCAAGGAAAGCCCCGCTGTGCTCGACATGGGTAATTCCGGCACCGGCGCGCGGCTGATGATGGGGCTGGTTGCCAGCCACCCAATCACCACGTTTTTCAGCGGCGATGCCTCGCTTTCCGGCCGCCCCATGGGCCGCATCACCACGCCGCTGTCGCAGATGGGCGCCCGCTTCGTGTCGCGGGAAAAAGAACGTTTTCCGCTGGCCGTGCAGGGCACTGCCACGCCCATCCCCATCACCTACACGCTGCCGGTGGCCTCGGCGCAGGTAAAATCCGCCGTGCTGCTGGCGGGCTTAAATACGCGGGGCATCACCACCGCCATCGAGCCGCAATCCACGCGTGACCACACGGAAAACATGCTGCGCTGGTTTGGCTTCAAGGTGGAGACGAAAAAAACCGCTGAAGGCGTGGCGATTTCCGTGGAAGGCCATCAAAATCCCAGACGCGAAAACCGCAGCCTGGATGTGCCGGGCGATCCCTCCTCTTGTGCATTCCTCGCCGTGGCAGCGCTTATCACGCCGGATTCCAAACTCACCATCCGCAACGTATGCATCAACCCGCTGCGCATCGGCTTGTTCACTACGCTGAAAGAAATGGGCGCGCAGATCGCCTTCAAAAACGAGCGCACCGTAGGTGGCGAAAAAACCGCTGATATCGAAGTAAAAAGCAGCAAGCTAAAAGCCGTGCGCGTGCCAGCTAACCGTGCGCCCTCGATGATCGACGAATATCCGGTGCTTGCTGTGGCCGCCGCATTCGCGGAAGGCGAAAGCGTGATGGAAGGGCTTTCAGAATTGCGCGTGAAGGAAAGCGACCGCTTAAGCGCCATCGTGCAGGGCCTGAAAGCTTGCGGCGTTGCTGCACATGCCGAAGGCGACACGCTGCACGTCACCGGTGGCAAAAAACCCAGGGGTGGCGTAGTGATAACTACAAAATTAGACCACCGCATCGCCATGAGCTTCCTTGTGCTCGGCATGGCAAGCAGCGAAGCCGTTACGGTGGATGATGCCTCCCCCATCGCCACCAGCTTCCCCGGCTTTGCAGATTTGATGAACCGGCTGGGCGGGCGCATCGAATCCCCCGCCGCCGCCGCCACAAGGCCACTGGTGATCGCCATCGACGGACCTGCGGCCTCCGGCAAAGGCACCCTCGCCCGGCGCTTAGCGGCGCACCTTGGGCTGGCCTATCTGGATACCGGCAGTATCTACCGCGCCGTGGGCTTGAAGCTGGATTACACCGGGCAGGACCCGAACAACAAGCAGGCGGCGATCGAAGCCGCGCGCGCCATCACCCCGGAAGACCTCGCCAATCCACGCCTGAGGCAGGAGCATGTGGGTAAAGCGGCTTCCGTCGTTTCCGCCATGCCGGAGGTGCGTGCCATTTTGCTGGATTTCCAGCGCAACTTCGCCAATTCCGGCAAGGGGGCGATTCTGGATGGCCGCGACATCGGCACCATCGTCTGCCCGGAGGCCGATTTCAAATTCTACCTTACCGCCTCGCTGGAAGCCCGCGCCCGCCGCCGCCACCGCGAACTCACCGGGCAAGGCATCGAAGTGGTGCATGACTCGGTGCTGAAAGACCTGAAAGAGCGTGACGCGCGCGATGCCGAACGCATCATCGCCCCCCTCAAACCCGCTGAAGGCGCGGTGATTATCGATACTTCCACCATGGACGCCAGCAGCGTATTCGAGAAGGTGAAACGGATGATAGGGCAGCGTATTGCGGCGTAAGGCAATGTATGTTATTATAAGCTGTCATAACACGAGGGGTATATTATGGAAAAAATCAACGTCACCGTCCGCATGGATGCCGGGAAAGTGAAATTCCTGGACAAACTCGCAGACACAGACGATCGCGACCGCAGCTACCTGATAAACGAGGCAGTTGAAAGCTATATCGCCATGCGGCAATGGCAGATCGAGGAGATCAAAAAAGGGCTGGCCGAGGCCGATGCAGGTTTGTTTGCCACCGATAAAGAGGTGGAGCGTTACTTCAAAAAGTGGACTTCATGAAGCTGCAATGGCTGACCTCTGCCCTCACAGAACTCGATCGGATTTATGACTACATAGCCGAAGAAAATCCCAAGGCGGCCAGACAGGTGTTTTTACGGATTCAGTCTGCCACCCGGCAGTTATCACGATTTCCTGAAACCGGCAGGCCCGGCCAAATGGCAGGTACGCGTGAGCTGATAGTGCATGGACTGCCCTACTTTATTGTCTACCGGGTTACAGCAACGCATGCTGAAATCATCCGCGTGCTTCACACGTCCCGCGACTGGCCGCCGGGGATGCAATGAATTAGGCGTCTCTGCCGCCTTTTGATTTGGGCTTCGCCGCCGCCAGCGTCGGCACAGCACCACCATCTTCAGAGCCAACGGGCTGATATAAAGAATCAGCCGCCTGCGCCAGCGCATTTTGCATAGCGGAATGGGGGCCAGCGTGGGCAAAATTTGCTTCCCTTACTCTACGCAAGAAGTTTTCAACTGAGTAGGAAGAAGGAGAGAAGTCTCTGGATGCGTTAATAAATAATCCTCTCCGCACGAGTGCATCTGGCATGGCTTGCGGAGGAGCTCCATCTCTGGATAAATTCAATGTCCTATTGAATTCTATCGCAGTTACGTTGCCGTCTATATTACCATTTAAGCGATCATCCCCAATATAATGGGTAGACCTGCTTCCTGAAAAAGCCCTTACGGCCCTCAGATTACCGGCATTGGCTCCTTCAAAGATTATAACGTAGCGGCCATTTTCTCCATTTGCAGAGATCTGGCGCTGAATGGCATTATATTGCGCTTCTGTAATAGAAGGATTACGGCGTTCTTCAGCAGGCAAGTCCAATTGCGCAAGATGGCGTAACCCAGCTAGGTTTGCAACAGCTACAAACTGACGTATGGCAGGACTTTCTTCTCTTCCGGCTGCCGG
>Ga0207070_1228_pt2 | contig 12166 bp, 10 predicted proteins | sample Alteio_BWMinHeat_92_FD_153591 | JGI IMG/M metagenome (GOLD analysis project Ga0207070, IMG submission 153591) | Enriched cells from forest soil in Barre Woods Harvard Forest LTER site, Petersham, Massachusetts, United States -... | ecosystem: Environmental > Terrestrial > Soil > Temperate forest >...
GGTGTTCATCGACCGGAAAGCACGTCGGCTGCACGACAAAGACATCGGCGCCGCGCACGTTCTCCAACAACTGGAAATAGACTTCGCCATCGGAGAAGCGCTGCAAGTGCGCCTGGCCGCGCGGAATTTCGAGATGTCGGCAGATATCGTCTGCCAGCTGTTCATTCGCCGATCCACAGAAGATCTTGAACCGATCGTTGTCGCGATGCCGCTGGGGCTTGCGTTCGGTCTTCTGCGCGGGCGGCGTCTGCACAGTCGTGGTCTGACCCTTCTGCTGCTGCTTCTCGATTGCGGTTGCGGTTGTCGTCATTTCCTTTAGCCTCGCGAAAGCTGGTTTTCTTTCCCGATGGTTCTAACTGGAACTACGAACTGCGCCGGGGGTTAACACGAAGGTCACGAAGGCATAACACGAAGGACACGGAGAGTTTAAGGGGAATTCACTTAAATTCTGCTTCCGTTTTGTTGTTCTGTCCTTCAAAGTTTTACTTCGCCAAATCGCACTTTCGTTTTCGTGACTTTGATTTCAAACTTCGTGCCCTTCGTGTTAACCCCGGGTCCCTGGCTGGGCGGCTAGGATTCGAACCTAGACAAAGTGCTCCAAAGGCACTTGACCTACCATTAGTCGACCGCCCAGTGACGCTTACTGTTGAAAGTTAATTGTTGTGGGAGTTGGAGCGTTAGCGGCTAATTAACATTGTCTCCCAGTACTGGCTTCTTGTCAGCGTCGTTGTTACATGGATGGGATGGCCCAGGGCCTGCACCCGTTCCGCTGCAGCTTCCGCTTTTTGCTTTGAATCGAACAAGCCGTAAACCGCTGATCCAGAGCCGGAGAGCGAGGCATACCGCGCTCCATCGCCGGACTGGCCATAAAGCACACGCTTCACGTCACGTAATTCGGGATGCTGAGAAAAGACAACGCGTTCGAAGTCATTTTCGATCCCGGCACGGACAAGGTCGAGAAGCTGTGCCTCGGCCCGGTCCCCGCTACGCGCGGGAACACCGGAGACTGGAGTCTTGTAACTACCGCTCAGCCACGAATACACGCTGCGGCTGAAAGATAAGATTTTAGCGGATTGCGGAGCAATGGTCAAAGTGCCGGTGCGGTTGGAAGAAGCTTGAGATGCTGCGCTTTCGCCGGATTCTCGCTCCGCCAGCGCGTCCCAACTGGCAAATGCTTGAGGAGTGGAGATCCCGATCTCCGGAGTAACCACGACGCAGTCTGCATTAGGCAGGTCTTCAAGGGCGAGTACCTGCTCGCCCCGCTCTTCGCCATAAACAGTCCCGCCGATCAGAAATAGGGGCAAATCAGAGCCGACCTCTTCGCAAATGCGCAGCCGGTCCTCGGCATCGAGCGCCTTCTCTGCTTCGCGCTCCAGCGCGAACAACGCTGCGACGGCATTGGATGATGCCGCCCCAAGCCCGCCTTCCAGCGGAAGATTTTTTTCGATGGTGATGATGACCTTGCCGCGCTGTCCGATGGCCTTCATAAACCGATCAGCCACGCGGTAACAGGTATTCGACTCGTCGGCCGGAACTCGCGGATTCTTGCAGCGAATCTCGATTCCGGTGCCTCGTCCGATTTCAACCTTCACTACGTCATGCAGCGCAATCGTCTGATAAACCGTGCGCAACTCATGAAAGCCATCCTCCCGAATCGGACCAATCACCAGCCCAATGTTGATCTTGGCGTAAGAACGGACGGCCGTCGGCATGAAAGAATTGTAATTAAACGGGAGTGCAACGGTTGGGAGACGCAGCCCGTTGCGGTGGGTGTCTCTACTCTCCAAACGACTTTCTCGGCACAATTAACACCTCGTGTATCTGGCAACTCTTGCCGCTCGGTAAGCGCAAGCGACTCGATTCGCATCAATTTCCCGACTGGCTCATCTAATCAACCATGGGTAACGAGTTAGCGGTTTCGGTGCTGGATCTTGTCGGCATGCGGGCGGGAGAGTCTGCGGGCACGGCAATTGCTCGGTCGGCGGACTTGGCTCGGCATGTAGAGAAGTTGGGATACAAACGTTACTGGCTGGCAGAACACCACTCCATTTCTGGACTTGCTTGCTCGGCCACGGCCGTGCTGATTGGGCATGTGGCGGCGGCTACGAAAACAATTCGTGTCGGCAGCGGCGGGGTGATGCTGCCGAACCATGCACCGCTGGTGGTGGCGGAGCAGTTTGGGACGCTAGAGACGATGTATCCCGGACGAATTGATTTGGGGCTGGGACGCGCTCCCGGCAGCGACTTCGCTACCATGCGGGCGTTGCGCAGGGACCTTGGACAAAACGGGGAGGACTTCCCTGCACTGCTGGCCGAACTGCAGAGATACCTGGGACCCGAGAAGCCAGGGCAATCGGTGAAAGCAATTCCCGGACAGGGAAGTAATGTGCCGATCACATTGTTAGGATCAAGTGGCTTCAGCGCGCAATTGGCGGCGACGCTGGGATTGCCGTTTGCCTTCGCCGCACACTTTGCTCCCGATTATCTATATGCGGCCGCGCAGTTGTACCGCGATAGTTTCCGTTCGAGTGAGGCAGTGCGGAAGCCGTACTTTATGGTGGCGGTGCAGGTGATTGCCGCCGAGACGGATGCGGAGGCCCGGCGGCTATTTACCACACCGCTGCAGCGCTTTCTGCGGCTGATCCGGAACCAGCCGGTAGAGTTGTTGCCGCCAGTGGATTCCATGGAGTCGCTGTGGCAGGACCATGAGCGGGCGGCGGTGGAGAGCAGACTGGGCGCGGCGATTGTGGGGTCGGATGCGACGGTGAAGGCAGGACTGAAGAAGCTGGTGGAGGATACAGGCGCCGACGAGGTGATCGCCGTGACCGATACCTATGAGCATCCATCTCGGCTGGAATCGTATCGACGAGTCGCTGGGATTGCCTCGAGGATTGAAGTGAACTCGAATCAGGCTGTGGAAGTTTGAGGGTGATTGGCGCGTCCCTGGTCATCACGACTGCCAGTGCATGGTGAAAGAGCCCATCAGGGGCGATTAAGTCGGAGATATTCCGGGAGATCCCTCGCGGAAAGACCGCTTCGGGATGACAGTCTCTAGTTCCGAAACTGTCCTGAATGAACCGAAAGAGTTCTCTCAACAAATTAAAAAAGCCGCCATTGCTGGCGGCCTTACAGTTTTCATTAAAGCGAACTGGCTAATCCTGATCGTTGCTTGCGCGCTTCCAATTCATGATCTCACCCAGAGTAGTGGTCGAGCTGGAGACTGGCTGTTTGTAAGCTTCGACGTCGGCGCGGCTGGCTTCTTCGCCTACCGCACGCAGGCTCAGACCGACTTTCTTCTCTTCCGGATTCATCTTGATGATCTTGAAGTCGTGCTCCTGTCCGGGCTCGAGTTTGATGGGAGTTCCGTGGGAGTCGGTGGCTTCGGAGTTATGGCATAGCGCCTCCACTCCGTCGGCGACTTCGACGAACGCTCCGAATTGGGCCGTGCGCAGGACCTTGCCGCGGACCACGTCACCAATGCGATGAGTAGCGAAGAACGTCTCCCAAACGTCGGGCTGCATTTGCTTAATGCCTAGTGAGAGGCGGCGATGTTCCGGTTCGATGGCGAGCACCTGAGCTCTGACCTTCTCTCCCTTTTTCAGTACTTCCGAAGGGTGTTTCACGCGCTTGGTCCAGCTCAGGTTGCTGACGTGGACCAGACCGTCGATACCATCCTCGATCTCGACGAATGCCCCGAAGTCGGTGAGGTTGCGCACCTTGCCTTCGACTACGCTTCCGACCGGATATTTCTCGTGCAGCATCTCCCAGGGGTTCTGTTCGAGTTGTTTCAGTCCAAGAGAGATGCGGCGCTCGGCCGGATTCACGCTGAGGACGACGGTTTCCACCTCGTCGCCCGGCTTCACGATCTTTGACGGATGCTTCATGCGCTTGGACCACGTCATTTCGCTGACGTGAACCAAACCCTCGATGCCCTGCTCCAACTCTACAAAGGCACCGTAGTCGGTGACGCTGAGGACGCGTCCCTTTACGTGGGCTCCCACAGGATAGCGCTCGGCAGCGTCGAGCCAGGGATCCGGTGTGAGCTGCTTGAACCCTAGCGAGACTCGCTGCTTGTCCTTATCAAACTTCAGGACTTTTACATGGATCTCATCGCCTACATTGACCAGGTCGCGCGGATGAGTGAGGCGGCCCCACGACATGTCCGTGATGTGCAGAAGGCCGTCCAACCCTCCGAGATCGACGAACGCACCGTAGTCGGTAAGGTTCTTCACCGTGCCCGTGAGAACCGCGCCCTCTTCCAGATGCTCGAGCGTCTTGGAGCGCTTTTCCGCCTGCTCCTCTTCGAGCAATTGCTTGCGCGAAACCACAATATTGCCGCGCTTCTTATTGAGCTTGATAACCCGAACTTCGAGTTCCTGTCCCTTATAAGCGTCGAGATTGCGCACCGGCTTCAGATCCACTTGCGATCCCGGCAGAAATGCACGGACGCCGCCAACATCAACCGAGAGACCACCCTTCACGCGATCTACGACATAGCCTTTGATCTGCGCTTTATCGTTGAACGCCTTCTCTATGTCGTCCCATACCCGGACGCGCTGCGCCTTTTCGTGCGAGAGCAGAACGTAGCCCTCTTCGGTTTCGCCGCGATCGATGACCACGTCGATGCTGTCGCCAGGCTGCACTCGGGGCTGACCGTCTCGTCCCATCACCTGAGCGAGCGGGACCATGCCTTCGGATTTGAATCCGATGTCCACGACAACATACTTGTCGGTGAGCTTGACGACGGTGCCCTTCTGCAGATGGTCTTCAGCCGGAGCGGCAGCCTCTGCGGCCGACTGCTCGGCCTCGAAGCTCTCCAGGGCAGCAGCGAAGTCCATCTCCTCGCGTGGGCTTTCTGACGTGTGCTGCGGGTTGTGTCCTTCGTAAGTGGAAACGGACGATTCAGGGTTTTCGTTTTCGGTGGCTAGTGCGGTGGCTTCGGAAGTTTGCGTAGTCAGGGTTGTAGTCTCGTGAGTGGAATTTTGAAAGCCTTGTGCGTGTCTCTCCTGATGCGCACCATCATGCCCAGGTTGCGGCGAATTTGCACCCTCATCAATGGTGGGATTCAGGTCGCGCGCTGTGCTCTCGTCGAACGACATTAGTCCTTATCGGTCGCGCTCACGCCACGGGAAGTTGCCCCGAAGAGACAGAGGGTAATACCCGGCTGCCCGCTTGAGCGGACTGGTGGCTGCAAAAGCTCTCTTGTGTGTGGGCCCATTCAGGGCTAGAGGAAACTCTGCGGCCGGATCGGCAAATAACGTTCTCGTCATCCGCCAATGTTCTGACTATAGCAATCGCTCGGAGACAGTGTCAAACCCCGCAAGCCAAAGGTGAACAGCAAGTTAAGCGTTCAAGCGGTGCGCGCGACATTTTGTTTTCTCAGGCAAAAAATCAAGGCCAAGAACCCGCGCGGAAGGCGCGGATTTTGCTCATTAACGGAGATTTGATCCTGGTTCACACCGTCGATGCGCCGGCGACCTTCTCGGGATTTCCGCGACTGCTCGGGTTGTGCTCCTCAGCCGGCCATTGGAAGCAAAGTATGTATCCATCCGGATCGGCCAGGTACAACTGCTTCATGCCGTAATGCGCGACTCTTGGCTCTTTAACGCGGATGCCATGAGCTATTAAAGTGCTGGAACGCACCCTCGACGTTGGGGCAGCCGAAATAAATCGAAGTATCCTCATGGGCGGCAACCCACCGGGGATCACGAGTGGCAGGGCGCTTGTCGCTCTCGTACGCGGTGTTAAGCATCAACTCCGCGCCCTCTCGTCGTAGTAAGGCCCAATCGAACTGCGGTCCTGGCCGCGATGTCATGACGATATTGAATCCGAGCAGGTCGCAGTAGAACTTGATCGACTTTGACATATCGAATACTTGAAGCAGCGGGCACTGCCCACGAATTTCGATGGCCATTGCTTCTCCCGTCTCCGTAGGCAGCACCCTACACTTTCGTAAGGTCAAGTGTAATGCCGGAATGTGCGCATATCGATTTCCTTCAGTTTTCAGGTGATAAAATGCAAAAGATGGCGATAGCAAAGCGAAAACCGAAGCAGACACGCACTGTGACGCGGTCATCCAATTCCGCTCGCAAGCCACCCAGATTGACGGAAGCACACGCCAAATTCATGAAAACCACGCCCGGCACTCCTGAATACGACCGCGCTGGAGAAGACCTTCTCCGCATCGTTTTCCACGGAGGGCGTGGTGCCTCCAAGTGATTTAGTACCGCCGCCAGAATCCAACTTACGATCAGTTCCTCCTCCGGTCAAAATTGATCCCGATGTCAGCGCGGAAAGGTATCGACATCTCTTGAAGCAAATTCGAGAGGGGCAGATTACCGTAGCCGACCTACAGGTCATTCAGAATTGGCTTAGCGTGAATCGATACGCTCCCAAAAACACAAAATGGAAGAAAGTATTCCGAGAAGGAGTCAAGCTGGTTGGCTTCGACAAAGAACCTGAAACGATCTTAAGTCGAAACGAAAGTGCGATGGGTATGGACATCGACGAATGGTGGCGCGTGTATCAGCAACTCACAGAGAAAAGGCGAAAAGATAGATAGAAGGTGAACAAGGCAGCAGACGGTTTTGCTAGTACGCTTCGCTAGCGAAATCAACCTTCAAAATAGAAGAGACCAGCAACTCGTGCTCTGCCCTCATCTATACTTCTGCCTCTATGGATTACCTATGGACGCCCTGGCGCTATGCCTACATCACCGGCGCGAAAGAAGGCCAGGCGTGCATCTTCTGCCATAGGGAAGAGGAACCGGACGACCATCGGTCGTGGGTGGTCCATCGCGGAACTCACTGCTACATCTGCCTTAACGCCTTCCCTTATACCTCGGGACACGTGATGATCCTCCCGTATGAGCATGCCGACGAGTTGCAGAAGCTGCCGCGGGAAGCTGCCCGCGAGATGATGGACTTATGCCAGCGTACCGAGACGGCATTGCGCAGCCTTTATCGTCCCGATGGTATCAATCTGGGAATGAACATCGGCGCTGCCGCTGGCGCCGGAGTTGCCGGACATATACACATGCACATGCTCCCGCGCTGGATTGCAGACTCCAATTTCATAACTGTGGTCGGAGAGACGCGAGTGTTGCCGGAATCACTGGACGTGACCTGGGAGAGGATAAGGAAGGAATTCGGCAAGAAGCAGTAACCGTGAAGCCAGCCTGGGGGAGCATTTAGAATCATTGCAGTCCTATGTTTGAGAACCTCTCAGAAAAACTTCAGCGAACATTCAAAAACCTGCGTGGCCAGGGCACTCTGAATGAAGAGAACATGCAGGAGGCGCTGCGGGAAATCCGTTTGGCGCTGCTCGAGGCCGACGTCAACTTCAAAGTCGTCAAGGAGCTGATCGACCACATCCGCGAGAAGGCAACCGGAGCGGAAGTCATGCTCCAGATTTCACCTACCGAGCAGGTAGTGAAGATCGTTCACGATGAGCTGATCGCCATCCTCGGCAAAGACACGGCCAAAATCAAATTCGCCTCGCAGCCGCCGACCGTCGTTCTAATGGCCGGCCTGCAGGGTTCGGGCAAGACGACTTCTTCGGGAAAGCTGGCGCAGTGGTTCAAGAAGGGCGGCCATCGCCCCATGTTGGTCTCGGTTGACGTGTACCGTCCCGCAGCGCGGGAGCAGTTAAAGATCGTCGCGAATGCCATTGGGGCCAACATCTACGAAGGCAAAGTCGATGGCGAGGCTTCAACTGCTGTGGTAGAGCGGCTGGCGAAGGAAGCGCGGCGGGAGGCACTGAACTCCGGATGCGACGTGCTAATCGTCGATACCGCAGGGCGGCTGCACATCGACGACGACCTCATGGACGAGATGCAGCTCCTGAAGAAGCTGCTTAATCCGCAGGAGATTCTGTTCATTGCCGACGCCATGACCGGGCAAGATGCAGTCAATTCCGCCAACGAATTTCACAAGAAGCTCAACCTCACGGGCGTGATCCTCACCAAGATGGATGGCGACGCACGCGGCGGCGCGGCGCTTTCGATTCGCAACGTCACTGGACAACCGATCAAGTTCCTGGGCGTCGGCGAGAAGTACGACGCGCTGGAGCCCTTTCATCCCGATCGCATCGCCGGGCGAATTCTGGGCATGGGCGACATCCTCTCGCTGGTCGAAAAAGCGCAGGAGAAGCTTGATGCGAAGAAGTCAGAAGAGTTCGCGAAGAAAGCTTTAAGTGGCGATGGCTTCTCCCTGGAGGACTTTCGCGAGCAGCTCCGGCAGATCAAGAAACTTGGCTCCATGCAAAGCATCATCAAGATGCTGCCCAGCATTGGACCGTTCGCCGGTATCCAGAACATGGCGGATAAAGTCGATGACAAGGAGTTAAATCGCGTAGAAGCCATCATCAACTCCATGACTGCTTACGAGCGCGATCATCACGAAGCCATCAATGGCAGCCGCCGCAAGCGAATCGCGCGAGGTTCCGGCACAAGCGTGCAGGAAGTGAACCAGCTACTGAAGCAGTACGCGATGATGAAAAAGCAATTCAAGAGCCTGAGCAAGGGCGGAGGTCTATCGCGCCGACTTGCTGGAATGCGTTTTCGCTAGGACCTGGGAACGCGGATCAAAGTCCCCAACCGCATAAACCATGGATGAATTCACGCGTATCAGCCGTCTGCCTCCTTATGTCTTCAACGTGATTGGTGAGCTCAAGGCTGCAGCACGACACCGTGGCGAGGACGTCATTGACTTCAGCATGGGCAATCCCGATGGCGCGACTCCGCCGCACATCGTCAAGAAGCTGATTGAGGCGGCGCAGCGTCCCACCACACATCGCTATTCAGTATCGCGAGGGATACCTCGGCTTAGGCGAGCCATCTGCGATTGGTACCGCCGGCGTTTCAATGTGGAACTCGATCCCGACAGCGAAGCGATTGTGACCATCGGATCGAAGGAGGGGATCGCCCACCTCTGTCTTGCAGTGCTCGATCGCGGCGATGCCGTCCTCGTGCCTAATCCGAGCTATCCCATCCACATTTATGGCCCGGTGATCGCCGGCGCGGATATTCGTTCGATACCGATGAGAGAAGGCTCCGATTTTCTCACGGAGTTCGAGCAGGCAATACGCTTGATGTATCCGCGACCCAAACTCCTGATCCTGAACTTCCCCTCGAACCCCACGACGCAATGCGTTGATCCGGGTTTTTTTGAACGCGTCATCGGGATATGCCGCGAGCATGGGATCTATGTGGTGCATGACCTCGCGTACGCGGATCTCGTCTTCGACGGCTATGAGGCGCCCTCCATCCTCCAGGTTCCTGGCGCTCGCGAAATTGCCGTGGAGTTCTTCACTTTATCGAAGAGCTACAACATGCCGGGATGGCGTGTCGGCTTCATGGCCGGCAATCGTAAACTGGTCGCCGCTTTGACCCGGCTCAAGAGCTATTTCGATTATGGGACCTTCACTCCGATTCAGGTCGCTGCGATTGCGGCGCTCGATGGACCGCAAGCATGCGTACAGGAGATTTGCGAAACCTATCGCAAGCGGCGTGACTGCCTGGTGAGCGGACTAGCCAAGCTCAATTGGAAGGTCGAGCTGCCTAAAGCGACGATGTTTGTTTGGGCAGCGATTCCCGAGCCGTACCGGAGTCTCGGCTCGTTGGAGTTTTCCAAGAAGCTGCTCGCGGATGCCAAACTCGCTGTCAGTCCAGGGGTCGGTTTCGGCGAGTACGGCGACGATCATGTGCGCTTCGCGCTGATCGAAAACGAGGAGCGAACCCGTCAGGCGTTGCGCGGAATCAAGAGCATGTTCAAGAAGGACGGGATGCTGAGATCTGCAACCGTCGAGATTCCGCAGGCCTCCTCGTAATCCAGCGGCATCGTGGAGACGCAGCATGCTGCGTCTCTACCTCAGGGTCGCGGTAAAGTACTGCACACCCACTCTGACTATTTCCGCCACGGGCGCAACCTTCGTCTTCACAAAAACTTCTCATCCTACTTGTGGGTGTCGCCAACTCCACGACCACGGCACGCAAGTTTTCTCTCTTAACCAACTTCACAAAATCCAGAGTCTCTGACCCTCATGGATCCAACTTCCTGGGATTCAGCAGAAAGGTTTTATCTATGACTCATATTGAAGGCAGTCAGGCGCATCATAGCGTCAACAGGCAAAAACTAACGGACAAAATCCAGCGTTGGGCGCCGATGGTTGGAGGAGCTACATTGGCCATCCTGGGACTCTCCCGTCGTTCCAAATCAGGACTTGCGGTGGCTGCAGCCGGCGGACTGGTCGCCTACATCGCGACCAATTCCAACGCTAATGCCCTGCTTGACCAATTGGTCGGCTCCTCCAGTGTTGTTATCAATGCCGCGCCGGAAGAGCTCTACCAGTTCTGGCTGGACTTCGAACATCTTCCGCTATTCATGCGCCATCTCGAGGCGGTAACCGTGAGCGACAACAAACATTCCCACTGGGTAGCGTTGGGACCGCTGGGTACGCGCATCGAATGGAATGCTGAAATAACTACCCAACAGCAGAACCAATTCATTGCCTGGCATTCGCTTCCGGGATCAGACATCGATATCGAGGGACGGGTCGAGTTTCGAGCACTGCGGGCCAATCGAGGAACATTGATTAGCGCGAAGATCCACTATCGTCCCAGCGCAAAACACGCCGGCCTGCAGTACGCGAAGCTATTGGGAAAGGATCCGAGCTTTCTCATCCGGCAAGACCTGCGCCGTTTGAAGGCACTGATCGAGACGGGGGAAATTCCGACTACGGAAGGTCAGAGTCACGGTCCGCTCAGCGCGACAGCAGGCGTGGCTCGCACGCTCAATCCCATCCCACGGGATACTTCGGTGCTTTGAACTGTGACATCCAGCCCGGTGACACCATCGCTGTGTGGGGATGTGGTCCGGTGGCGCAATAGAAGTGGATTACGTTGTCGAGACCCTTAAGGACATGACTGGGAATGTCGGTCCGGACGCCTGCATCGACGCGGTGGGAATGGAGGCGCACGGCAAAGGTGTGATGTATGCAGTGGACCGCGTGAAACAGGCAATTCGGATAGAGACAGACCGCCCGGTTGCGCTGCGTGAAGCGATTCAGGCCTGCCGCAAGGGTGGGCACCTCTCGGTTCCCGGAGTGTATGGGGGCTTCGTCGATACCATGCCAATGGGAGCTTTGATGAACAAAGGCTTGACCATGAAGACCGGTCAAACCCACATGATGCGTTACATGAAACCGCTGCTGGAGCGCATTGAGCGCGGCGACATCGATCCCAGCTTCGTGCGCAGCCATAAGGTCCCGATCGAGAAAGCGCCGGAGATGTATAAGGTCTTTCGCGATAAGCAGGATCAGTGCACTAAGGTCGTGATCGATCCCTGGATGGACGGCGCTGCGGCTGCTTAAGTTCGACGGCTTTTTGATTGCCACCACGAGCGGAGACTGAACGTGCTGCAGGCTTGTCCAACTTAAGCGACCCAGGCCTACTGTCAGGAACCAAATTCCCTGGTAAATCGCTGCTCTTGGTCGCATCTAGACCGGGAAAGGCACGCTAAGTATCGCGGGCAGAACAGGTAAGCCCCCAAATTCCCGTAAATCCCTGCACGGTTCCCTGCGGCGGCGTAGAAATCTGCTGGTTTTGGGCAGAAACTGCAGAATTCGCCGCCTGAAGCGAAGAAATTCGCTGCGAGATTCCCTGCTGCAGGGAATCTGCCGGCGCTATTGACGTGTCCTTCCGCTCGACTTTGCAGGGTGGAGCAGGCCCGGTTTTCCGCCTGCCATCGTAATTCTGCACGACTGAGTGAAATCGGTGCCCTGACACGAACCTGATTTTGCAAACAGTGGACGCGTCGAGAAATCTACAGAATTTCGGAGCACTAGATAGCTCATGCTCTCTTATTTGGACAGCCCTGCAGCGTGCTGCGGTTCTACCAAAACTAGGCTGTTGCGCCGGTCAACTGCCCGCTCTTCTTGGGAAGCATTTCACCAATGCGCTTAATCTGTGCGCCTACTCCGCGCAGCTTTTCCTCGATACGCTCGTAGCCACGGTCGATGTGATAGACCCGGTCGATGATTGTCTCCCCATCGGCTACCAACGCCGCCAGTACAAGGGAAGCTGAGGCACGCAGGTCAGAGGCTAGAACCGCTGCAGCGCTCAAAGGGGACTTGCCGCGAACAATCGCGCGTCGTCCTTCGATCTTGA
>Ga0207070_1236_pt1 | contig 12065 bp, 11 predicted proteins | sample Alteio_BWMinHeat_92_FD_153591 | JGI IMG/M metagenome (GOLD analysis project Ga0207070, IMG submission 153591) | Enriched cells from forest soil in Barre Woods Harvard Forest LTER site, Petersham, Massachusetts, United States -... | ecosystem: Environmental > Terrestrial > Soil > Temperate forest >...
AAATTTATGAGCTCACGGGTCCGGAGTCGATGACGATGGCTGGTTACGCGGAAGCTTTTAGTCGAGGATTGGGGCGAACGATTCGTTATCTCAATGTTCCGCCACAAATTTTTGAAGAAAAACTTCGCGAGCTCAAGTTAGCGCCGCACTTGCAGAACCATCTTCTAGCTATGGCTGATCTTCATCGTCATAATAGATATGATAGACTGACATCTACTTTTGAAGAGTTGGTTGGTCGCGCACCTATGTCTGCGGAAGAATATGCTAAGAAAAATATAGCTGCCTTTTCGCCGGTAAAATAAGCCCACCAGTTTTGAATAAAAAATAAACAGATCTGATTTTGGACCCTTCAAGCCTTGCGTTTTTAAGGCGATTAGAAGGCATTATTGCGGTTTGATTTTAAATTAGCGAGATATACTACAGAGTGCTCCGTAAACCTTGCTACCTGTTGAAATTGTACTTGGGTAATTAAATCCGGGTTGAACGGAAAAGAAAAGATCGTAACCTCTTCCAACTTTTCTAGTGGAGTAAATCGCTTCGATTTGCACGCATTGAAAAAAGGCATCGGTTTCGGAGACTCTAATTGTCATACTCCTGCCTTCAGCGGCAACTCCAATGACACTGTCGAAATACCAAAGGTCACGATTGCCAGGTTTGACTTGCCTGAAATTTTCCATGGTAAAATCAATATTGGCGGCAACCCACTTTTTTCCCTCTGAGGTCACGCTATGATAGAAGGTCGGGAAGGCCCTCATCGCTTGGTCAGCCGATAACCCCACACACTGGACGTGGGTAATGGGAGGAGCTGCTAAGGCGAGCGATGTAAGGAATTGAAAGAAAATGACCGCTAAGATATTTTTCATACGACCCTCCGGGGTAAAAGGCGATTTCGCAGGAACCTAAAGCATTTTCTTTAAACTGTCATTGAATAAAGATTGCACAATGTCCTTGTTCGTAAAGAGAACATTCGAACCAGAAGCAGCAGTTTGAGTATAAATTCAACAAATTTTAGTTACACAAAACTAAATGACTATAAAGCCCCACGCGCTTCTCTTAAACCAGCTTTATATTCGACAAATTTTTAAGTCGAAGGGGACATTTCCGAGCCTGCACGACAATGCACTGGCCATTGTACAGCTGGATCTTCTTGTTGAATTCCAGTTTGAGCTTTATCCAATGCTTCTTGAAAAACCTGTGTGCTTTTTCAGGATATTTTTGCTCGCTCAATGCCGACGCCGCAACGGCAAGAACTCTGCTCACTTGTCTCAATGAGATTGATTCCATCTGAAAGTTTATTGGCCACCTGGTTAGCCTGAGTTGCATGATCATTCCAAGCTTGATTCAAAAAATCGTCGCAATTCATTTTTATCTCCCTCTAAATTAAGGCCGGTTTACAGCAGATGATTTTTAGAAGATAGGGACATGGCGTGGCATCAATCTAAGCTATCGAATTCAAAAACTATCAGCCATCTCAACGCGAATTGGGGCTTCACATTAGCGATAAAGATCTGTGCCCTTCGTGCAAATTACTAGCCTTTGGTGCCGTGGACTCGGTCCAGACCTGAAGCTATCGTAAATGATCGGGGGGCTAGAATGTTTATATTTAGCAGATCTATGGTCGTCGCTCTGGTGGTCTCTCTGGTCACGTTCCTACATGGACAAACTGTATCGGCATCGGATATTTATCAAACGATTTACCAAAGCGCGGATCGATCCAAGTTGACCCAGCTCTTGAAGGATATGACAGGATTCAATCCGGTGACCGTCGGCGACCAAACGTTCTCGATCACCGATCGTTACCTGCCGAATTCCAAAGCCAATTTCCGTAGCTACTTTATGGCCTATTTTCAGTCGCTCGGAATGCAAACGAGCGAACTTGCATACAACACCCAATACAATCTGGAAAGCCAAGGCCACAACGTTGAAGCCGTGCTTCCGGGCCAGTCGCAGGACTCCATCGTTATCATCGTTCACTACGACAGCATGGGCCCTCATGGTGCCGACAATCCGGCCGTTGACGATGACATGACGGGAATGACGATCATGATGGAAACTGCGCGCATTCTCAATCAGTATCAGGGACGGCTGCATTACACCGTTCGATTCGTGGCGGCCGACTATGAAGAATGGGGTGCTCTCGAAGGTGCACAAAACTACCTAAGCTACTTACAGAATCTCGCAACCCAAAAAAACTTTAAAATCATTGCCGCTATCGATAATGAACAATCAGGTTGGAAGGAGGACGCCAATCAAGTCGCCTTCTTTTCTTATTGCGGCGGAAATCCAGAAACACAACAATACGCGGACTTATTTGCACAAACCGTGAAGACGTATTCACAAATGACCCAGATTCAGGATTGCATGGGCGCCAACAGCGATTTCTATGTCTTTGGAGGTGCCGGTGTCCCCGCCGTCGTATTTTCGGAAAACGACCCGTTCAATAACCCTCATTATGACACTGAAGGGGGCGACACCCTAGACCGCATTGACTTGGACTATTTTTTCTCTATTGCACAGATCGGCGTAACCTATGCGGCCGAGATTGTTGGCGTCACACCGGACAGTGCCGAAGAGACTGTTGCGCGCTGAAAATTCAGCGCTTCGTTTCTTCAATCGAAAAGCAGTGCCTGTTGAACATCGCTAATCAGATCGGATGAATCTTCGATTCCAACTGAGAGGCGAATCAGGTTACTAGTGATTCCTAACTTAAGGCGTAAGTCCTCCGAAACGCTTGCGTGAGTCATCGTTTGCGGATGATTCACAAGAGATTCGACGCCGCCCAAACTTTCTGCCAATGTAAAAATTTTGAGTTTGGTCAAAAAGCTCATGACGTAATTTAAGTCACCGTTGAGCCGAGCGCTGATAATTCCAGAAAATCCACTCATCTGTTTTTTTGCGAGTGAGTGCTGTGGGTGCGAAGAAAGACCTGGATAAAGAACTTCTTGAAACTGAGGCATGCTCTGCAGCGCGCTAGCAACGGCCAAAGCATTTTGCTGATGCTTCTTCATTCGAATGGCGAGCGTCTTAATGCTACGTAAAATGAGAAAGGCCTCAAAGGGCGAATTGATGCTACCAGCGGCAAATTGAATAAATCTCAATTTTTCAGCAAGCTCTGAATTGTTCAACATCAAAGCTCCACCGATCAAATCGCTATGACCGCCGATGTACTTCGTTGTACTGTGCATAACAATGTCGGCGCCCAAACTGAGCGGCTGCTGAAAGATCGGCGACGCAAATGTGTTATCCACTGCTGTGATCGCCCCTAGTGACTTCGCCTTTTTTGAGATCGCCGCGATGTCTGCAATTCTTAGGAGTGGATTTGTTGGACTTTCAAGCCAGATCAGTTTCGTTTTCGCAGTTATTCTTTCAACTATTTCTTGTGTGTCCCGGAAGTCCAAAAATTCAAAATGAATTTGATACCTAGAAAAAAGCTGGCGAAAAAGTCTTCCGGTGCCACCGTAGCCGTCTTCGGAGACCAACACATGAGAGCCAGGTTCTAGCAGCTGAATAACGGCTTGGGTTGCGGCTAAGCCCGAGGCCCACGAAAAGGCAAATTGCGCATTTTCAAGGGCCGCCAGGGAGCCTTCAAAGAGCTGTTCGTGTTGGATTTCCGCTTCGAGAGTAATCATAAATTTTTGGACGCCCCGGAAAGTCTTGAGCATAGGTTGAGGTTTGAAAAATAGGAGTCATCACCGCGCCTGTGATCGGTTCAGGATTAACACCCGCGTGGACGACTAGCGTTTCTAGATTTCTATTTTTACTGGCTCGAACGTTTTTCATATTATTCTATAATATACCAATTATATGTATTATTTATTCTATTATATGTAATAATATAGAATATAATTCTATTTTGGAGGTTCAAGTGAATGAGATCGACGATACCGACAGAAAAATTTTAAGATTACTTTTGAACGATTCTCAAATGCCCTTGGCTGCGATAAGCGACGAAATCGGTCTTTCTACAACTGCGCTTCATCATCGAATTAAAAGTCTTAAGAAAAGAAAGATTATTAAAAAATTCACGATTGCAATAGCCGAAGATTTTTACGACTCGCAAATTTCTTGTTTTGTGAAAGTTCTGAAATTCAAAAAAAGCTCCATTGAGATTGCTCAAAAGCTTAAATCTATTCTCGAAGTGGAGTCCTGTTACAGCGTCACAGGAGAAGAAAGTCTTCTCCTTAAGGTTCGAGCCAAATCCGCAAAGGACTTTCAGAATACCCTCGAAACCATCAATAAAATTGAAGGTGTCGAAAGAACCGTGAGTAACCTTATTATCGAAGAGCACTTTAACAAGGGCTTAGTCATTCTGTGATTCTTATTGATTGTCGCAACAGCGCTTAAGATCCGAAATCTGTCACTTTTATAGAGAATTTCGACGAATTTATTGTAAGCAAAGTAACGACGTCAAAAAATGAAGATTTTCGAAAGACCTATATTCTTTCAGCAATTTTTAGTTTTGAACAGGCACCACCGTTGAGAGTTCGATTGGTCAGGTTATTGCTCTATCAAATTCTAAACCTTTAACAATAGGGACTCAGGTCGTGAGACAACGTTTTAAATATTCATCACTTTTTCGCGACGGACTTTGCGCAGCTCTCATGGCGACTCTTCTTACCAGTATGACCGTGGCAGCGGCTGATACGAGCACCTCGCTCAAAGAACAAGCTCAAATTGAATCTGACGCCCCTGCTGATAAGCAAGCTTCACCAAAAGTAGATGCCTTTGCGGGCAAGGGACTAGTCGACAACACCGGGGTGCCAGATCCCGGAAAATTTGAAATTAACCTTTCGATGTCGCGTGCATTCGGTCCCGGGCGACCGACAGATTTAACTGCCCTCGCAGAGATAAATTACGGTTTTGAATTTTATAAAGACATGCAGATTGGTTGCGCTATTCCTTATGTCTCTGAGACCGGAAAAAATGATGATGGCAGTTCTTATCGGGACAGAGGTGGCGGCTCGACTGCCTGTACGGTGAAAGTCTTATTTTATAATAATGATTCGACAGGTTGGTCGGCGTCGGCAGCCGTAAGTTACCAGCGCGCCAAGAGTATCATGTTCAATAATTTCCCAGGAAACCCCCTTGAGAATCACGTTATAGTGCCAGTGGTTATTCAAAAAGACATTAATGATGGCAAGATTTCACTCGTTGGTACCGTGAGCATGGACCATACAATCAGCGCAGGTCAACCGATCGAACATCAAAATCAAATCACCTACGGAATCGGCGCCGGTTATCGCATTAACGACGACTCATCTATCTCAGTAGATGCGACAAAAACCATTCAGGGAGTCGCTTGGGTTGATGTCACATATATGCGTAGGTCAAAGCTCTTGTCATCTGCCACTGGTCGCGACACGCTTGTCTACGTCACTGTCGGCAAATCCAGCAATGGCAGCTACGCAGACAGCAATCAGCGAGTCGTACAGGTCGGAATCCAGATCAATGGTAAACACCAGCATGGACCTAAAGGCGGCATCTTTCATGAAATCGTCAAAGCTCAAGAAAATGCAGCTGCTGTCGATGCAGCCAACGAAAAAGCTGCTCAGAAATAGGGTTTAATTCGAAGCCAGGCCCATTTGTTTCAAGATCTCAATTGTCGTCTCTCGTAGCCTTGGGCCTGCAGGCGGTCCTTGCGCCTTTAGATCCGAAGCATTCGCAGCGAAGACATATGCGTTTGAATTGGTTTTGATAACCCCGACAAACCAGCCGATCATTTTATCAGGGCGGCTAAGGCAAGCGTGTCCGACTAGACAGCCGGTTCCAGTCTTTCCGTAGAGCTCAGAGTCCTTTCCTAAGTTCTTGATAAAGATGATTTTCTTCGTAAGCTCTGTTGTTCGCTGTGAAACAGACAGCTCACTCTTCCAAAATCTCGCAAGAAATGCCATTTGCTCACGAGCAGAAATCTTCAGACTTGAAGTGACCCAAGCGTTTTTAAGCCCGCCAGAGAAATCCTTATTCCCATAGGCGAAGCCATCCAAAAATTGTTGGATCGTTTTTTCACCAAGTTGAGGCATGACCCATTCGGTTACCCACTTCACGGACTCACTCATCCAGGTCATTGGTGTTTGGTCCTCATTCAGTCCGGATCGCTCACGCTTGACCCCATCCCACTTGATGACCTGATTTTCATCCTTCAATATCCCCTTCTCAAAAGCCATGAGAGCCGCAGCGATCTTAAATGACGAGCAAGGTGAAAAGCGCTCTTCACATCGTTTTGGGTTGTATTCAGCTAACGTCTTGCCAGTATGCAAATCCGAAATAAGAAAGCAGCCCGTCCGATCGCCAAAGACCTTTTTAAAATCAACGTCTGCCGCCGCCAATGTGGAAAAAATAAAAGGCAACAAAATAGTAAGTAAAACTCGAGGTGATCGCATTGGCTAGAAAGCCTATTGGCAACAGCGAATGTTGTCTATAAAATTAAATATTTGTGGCCAAATCATCGTGTGGGTTGGGCTTCTTATCGTTATGGCGACGGCGTTACGGCACACTCTCTAACTTAATGTATTCTGGCGGATGAACAAACGCACTTAAGTAAGCAGGATATTCTTGAACAAAATGTCCGGTCCCATAGGTGACCAACACGCGATGATACTTCTTAAGCAAAATGCCCACGTGCTCGACTAGAGAGCGGTCCCTATTTATATTGATCGCACAAGCCACTTCTTGAAGAAAGCTATCTCCAGCTTCGCAATTAACAGCAGTGTCGGATTTTGTAATTTTAGAATAGTCGAATTCCCTCTGGACTCTCTTTCTATACCACTTCAAAAATTTTGTTTTAAAAACAGACTTGGGGTCCTTCACGTCATAAAGCTTTAATGCATAATCAAAGAAGACATCAGGGTCAGTCATTTTCAACTTATCTCGGCGATAAGGGATTCGCTGGACAATTTGAACATTTCTAATATCGTCAGGCCGAAATCCCTTTCCAAGTAGAAACGAACTTGTCATTTCTTCCTGAATCGAAGGTTCTCCACCGATGACAGCAATATTATGGCTCATGGCCAATAGTTCGGTTCCAGGCCCTAAGCTTGGATCTTTCCAAATTTCTTCTTTAGATTTAGAAACATATCTGTCCATGTGAACTTTTGGATTCTCACCCTCGCTAAAGTTAAGTCCTTCGACAACCGCAATCTCCGGTGAAACTTTTTTGAAAGCCATTTGGATGTATTTATAAGTAGCTGCGGGATCTGAGTGATGATCTCCAATAAAAATTAAGGTCCTGTCTTCTCTTTTGAAAGCGGCTCCCAAGGGAGTCGGGAACTGACTTTTTTCTGTTTGATTCCAAGGACGAACGAGTGACGGATCCAAATCAATATTTGCAAAGGCCGAAGACGAAACGATTGAAAACAAAATAACTTTTATGAAATTTGACATTTTTGGTTTCCTCACCGGGAAACCGTACTAAAAAGCCTCTCTCTTGTCGAAGATTTTTATATCCTTCAGAAAAACCCGGCACTGTGCCCGCAGAATCCCGTGAAAACTGGGAGTGGAGTTTTTATTGGTTAACTTGCGTAATACTGTAACCTTCTTGTGCAAGTAACTTAAGCAGGCCGGTTTCGCCAGGTAGATGGCTAAGGCCGACAATTATAAATACATTTGGTTCGCTTATTTTTTTCAATTTTTTCATCCATGAGAGATTACGAATTCTAATATCTGCCGAAGAAAAATCGTCTCCTTCTGAAAACTTCTTAAGGTCACCCTTACGATAAATAGACAATTCGTTTTCGATGTTTGCCTTCGCCTCGGTAGGACTTAGGACCTTCACTAACTCGTCTGGATTACAAGCATCTAAGCTATCTGAAGTCACTTTCACATATTCGGCACTCGGCTCATCCAGGCCAATCCGTACTTTATTCTGTTCCCGGGCTTTGCGCACAAAGCTTAGATCCAGGATTTCATTTGGAGAGGCGTTCGGACCTCTTTGATAAAATCGACATAAAGCGCCTCTACTGGCGATCTTGATGAGGCCGTCACGAATCCCTCTCTGCTTGAGTGCTGCAATCGTCTCTTGCTTCAAAGCTTTCTCTCGCTCTGAATGGCGATATAGTGGTCCCGCAAGCTTATCAAAATCCTCCTCACGATCAACGGATTCAAAAACCACGACAGGACTCTGGGTAAAATTTCGTATTACAAAGTCCGGCAACTCACTTATTGAAATGCCAAAGTGCATGGTTCCAAAAATAAACCATCTTCTTGACCCGAGACTTGCCGAATAAAGAAATGGCTTAAGGGTCGGTTTACCGTTCGACTGTTCTGAATTTCGTACAGCCGTAGAGCAGCCGCTAATCACGACAACTCCCGATAAAATGACTAAACCGAAAATCTTTAACTTTATTACCTTCGATAAAATGCAGTCGCTACGTTGTTTGCAACGACCGAATTTTTTATGAGTGCGCTTAGTAAATGAAATGTGTTTCACTGATCCCCTAGGTACGTTTTGACACTGGAGCGCGAAGTTGCGATTTTTATGCCAAAACACATTCATCAACGAAAAACGAGACAAAATTTTTAGCTGCGGCGGACTACTAGGTGGGTGCGATTTGGCTCTTTTGTCTTGGCACTTTCTTTGCTGAAGTGAAAGAAGAAATACGAAACAAAGGAGTGTTTTTTATGAGAGAATTAAAATTCGCCATTCTTCTTGCATTGACCGCGCTTTCTTTTTCTGCAAAAGCCGCTGGTGTTTGCACCGGACAATCGATCGACTGCTTCGATGCCCAGACACAAAAATGGAAGACATTTCCGAGCTCGGATACCTGTGAGGATTACTATGACGACGGTTGGAAGACTCGTGCCTACTGCGGTAAAGAGGGAAGCTCCCCTTCGAAATGTATTGGCCGATCTATCGACTGCTTTGATGCCGAAACACAAAAATGGATCAACTTTTCAGATGCGAACGCCTGCGAAGACTACTACGACGGTGGCTGGAAGACCCGAGCCTATTGCAAGTAGGAAAGTGATCTGAACTGTAGCTTTGGTTTCTTTTTCATTCTTAAACCTTCACTATGGCTAAGATAAAACCATCCCATCCTTTTGTTCCGACTGTTTGAATTGCCGTGGCGCTGACTCGGGTCTCTCTGGATAGCATTTCATTTAAGCGCTGAACGCCCTGAATACTTGGATCCTTGCTATTGGTATCGATAACGGAACCATTGCGGACAACGTTGTCGACAATGATCATCGTGCCTGGTCGGGATAGTTTGATGGCCCACGAAAAGTAATTGGCGTTATTGTTTTTATCAGCGTCGATAAAAATTAAGTCAAAGGGTCCCCTACTTTCTTCAAGGAGGCGCGGAAGAGTATCTAAGGCTTTGCCAACGCGCACTTCTACGATGTCGGCAAATCCCGCGCGGCGAATATTTGAAAGTGCGACCTCGGCGTATTTGGGGTCAAACTCGAGAGAGATTATTTTACCGTCTTTGGGAAGTGCTCTTGCCATCCAAATTGTACTGTATGCTCCCAAGGTTCCGATCTCTAAAATTTGCCGAGCCTGTAGCGTTTGAGCTAAGAGTTGAAGCAACTTTCCTTGATTTACCGAGACATCCCATGGAGGCAGGCCTTCGGCGGCATTCGTTTTTAAGACTTCCTCCATTACTGGGTCATCACCCACTAATATCTTGGAAAAATATTTATCCACCGCCGTCCACAACACTTGATCCATCAAAGCCTCCGCATACTTCTTTTATTCCAAATCTCACAAGTGGTCAAAAAGCAATGGTGGCGGCGGGTGCATCATGCAAATATAAGAGAGTCCGTATCCAAAAACTCTTTCAATAGCCTATGAAAATCTGCCGCCGATCCTCCTAGATTCCATAAAAGTGTCCCTAAGGTAAATTTGTAAAAAAGTAAAAATGACCGCGCAAAATGAATGTTTCAAATGGACTCTTTGGCACCACTTTTAGACTGAAAAATAAATTTAGATCCATTTAAATGGATCTGGAAACCAAATGGGTGAACGAATAAATCGGCACAGTTAGTGCTTACGAGGCTTTGAGTTCTAAATTTATTTTATGAAGGAAGTGAAATGAAGAATTTTTCAAAATCTCCGTTTTTGGAAATAGTTGTGTCGATTTCGATGCTGACTTCGCCTTTTGCTACAAACTCGGCTTATGCAGCAAACAAACCTCCCGCACAAGACAACAACGATCAGGCAAAACAACAGGCCGCACAACGGGCAGCCGAGGCCGAAAAGCAACGTCAACAAGCGGCTGACCAGGCAAAACAACAAGCTGCTGAGCAAGCTCGTCAGCAAGAGGCTGCACGACAAGCAGCCGCTAAGCAGGCGGCCGATCAAGCAAGACAACAAGCCGCTGACCAAGCTCGTCAGCAAGAGGCTGCACGACAAGCAGCTGCCAAGCAGGCGGCCGATCAAGCAAGACAAGCTGCAGCTCAAAAAGCAGCTGATCAAGCCAAACAACAAGCCGCTGACCAAGCTCGACAACAAGAGGCTGCACGACAAGCAGCTGCTAAGCAGGCGGCCGATCAAGCAAGACAAGCTGCAGCTCAAAAAGCAGCTGATCAAGCCAAACAACAAGCCGCTGACCAAGCTCGACAGCAAGAGGCTGCTAAGCAAGCCGCTGCTAAACAGGCCGCTGACAAAGCCAAACAAGATGCAGCTAGCAAACAAGCAGCCGATCAAGCAAAACAACAAGCCGCTGATCAAGCTCGACAGCAAGAGGCTGCTAAGCAAGCAGCTGCCAAGCAAGCCGCTGACAAAGCCAAACAAGATGCAGCTAGCAAACAAGCTGCTGATCAAGCCAAACAACAAGCCGCTGACAAAGCCAAACAAGATGCAGCTAGTAAACAAGCAGCCGATCAAGCAAAACAACAAGCCGCTGATCAAGCTCGACAGCAAGAGGCTGCTAAGCAAGCAGCTGCCAAGCAAGCCGCTGACAAAGCCAAACAAGATGCAGCTAGCAAACAAGCTGCTGATCAAGCCAAACAACAAGCCGCTGACAAAGCCAAACAAGATGCAGCTAGTAAACAAGCAGCCGATCAAGCAAAACAACAAGCCGCTGATCAAGCTCGACAGCAAGAGGCTGCTAAGCAAGCAGCTGCCAAGCAAGCCGCTGACAAAGCCAAACAAGATGCAGCTAGCAAACAAGCTGCTGATCAAGCCAAACAACAAGCCGCTGACAAAGCCAAACAAGATGCAGCTAGTAAACAAGCAGCCGATCAAGCAAAACAACAAGCCGCTGATCAAGCTCGACAGCAAGAGGCTGCTAAGCAAGCAGCTGCCAAGCAAGCCGCTGACAAAGCCAAACAAGATACAGCTAGCAAACAAGCTGCTGATCAAGCCAAACAACAAGCCGCTGATCAAGCTCGACAGCAAGAGGCTGCTAAGCAAGCAGCTGCCAAGCAAGCCGCTGACAAAGCCAAACAAGATACAGCTAGCAAACAAGCTGCTGATCAAGCCAAACAACAAGCCGCTGATCAAGCTCGACAACAAGAGGCTGCTAAGCAAGCAGCTGCCAAGCAAGCCGCTGACAAAGCCAAGCAAGATGCAGCTAGCAAACAAGCAGCCGATCAAGCAAAACAACAAGAGGCTGCTAAGCAAGCCGCTGCTAAACAGGCCGCTGACAAAGCCAAGCAAGATGCAGCTGCCAAACAAGCTGCTGATCAAGCTAAACAACAAGCCGCTGACCAAGCTCGACAACAGGCCGCCGATCGCGCTAAGGTCGAAGCAGCAAGAGTTGCTGCTGAAAGAGCAAAGGCCAAACCTGCACCACAAAACCCAATTGCGCTACCACCCGTTGTAAAAGTAAAAGTTGAGGACAAAGCAAGTGTTGCGCAAAAGTTGAAAGAAGCACAAACTCAGTCCCCCGCACAAGCTACAGCTGCAGCTGCGCAAAAAGATCAAGAAGCGCGTAAAGTTGCTGAGCAAGCTGCGATCGCCACTCAAACACCGCAAGCAAAACGTGAACTGAAAGATAAAGAAGCGGCGGCGCAAAAAGCGGCAGCAGAACAAGCAAAACAAATTGCGATTCAAAAAGCGGAGGCGGCAAAAGCGACGCAGGCACCCATTCCTGTGACTCCAAAAACAAAAGAGCAGATCCAAGCAC
>Ga0207070_1137_pt1 | contig 12053 bp, 9 predicted proteins | sample Alteio_BWMinHeat_92_FD_153591 | JGI IMG/M metagenome (GOLD analysis project Ga0207070, IMG submission 153591) | Enriched cells from forest soil in Barre Woods Harvard Forest LTER site, Petersham, Massachusetts, United States -... | ecosystem: Environmental > Terrestrial > Soil > Temperate forest >...
ATGGCCGAGCGCTGGACGCACGACCCGCAATATTCACATGGCTACCTCGTTCCAGTATTTGCGCTCGGCCTGCTTTGGGCCAGGCGAAACATCTTCCGCGAGTCAGACCCCAAGCCCGCATGGTGGGGGATTCTGCTCTTGCTCGCGGGGATCGGTCTCCACATAGCCGGCGGCTACTACGCGTATACCTGGCTGGATGCATTTTCATTGCCGCCCACGCTAGTGGGAGTGGTTTTGACGCTGGGCGGCTGGGCCGCGTGGCGTTGGGCATGGCCCGCAGTCGGCTTTCTCATCTTCATGATTCCGCTTCCTTACCGATTGGAGGTGTCCTTAGCGGCGCCTTTGCAGCGCATCGCCACCATGAGCAGCACGTTTCTCCTGCAAACTTTCGGTTTGCCGGCCGTGGCGGAAGGCAACGTGATCCTCCTCAGCGAAGCGCGTATCGGTATCGTCGAGGCGTGCAGCGGGCTGCGGATGCTGGTGGTTTTTTTCGCCCTATCGAGCGCGGTAGCCCTGATGATTCATCGGCCGATTTGGGAAAGGTTGCTTATCGTAGCCAGCGCCGTGCCCTTGGCGTTAGTGGTCAACGTGATGCGGATTACCGTGACCGGCTTTCTGCATGAAAAAGTGAGCAGTGACGTGGCGAACGCGGTGTTTCATGATTTCGCCGGCTGGCTGATGATGCCGGCGGCCCTAGCCATGCTCTGGCTCGAGTTAACTTACTTGAGACATCTGTTGCTCGAGCCGTTACCCAGTGGGCCGATCAGCCTGGGATTGAAGGACGCTTAGCCGCGACGCACGCGGAGCGCGATAGGGACGTTTAGTAAGGGGGATGCAAGTGTCTCGTGACGCAAGGATGCCAAAGTCGCCTGAGTTGCTGCCGCTTCACCGACCGGAGGAGACGCTCCCGCCAACTCCGGGCCGGGCCGAATTAGTGGAGGCGCGGCCGACTCTGCCTCAAACCGGATACTCTCCGTTGCCCCCGGCCCTCACCAAGGGACCGGACATGACGTCACTTCTGCGAGCATTGGGCCGCCGTTGGCTCCTGGCCTCGTTTCTCGGGATTTTGGCGGCGGGAGGGGTGGCAGCGGCCGTCTGGTTCTTCTTGCCGATTCGGTACACGGCCTACTCCCAGCTTCGTGTGGCCATGACGCCTCCCTGGCTGGTCGTTCGCAACGCCGATACGTCCGAAGGCCGCGGAGAATTCTCAGCGTACCAGCGCACCCAAGCGGCGTGGATCAAAAACTATTCTATCTTGGGCTTGGCCCTGGAGCGTGAGGACGTCATACACCTGAAGATGGTTCGCGAGCAGCCCGAGCGGCTCACCTGGCTCATGGAGGAGCTGAAGGTTGATTTTCAGGAAGGCTCCGAAATCATGACAGTCTCCATGATCGGCAATGACCCGTCCGAGGTCGTCAAGCTGGTGCAAGCTGTCACGGACGTGTACATCAAAACGATTGTTGACAAGGAGCGTGAAAACCGTAAAGACCGATTAGTGGAGTTGAATAAAATCTACGAAACATCAGTCGGAAAACTACGCCGGCAGCGCAATGCGCAGCGCAGGCTCGCAGAGGATTTGGGAACGAGTGATTCGCAAGCGCTAACCCAAAAACAGGTCAACCTTCTCGCCCTGTTTGGTGAGAAACAACGACAACACGACCAAGTAAAGACGGAGTTAATGAAAACACAGGCACGCCTGGAATCCTACCAAGCCCGAGAAAAAGCCGTCGTCAATGAACCTACCCTGTCTCCAACCTTGCTCAATGAGGTCCTGGAGGCAGATTTGACAGGCAAGCAACTTCTGCTCCGTGTGAATCAGCTCCAGGATCTCGTCAGCGAATACCAGCATAGCGCGCTGCGTGACGATGAACCGTCGCTCAAGAAAGCCCAGTCCATGCTGGAAGAGACAAAGAAAAGCTTGGATGTTCGACGCGAGGAACTTCGTCCGAGTGTCCTGGAACGGCTGAAGCAAAAGAATCAGAACGATCATCAAGCCGACTTGGCTCAACTTCAGAGCGAAATGGCCATGCTTATCAAGCAAGAGAAGGAGCTTGGCGAATATGTCGAAAGGCTGAGAAAAGAAGCGGATAAGGTCGGCACCTCCAGCACGGAGCTGGAAATGCTTCGGGCCGAGGTGCAGCGCGACGATAAAGTGGCCACCCGCGTGAGCGATGAGCTGGACGTGCTGAATATCGAGCTCCGTTCACCTCCCCGCGTCACCTTGAACCAGGAAGCCGCCATTCAAAAGAAGGACGTCAAACGATTTCTTCTGGCGCTCATCTTGGGTCCGCTGGTGGCCTTAGTCGGCGTGTGCCTGGCGATAGCGTGGTTGGAATTTCGACGAAGGCGTATTCAAAATTCCAATGAGGTTATACACGGACTAGGCATGCGAGTGGTTGGGGCGGTGCCGGCTTTGCCGCAGCGAGTTCGGTCGAAGCCCAACGCCGCCAATCAGACTGCGGCCGGAAACACTCTAATCGAATCCGTGGACGGCATTCGCACCGTTCTGTTGCGCGACGCCAGCGTTCAGGAAACGCGCATTGTCATGGTCACCAGCGCGGTCAGCGGCGAGGGAAAGACCACGCTGGCCAGCCATCTGGCCGGCAGTCTAGCCCGCTCCGGCCGGCGGACACTCTTGATCGACTGCGATTTGCGCCACCCAGCCGTGCATCAGTTATTCGAGCTTCCTCTGAGTCCAGGTTTCAGTGAAGCCGTGCTGGGCGAGATGCACGTGGTCGAAGTCATCCGGCCAACCACGATCAAGGGCCTGTCGGTGATTACCGCCGGTCAATGGGACCGAGAAGTCATGCAGATTATGACTCGCGAAGAAGTGGTGGGCATATTTGAAAAGCTCAAAGCGGAATATGAGTTTATTGTCATGGATTCGCATCCCATTTTGGCCGCGACCGACGGCCTGGTCATTGGTCAATATGCGGACGCCGTCTTGTTGTCGCTGTTGCGGGATGTGAGCCAAACTCCCCGGGTTTACGCGGCTTGCCAACGCTTGGCCACCTTGGGCATTCGCGTGTTGGGCGCTGTCGTGAATGGCACGCGCCGCGATGATCCGCTCGGAAGCTGCGGTCCACTTGTGCAACCGCCGGTCCGAGCGGCTTAGTGAGAATGCCGCCCGCATGAAAGAAGGAGCATGGTGATTCGAGTTCTATTACCGGCATTCGCTTTTCTCGCGATCTTGGGATCGGGAGCCGTGCACGGTCTTTTGACCGACCGTTGGCAAACCTCCCCCGAACCCGCCAAGCGCGCGGCCCGGTTGGACCTGGTTCCTTACACGCTGGGCGATTGGGTCGGTCAAGATATTGAAACGGATTCAAGGCAGGTCGGCCCTGTGGCCGGGTTCCTGCATCGCCGGTACCTCAATCGCCAAACCGGAGCGGGAGTGACAGTGTTTATGGTCTGCGGCCGTCCCGGTCCGGTCTGCATTCACACGCCGGATGTTTGCTACCGAGCAAGCGGCTACGAGATTCTCTCTCAGGAAAAGCAAAAGCTGCCTCCGGATTTGGACCATGGTGAATTTTGGACCGCCAACCTGCGCAAGACCAGTTCAACGGAGGATTATCGGCTTCGCATTTTTTGGTCTTGGACTGAGGGCAGCGAATGGTCGACGCCGGAAAGCCCGCGCTTGACCTTTGCCCGACGGGCCGTCCTTTTCAAGCTCTATTTGATTCGGGAGATGAACGATAGGAGCGAATCACCGGACAACGAGCCGTGTTTGGACCTGTTTCGACAGTTCTTGCCTGAATGGCAAAGGGTGGTTTTCAAGGAAGAGAGTAGTGAGTGAAGTCAGAAATTCGAAAATCTCGAAATCCGAAGAAAAGAGGATCACGAAAACACGAAGGAACGAAGGTCCGAAAATAAGATTTCGATTTTTCTAATTTTCGTGTTTTCGTGATTCTCGGATTTGTTTCGAATTTAGGATTTCGGATTTCGAATTTCCTAGCCGCATGGAGGTAAGACCCAGTGCCTGTTCACACTCCTATTCGCCCGTTTTGTTTGGATGATCCCGAGACTTTTGCGGGCGAGGAGGAGGTCCGTCCCAGCCGATCGCGCACATCGAAGAAAAAGCCTAAACCCACGGTGCGACCCAAAGTCGAGCCACTGGGATTTGGTTGGTATTTGTCGTGCAAGACGGGGATGGATTTCGTCATGGCGGCCGTGCTTTTGATTCTGGCAGCGCCGGTAATCCTTATCAGCTCGGCGTTGGTACGGGCCACTTCCCGCGGGCCGGCGTTTTATACGCAGACGCGCGTTGGGCGAGACGGCCGGCTCTTTACAATTTTCAAAATCCGCACCATGGTCCACGAGTGCGAGTCGCTCAGCGGGCCGCGCTGGTCGATCCCGGGTGATCCCCGGATCACTCGAATAGGCCAGTTCCTTCGCGCGACTCACCTGGATGAATTGCCTCAATTGGTGAATGTGCTGCGAGGCGAGATGAGCCTGATCGGCCCCCGTCCGGAGCGCCCGGAGTTCACCTCGAAATTGGAACGAGCCCTGCCGGCATACCCCGAGAGGCTTCGCGTGCGACCCGGAGTCACCGGGTTGGCTCAGGTCCATCTCCCCGGCGACACCAGCCTGGCTTCGGTTCGTGTCAAACTCGCTCACGATCTTTTTTATATCCAGCAGCTCAGTCCCGCATTGGACATTCGGATTCTCTTCTGCACATTGTTGCGTGTCTTAGGAGTTTCCTATGAGTCGATTCGCCGTCTATCGGGCATGCCCAACGAGCAAGTGATCGAGCGGGCCGTGCAAATCGTCATGGACGGGGGACCCGTCTGGGCGTTGAGCCAAAGCGCGTGACAATAGCTGACACGGAAGGCGAAGGGTCACGGAGGACCACATGATTCCCGCATTGGCATCCCCTCTCCTTGGCGAGCATGAAGATCGTCGCCCCCCGCTCGACCCATTTATTTCCGTGATCGTTCCCGTCCGCAATGAAGCAAGCTATATTGAGAAAACACTGCATCAGATACTTCATCAGCATTATGACGCGAAGCGATTCGAGGTGATCGTGGTCGATGGCCAATCGACGGACGGGACCTGGGCCATCGTGAGCAATCTGCAAAAAGCCCACGATAATCTGCTTGTCCTCACCAACCCCCGGCGCTGGTCCAGCGCCGGCCGAAACGTGGGCATCGGGGCGGCTCGAGGAGACATTGTGGTGATCATCGATGGCCACTGCGATTTGGATAATGAAGATTATTTGATTCATTTGGCTCATGCGTTTGAGCGGAGCGGCGCCGATTGCGTCGGACGGCCTCAGCCTCTGGACGTCCCCGACGCCAATCTTTTCCAGCGCGCGATCGCGCTCGCCCGATCCTCGCGCTTGGGTCACCATCCTGACTCCTTCATCTACTCGGATGTGGAGAGCTATGTGCCTCCGCAAAGCGTCGCGGTGGCCTACCGCCGAGAGGTCTTTGACCGGGTCGGTTTGTTTGACGAAAGTTTCGACGCCTGCGAAGACGTGGAGTTTAACCACCGGGTAGCTCGGGCCGGGCTTCGATGTTTCTTCACGCCTCGCGTTCAGGTTCGTTATTTCCCTCGCGATAGCTGGAAGGGTTTGCTGCGGCAGATGGTCCGTTATGGCCGCGGTCGAATGCGATTGCTTCTTAAACATCGAGACACAGCCAGCCTAGGTTGCATGGTTCCCGCCGTTTTTGTTTGTGGCTTGGCCGCGGGGCCGATTGCTTTGCTTTCACCTTGGTTGCTCGTCGCCTACACGATCGGTCTGGCGATGTACAGCCTCGTGGTAGTGGGTTTCTCTCTTGTCCTGACGTGGCAAGCGAAAGACCTCCGATTGTTTCCTTGGCTCGCATTGGTTTTCTTGACGGTTCACGTGGGCGCAGGCCTAGGCCTCCTTCAAGAATTGATTCAAGGAGTCTGGAAGATCGGACGGGAAAACAGTCGCAAGGGGAGCCGCGTACTCTTACGCCCGTCCAATCAGCCCTCGCAGATATTGGCCTGGCGTCACACGCAGACTTCCGAAGTCTCGGAGACTTCGAAAGTCTCGCCAATGGATCAACCTCGCGAGCTTCCTCGGTCCTTGGCCGGATAGGAATGCCAACTTGGCGAGCTTAAACAATAGTTCGATGATTCATCCTGCGAGCGTTGCATCGCCGCCTTTCCACGGCGCCTCGCCTTCGATGCTGAATGCGCTGACCGTCGACGTGGAAGACTACTACCAAGTCACCGGCTTTGAAAACTGTGTCTACCGGGCGGAGTGGGACCACTTGGAATCCCGAGTGGTCGCCAGCACCCAAACGATCTTAGACGTCCTTCGAGCGGCCGGCGTGAACGGCACGTTCTTTATCCTCGGTTGGGTGGCGGAGCGATTTCCGGAATTGGTTCAAGCAATTCATGCCGAAGGTCATGAGATCGGCTGTCATGGCTATTGGCATCGCATCGTGTATCAACAAGCGCCGGAAGAGTTTCGCCATGACTTATGTCGGGCTCGAGATGCCATTCAGCAGGTCATCGGCGAACCGGTAACCGCTTACCGTGCCCCTTGTTTTTCTATCACTCGGCGAAGCCTATGGGCTTTGGACATTCTCTTGGATGAAGGATTTACCTGCGATTCGAGCATTTTCCCGACGGTTCACGATCGTTACGGCATGGTCGAAGCGCCTTTAGGGCCTCATCGCATTCGCCGGCCCGCGGGTTCTTTGTGGGAATTTCCACTGCCGGTGTACCGGCGGCTCGGCCATCCCTGGCCCATCGGAGGAGGTGGCTACCTGCGGCTTTATCCCTACGCGCTCACTCGCCGCGGCCTGCGTGCCGTCAACCATCAAGGCCGGCCCTTTGCGGTTTATGTCCACCCTTGGGAGCTTGACCCCGATCAGCCGCAGCTCTCGCCCGGTCCGCTTCGAGCTTTTCGCCATTACCTGAATCTGGGCAAGACCAAACAACGACTCACGAGCCTGCTCAAGGATTTTCGTTTCGGCAGCATGAGAGATGTGCTCGCAGGGCTTGACGCCAACGAGCAAGTAGAAAATTGGAATTTGGCGTCCGCGGCTTGAACTTTCGGACATCCATGACAAATTCTCCGATACTTCATGATCCAGCCCATTCTTCGGACGCCAAGTCCATGACCGGGGATAGCCGTCTGCACGTGGTCATGGTCGATGAAGAGCTACCCTATCCACCGACTTCGGGAAAACGCATTCGCACCTTGAATTTAGCCCGGCGATTGGCCCGTCGCCATCACATCACTTATGTTTGTCACCGAAATGCCGACGCTCAAGAAGCACGCCAAGCGGCGATTTATCTAGCGGAGCAAGGGATCGCTCCGGTGGTGGTGGATCATACGGTGCCAGGCAAATCTGGGCCGGGTTTTTATTTTCGCTTGGCAGCGAATTTAGTGTCTTCCCTCCCTTTTTCAGTGGCCACGCACATGAGCGCCGCCATGAAGAAGGCGCTCTCCGAGCTGGCAGCCACCCAGCCCATCGACCTCTGGCACTGTGAATGGACGCCTTATGCCCATGCCTTGCGACACCTCCATGGGCGCCCTCGACTGATCATGGCTCACAATTTGGAGTCCATGATTTGGCAGCGGTACTATCAAACGGAGCAAAATCCGTTCAAGCGCTGGTACATCAAGCAACAGTGGCAAAAATTCCAATGTTTTGAGCGCCGAGTCTTTGCCGAAGCGAATCAGGTCGTCACGGTCAGCGATCAGGATGCCGAGCGTGTGACGACCGATTTCCATGGCGCTCGCCCCGAGGTGGTGGAAAACGGAGTGGACACCACCTTCTTTCGGCCGATGGGGGAGGAGCGCGAGCCTTCTCACATCTTGTTCCTGGGAAGTTTGGATTGGCGGCCAAATCTCGACGCGGTGAATTTGCTCCTGAACGACATCTTTCCAGCGGTTCGAGCGGCCGAACCAACGGCTCATCTGAGCTTGGTAGGACGGCATCCGCCTGACTGGCTCGCCCAAGATATCCAAGGCCGCCCCGGAGTGTCGCTCCACGGTGATGTCACCGACGTACGGCCGTTCTTGGCGCGATGCGGCCAATTAGCCGTTCCGCTTCGCATCGGCGGCGGCTCACGCCTAAAAATCTTGGAAGCCCTCGCCTGCGAAACTCCGGTGGTCTCGACTCGGATCGGCGCCGAGGGCCTGCATTTGGAAAACGCACGCCACTTGGATGTTGTCGAGCGAGTGGAAGACATGGCCAGCGCTTTGTTGCGCTGCATCCGAAATCCTGCTGCCGCTCAAGCCCAGGCGCGACTGGGACGTCGCCTCGTCTTGGACCGCTACGATTGGGACATGCTGGCGGACAAACTCGAACAGATTTGGCTTTCCTGCGCCCAAATGAGCCGAATTAGTAAATTGGATTCCGAAATTCGAAGCTCACGATTCAAAGTGGATACTCCTTCGACGATGGAATTTCGAATTTAGCTTGGAATAGGAATTCGATTGATTTCAAAGATGATCATCGTTCACTTGACATCCTCGACTTTCTTCGGTGGTCCCGAGCGCCAGATGCTGGGTTTGGCCCAGCATCTCATGCCGGCCTACCGTTCGGTTTTCTTGTCGTTTTCCGAAGGAAGTCGGTGCAGGGCCTTTCTCCAAGAAGCGCGACGGCAAGGATTTGATGCTTGGGAATTGAACTATGACACTCCGCGTTTCTTGGCGGCCATACGCGAAGTGCAAGGCTGGCTTCATGAAATGCAGGCCGGGGTTCTGTGTTGTCACGGCTACAAGGCAAACTTGCTTGGACGGCTGGCCGCGCGCCGTCAGAATGTCCCCGTCGTCGCGGTGTCTCGAGGTTGGACCGGCGAAAATTTCAAAGTTCGACTTTATGAAGCCATCGATCGGTTCTTTCTCCGACGGATGGATCGCGTAGTCTGCGTATCCGATGGGCAGGCGGCCAAGGTCATTCAAGCCAAGATGCCGCGCTCCAAAGTCGTCGTGATTCGCAATTCCATCGATGCCGGCCGATTTGCGCGTCCGGACTGCTACTACCGAGACAAGCTTCGAGATTTCTTTCCCCGGCGGCCGGCTCGCATCGTAGGGGCCGTCGGCCGATTAAGTCCCGAAAAGGGGTTCGGCGTGCTAATTGACGGCGCGAGAAAGATCATTGCCGATCAGCCGAATGTCGGATTTGTCCTTTTCGGTGATGGTCCATTACGAGGCGCGCTTCAACGCCAGGTCGACGATGCGGGATTGCACAACTCCTTCATTTTGGCCGGTTTTCGAAAGGACCTTGATAGCCTGCTGCCATTTATCGATTTGCTGGTCGTGCCTTCGTATACGGAAGGCCTCCCGAACGTCATTCTGGAAGCCTTTGCCGCGGGTATCCCGGTCGTAGCGACGGCGGTTGGCGGAATTCCCGAAATCGTTGAGGATGCGGTCAGCGGATTTCTGGTGCCCCCCGGCGATCCTCAGACTTTGGCACATGGAATTACCACCATTTTGACGTCCGACATGGAAGCAAAAGCCATGGGCGAACGGGGCCGTCAAAGAGTCTTGCAAGAATTCACTTTTGAATCCCAAGCGTCGGCTTATCGACGACTTTTCGAGGAGATCTGTGCGGCCAGAAATCCTGCTTGTGGTTGGCGTCGGATCAGTGAAGCCGGAGTCGTAACTCGCCATCGTTAAACAGAAATGTCATTGAGGTTGGGATGATTTGGGTTCTGATCGGTTACATGTTTTTGTTTATTCACCGGCCTTTTGAAGTATGGCCGTCGCTCGCGGAGATTCACTTGGAGCGACTCTACATGGTGGGGGCGCTGCTCTACGCCGCCACTTGCATGCGCTGGATTCCGAATCGGCAGCACCTGGCATATTTCGCCTTCGCCTTAGCCGTTCTCGTGTGCTGGTTTTGCAGCCCCTGGATGGATCAGGGCGAGGAAACCGTGGAGAACTTCCTCAAGGTCTTGGTCTTTTACGTCCTGGTCGTCTCCACGGTGCACGACGAGAAATCACTGCGATTAGTCCTCTTGGGATTTTTAGGAGTCATGGCCGTTTATATGCTCCATTCCTTGCGCGAATACATCGGCGGACGATACGCCTTTCGCATGGGCTTTGCCCGCATGATCGGCGTGGACAAAGCCATGGGCGATCCCAACACCTTTGGGGCAAGTATTATTTATGTCCTGCCATTCGTTGTCCCGTTCTGGAATTGTCAGCCGTCAACTTTCATGCGTGCGTTCCTCGGCGGCTACGTTTCTCTATCGGTCGTGTGCATTGGCTTAACCGGCTCGCGTTCGGCATTCGTCGGCCTGCTGCTCTGGGGACTGATCATGCTGATCCGGAGTCGCTGGCGATGGTGTCTCGGAATTATCGCCCTTGCATGCCTTCCAGTGCTTTGGGGCGCCTTGCCGAAAGCCTTGCAAAATCGTTTTGAAACGATCGTGAACCCGGAGGTCGGGCCGGCGAACGCCCGCGAGTCGGCGCAAAATCGACTCGAAGGTCTGGAGATCGGCCTGAAGTTGTGGGCGCAATATCCGGCCACTGGATGCGGGCCGGGCGCTTGGAAAATTGCCACCGGCCGAAAAATCGAATCGCACAACCTTTACGGCCAAATCGTCGGCGAAACGGGAACCTTGGGCTTAGTTGCCTTCTCGCTCATTCTACTCTGCTTTTGGTTTAATCTTCGAAACGTTCGACTTCTCTATCGCGAGCACACCGAATGGGGCCGCGACTTCCTTTTTCAAGTGACGACCGCCGTTGCCTTCGCTCTTTTTCTCATGTTGTTCGAGGGTAATTTTGGCCACAACCTCTTTCGCTATAGCTGGCTCTGGTATGGCGGTTTCCTCATTATCACAAGGCATTGCGTTGAGCAACGGTTGGCAACGGCTCAGGACCCGTGGCTAGGTGCCAGCCGTCCCTGGTCAATGGCCGCTGAACAAGCCGCTTAGTCACTGACAACAGATGAATGGACGTTTATTTATGGATCTACACGCCGGCATTATTCGACATATCCTCGGACCCGCGTGGGCGCGTTGGGAGAGGAGTCCCTACTTACGTCACTATCGCCGATTGCGACGTGCCCAGTACGATTCTCCAGGCGCCATTCGCGCCGGGCAATGGCGAGCACTGCAGGCGATCTTGGCTCACACCTATGAAACCGTTCCCTATTATCGAGACCGGTGGAAAGAAGCGGGCGTGAAGCCAACACGTATTCGAAGTTTCGATGATTTTCAGCAAATCCCAATCCTCACCAAGTCCGACATCCGCGCTCATGGCAGCGATTTACTGTCCTATTCTTTCAATCCCACCACGCTGATTCGCAAAAAGACATCCGGTTCGACAGGAGTCTCGCTGGAAATCTTCTTGGATGAAGACAGCCGGCAATGGAAGCGGGCCTGTGTGCTTCGATGCGACGAGTGGACCGGCTGGCGATTCGGCGAGCCGGTGGCCAAGGTTTGGGGAAATCCGGAATACCGCTCGCGAGGCTTACGAGGATGGCTGCGCAACACGCTCTTGGACCGCGAATTCTATTTGGACACGCTCCACATGGACGAGGCGGCTCTGGACCGCTTCGTCAAGCTTCTCCTGAAAAAACGTCCGACACTAATATTCGGCCATGCCCATTCCGTTTACTTGCTTGCTCAATACCTGCAAAGAAGAGTGAGTGGTAGAGTGGTGAGTGGTGAGTCGTCCAAACCCTTGTGTAACAACTTACCACTCACGACTCACCACTCACCACTCACCACTCACCACTATCATCCCAAGGGCATCATCACCACGGCGATGGTTCTGCACTCCTGGCAAAGGCGGACGATTGAAGAAGTCTTCGGTTGCCCCGTCACCAACCGATACGGTTGTGAAGAAGTCAGTCTGATTGCTTGCGAATGTGAGCAACACCGGGGTCTGCATGTAAATGCCGATAACGTTTTCGTGGAAATCCTGTGCCCGGATGACACCGGGGCACTTACACGTCAGGCTTGTCCCGGAGAATCCGGCTCGGTAGTCGTCACGGATTTGACCAATCGAGCCATGCCGATCATTCGCTATCAAGTCGGCGACATGGCCGTGGCGTCCGACCGACTTTGTCCTTGTGGGCGGGGCTCGCCCCTTTTGGAGAGAATCGAGGGAC
>Ga0207070_1193_pt1 | contig 12032 bp, 14 predicted proteins | sample Alteio_BWMinHeat_92_FD_153591 | JGI IMG/M metagenome (GOLD analysis project Ga0207070, IMG submission 153591) | Enriched cells from forest soil in Barre Woods Harvard Forest LTER site, Petersham, Massachusetts, United States -... | ecosystem: Environmental > Terrestrial > Soil > Temperate forest >...
CCGCCGACATCATGCAGCCGGGGATGAAAAAAGTTTCGACCGGCGAGATGGGGAATGCTATCGTCGCCGCTTTAACAAACGGGCAATATACCCAATGACCTATAAAATCGCCGTTGTCGGCGCCACGGGCAATGTGGGCCGCGAGATGCTGAATATTCTCTCTGCTCGCCGCTTCCCGGCGCGCGAGGTGGTGGCGCTGGCCTCCACGCGTAGCTTAGGCAAGAAGGTGAGTTACGGCGAGCAGGATATCCTCACCACGCAGGTGCTGGATAGGTTCGACTTTTCCGATGTGGATATCGCGCTGTTTTCGCCCGGCTCGGCGGTGTCCAAGGAATTCGCACCCAAGGCCGCATCGCGCGGCTGCGTGGTGATCGACAATACCTCCTGCTTCCGTATGGACCCGGAAATCCCGTTGGTGGTACCGGAAGTGAATGCGGCAGCGCTGGCCGGTTTCCGCAAGCGCAATATCATCGCCAACCCCAACTGCTCCACCATGCAGATGGTGGTGGCGCTCAAACCCCTGCATGATTTGGCTGGTATCAAACGCATCGTGGTGGCAACGTATCAATCCGTTTCCGGCGCCGGAAAGGAAGGCATGGATGAATTGTTCGAGCAGACCAAGGCCCTGTTCGTGAACGAGCAGAAACCAGCCCATAAATTCACCAAGCGCATCGCCTTCAACGTCATCCCTCATATCGACGAGTTCATGGACGATGGCAGCACAAAAGAAGAATGGAAAATGGCGCAGGAAACCAAGAAAATTCTGGACCCCGCCATTGAAGTGGTGGCTACCTGCGTGCGTGTGCCGGTGTTTCTCTGTCATTCGGAAGCGGTGAACATGGAATTCAAACGGCCGATTTCCGTGGAAGAAGCGTGGGCCGTGCTGGAAGTGGCCCCCGGCGTGGTAGTGCAGGACCAGCGGCATGACGGCGGCTATGCCACCCCGTTTGAATGCGCGGGCGAAGACGGCGTATATATATCCCGCCTGCGCGAAGACAAAACCGTAAAACACGGGCTTTCACTATGGGTGGTATCCGATAACCTACGCAAGGGAGCCGCGCTGAACGCGGTGCAGATCGCCGAGGAGTTGGTGGCCAATTATGGGCTGGCGCCGAAGAAGGTAAATTGACATGTCATCCCGCATAAGCGAAGCGCATTGCGGGATCCCCCTCATTGCGGGAGATGCCGCAACACGTGCGGCATGACACATGCTCCGCGCCCTCATCCTCACTCTGTTCCCGGAAATGTTCCCCGGCCCGCTGGGCGTTTCGTTGGCGGGAAAGGCGCTCGAAAAAGGCATCTGGGCGCTGGAGGCCATCAATATCCGTGATTTCGCCGAGGACCGGCATAAAACCGTCGATGACAGCCCCTATGGCGGCGGCACGGGCATGGTCATGCGGGCGGATATCATGGGCCGGGCCATCGAGGCGGCACAAACCAGGCTGCCGGGTGCGCAATTGATTTGCCTCACGCCGCGCGGCAAGCCACTCACGCAAGCCATGGTGGAAACACTAAAAAATCAGGAACTTATTCTCATCTGCGGGCGGTTTGAGGGGATCGACGAACGCGTAATGGCGCATTATAATCCGCTGGAAATCAGCCTCGGCGATTATGTGCTCTCCGGCGGCGAACTGGCGGCCATGGCCCTTCTGGATGCCTGCGTGCGCCTGCTTCCGGGGGTGATCGGCAAGGAATCCGCCCTGCATGAAGAGAGTTTTTCCACTTTCCCCTCCCCCTGCAGGGGGGAAGGCCAGGGAGGGGGTGGGGCAAATTCCGCTGGACTGCTGGAATATCCCCAGTATACTAAACCCCCTTCGTGGAACGGGCTGGCAGTGCCGGAAGTGCTGCTCTCCGGCCACCACAAGGAAATTGAACAATGGCGGCGCGCGCAGGCGGAGAACATCACCAAAGCGCGACGGCCGGACTTATGGAATGCACATGCGGGCACCGGCCCGCACAAAAAGGATTAGGGGTTATGGTGAACGTATTACAGCAGTTTGAAGCCGATCAGGCCACGAAGCTCATGGCCGCCAAAAAGGTGGAAGCATTCGAGCAGGGCGATACGGTGAAAGTAAACGTGCGCATCATCGAAGGCACCACCGAGCGTATCCAGGCGTTCGAGGGCGTGTGCATTGCCAAGAAAAACGCCGGCCTGCGTTCGGCATTCACCGTGCGCAAGATCAGCCATGGCGAAGGCGTGGAGCGCGTGTTCCCGCTGTATAGCCCCCGCGTCGATAGCGTGGAAGTGGTGCGCAAAGGCACCGTGCGCCGCGCCAAGCTGTATTACCTGCGCGGCCGCACCGGAAAATCCGCCCGTATCACCGAGAGGAAAGATGAGGTAATGGACACGGGAGCCGCCACCTCAGGTGAAGACAAAAAGTAGAATGACTGCGTTGCAGAAGCAGTAAAGCGGAAAATCATTAAAAACGAAAAATGGCAACTGACCGTCCTGACCCGGGAGATGTACAAGGGCTTATTGCCTCCATTGTCCGTGAATATTCCGCCTGCTTAGCCTATCTTGATGTCGGCTATTTAAATTCTTTTAGAAAAAAAGCCACGCTGCCAAATGGAGCGATAACCGATGATAAGGTGAAATCCGTTGGGTTGCTTTTCCCTGCACTCCTAAAGCTTGGAGAGTTTGGAAAATTTGATAATGATGCCGAATCTTTATTTTTTCAGGAAGCCTTAGACGCGGCTTATGGAATATTAAAAGCCATACAAAAGTATAAGACTCATTATACTGATCCTGAAAAAGTTCATGCGTTCAAAAACTCTGCCCTAGAACAGCTGGCGCAAACAAAAAAAGAGTTGGATACCGCGCAGGAACGTGGAGAGCCTGTGGATGTGGCAGAGATAAGCAAATTAGATCAGAGCATAGCCGAATGGAGAGATATAAAGCCTGGTGAAACTGCCAGGGATTGTAAGTATGAAATTCAAAATATAAAAGATCTTAGAATGTCACTCAAGGAGCTTGGAGAAATGTTTGATATTTCTCTTGGTAGAAAACTGGGGTAAAATTGACCTGAATGCCCCGCACCCTCTACGATAAAATCTTCGATGCCCATTTGGTACACGCGCAGGAAGGCGGCGCCAGCACGCTCTACATAGATCGGCATTTGATCCATGAAGTGACCTCGCCGCAGGCGTTCGAGGGCCTGCGCGCCGCAGGACGCAAGCCCCGCAGGCCAAATGCGGCGCTGGCGGTGGCGGATCACAACGTTCCCACCACGCCCGACCGGCTGCAGGGCATCAGGGAAGAAGAATCACGCATTCAAGTGCAGACACTGGCAGATAATTGCCGCGAATATGGCATCGCATATTTCCCGATGGATGACGCGCGGCAGGGCATCGTACATATCGTGGGGCCGGAACAGGGTTTTACGCTCCCAGGGATGACCATCGTCTGCGGCGATTCGCACACCTCAACGCACGGCGCGTTCGGCGCGCTGGCATTTGGCATCGGCACCTCCGAGGTGGAACACGTGCTGGCCACCCAAACCCTGCGCATGCGCAAAGCCAAAAACATGCTGATCCGCGTCGATGGAAAATTGCCGCGCGGCGTCACCGCCAAAGACATCGTGCTGGCCATCATCGGCAAAATCGGCACCGCGGGCGCCACCGGCCATGTCATCGAATACGCCGGCGAGGCGATACGCGGACTTAGCATGGAAGCCCGCATGACGGTCTGCAACATGAGCATCGAGGCAGGCGCCCGGGCCGGCCTCATCGCGCCGGATGACACCACCTTTGCCTATATCAAAGGCCGCCCCATGGCGCCTTCAACCATTCCCTCCCCCGCTTCGGGGGGAGGGTTAGGGAGGGGGCAGTCCGACTGGGACAAAGCCGTAGACTACTGGCGCACCCTGCCCTCGGATGCGGGAGCGAAATATGATGCCGAAGTGGTGCTGCGCGCCGATGAAATTGAGCCGCAGGTCACGTGGGGAACTTCGCCCGAACAGGTGTTGCCGATTGGCGGGCGGGTGCCAAACCCGGCAGAGGAAAAAGATGAGAACCGGCGCAAAAGCCTTATCCGCTCGCTGGAATATATGGGCCTTGCGCCCGGCACAAAGCTTTCTGAAATTCCGATCGACAAAGTGTTTATCGGCTCATGCACCAATGCCCGTATTGAGGATTTGCGTGAAGCGGCGGCATTGGCACAAGGACATCACGTGGCCAATAGCGTAAAGCTGGCCATGGTGGTGCCGGGTTCGGGGCTGGTGAAAGCACAGGCCGAAAAAGAAGGGCTGGATAAAATTTTTATCACAGCCGGTTTTGAATGGCGCGAGCCGGGCTGCTCCATGTGCCTGGCCATGAATGCTGACCGCCTGGAGCCGGGCGAGCGCTGCGCCTCCACCAGCAACCGCAATTTTGAAGGCCGCCAGGGCCGCGGCGGCCGCACGCATTTGATGAGCCCGGCCATGGCGGTTGCGGCGGCGGTAACGGGGCATCTGGCGGATGTAAGAGAGTTGAAGTAGTCGTCATCCCTGCGAAGGCAGGGATCTCTCGCGCAAAACGCAAGGACGTTGTAAATGGATAAAGAGATTCCCGCCTGCGCGGGAATGACGGGGACCCTATGATAGAAAAAGCGCCTAAAAAAATGGACAAGAGCGATGAAAAACGATTTAATCAGCAGGCATAATCCGTTGTGGGAAGACTTATATCCTAAATTAGCTACCGCTTAATTGCGAAAGAGATTCCCGCCTTCGCGGGAATGACGAGTTGAACCTATGAAATATAACTTTATGCATTCTCGCACGATTCTCATCACCCTCGCCATTCTCTCCGCCGCCCCGGCGCTGGCCGAGCCGCCGCAGGTCTATTCCGATGCGCATAGCTGCGAGGCCATGGCCACCATGATCGCCATGGAAGTAAAAACCCTGTATGCCGTCTACATGGACAAGCGCACCCCAGTTTCTGGCAACGCGCAGAACCTGCGCGACCTCACCGAGGCCTATGACCGCATGGAATGCAGCCCGGCGGATCTGAAAGAGCAGATCGACTATACCCTCGCCCAGTGGCGGCGGCACGGGTAACCAACGTCATCCCTGCAAAGGCAGGGATCTCTGCTTCAAAATGCAGAGATTGAGACGTTGCAATAGAGATTCCCACCTTCGCGGGAATGACGATTAAGGAGAATCATTGATGCACCCCTTCCCACCCATCCTTACCGCCATTGCCGCGCCGCTGCCGATGGATAACATCGACACCGACACCATCATCCCCAAGCAATTCCTCAAAACCATCCGGCGCACCGGGTTGAAAGACGGATTGTTTTATGACATGCGCTATGATGTGAACGGCAAAAAAAATAATGGCTTCGTGCTGCACCGCGCACCCTATGATAAGGCGCAAATTCTTATCTCCGGCGCCAACTTTGGTTGCGGCTCGTCGCGTGAGCATGCCCCATGGGCGCTGCTGGACTTCGGCATACGCTGCGTGATCGCCCCGTCCTTCGCCGATATTTTCTTCAACAACTGTTTTAAGAATGGCATTCTGCCGCTTGTTCTGCCGCGTGAAGACACCGATGCGCTGATAAAATATGCCAGCGAATCCGCCAATCCCACGCTAACCGTGGATCTGGAGAAACAAACCGTATCCAGCTATCACTTCGTCATCGACCCATTCCGCAAAAAATGTCTGCTGGAAGGGCTGGATGATATCGCGCTCACACTGCAATATACAGCCGACATCAGCGCTTTTGAGGCGCGGCAGCGGCAGGAATGCCCATGGTTATATTAATTTGTCACCCCGCACAAGCTGCGTAAGCAGCGCGTTGCGGGGTCTCCCCCTTTGCGGAAGATGCCGCAACCCACCTGCGCCAAGGCTTCGGCGGACAGGCAAGTGCGGCATGACAATGCTCTAGCGAGACCACCAGCGAGACCACGCATTACCCACGTCGTTTCCTATTTCGTCAACCTTCTGCTTCGCGCCCGCCACACCCGGGCTGCGCGGGGCGCCCTGCGAAGGCTGCATTCCATTAAACTGCGGCGTTGCGCCGCCTGTCGGGTTGCCAGCAACACCCGGAATACTCGGGGCATCTGGAACGCTTCCTCCGTTCACATCCTGCTTTATGCTGTTTACCGTATTGTCGATAACGCCCTGCACATCCGGAGCGTCCAGAATGCCCTGCGAAGACTCCATGTCGCAGGTCAGCGCGTCGCCTTTTTTCAGCTTGCACCAGCCTTCCGCTCCCAAGCGTTTACAGCCGGCACCTTCCGATGAAACGGTATACAGCCTGGGATTGGTGATCGTTTCACGGAAATTACGGCAAACGGTGCTACGATGCACAAAAGGCGCATCCACTGTAAAATAGCCATTGCCGCCATACGATGCCCATTCGTATTTGCCGCCAGGCTTCGCATTCGTCATGGCGTAGTCGAATGACTGATAATAATACACCCGCTCGTTATCGCTCATCGCGCCGATCAGTTTTTCCACGGAATGGGCTTTGGCTGGGTCGCCTTCATCGCTTGCGGCCGCCAGACCAGGAAGCCCCGTCAGGGCCATAAAAACCAGCACTCGCGGGATATTACACATAAGTAAATGATATCATTTGCGGGCAATATACGCAATAACGCATTGCGAATCATGCTGTTATTGCCTACAACAATCCTATGAAACCCCTGCCCAAAGAATACGATCCCAAGCTATCCGAAGCCCACTGGCAGCGCCACTGGCTGGAATCCGGCACCTATGCCTTCCGCGGCGACCAGCCGCGCGACAACACCTTCGTCATCGACACTCCCCCGCCCACGGTTTCCGGCGTCCTGCACATGGGGCATGTGTTCAGCTATTGCCAGGCCGATTTCGTAGCCCGTTACCAGCGCATGCGCGGCCGCGACGTGTTCTACCCCATGGGGTTCGACGACAACGGCCTGCCCACCGAGCGGCTGGTGGAAAAAACCCTGAACATCCGCGCCCACAACCTGCCGCGCGAAGAATTCGTCGCCAAATGCCGCGAGGTGGTGAAAGGCGCCGAGGAAGCATTCCGCACCCTGTTCCGCTCCATCGCGCTTTCGGTGGACTGGAAGCTGGAATATCAAACCATCAGCGATGAGGTGCGCAAACTCTCGCAAGCCTCGTTCATCGAACTGCTGCAACAAGACCGCGCCTACCGCCAGCTGCAGCCCATGCTGTGGGACACAGTGGATCAGACCGCCATCGCCCAGGCCGAGGTGGTGGATAAGGAAATGCCCTCGTACTTCTGCGACATTATTTTCGGCGTGGAAGGCGTATACGACACCGTCACCATCGCCACCACGCGCCCGGAATTGCTCGGCGCCTGCGTGGCCGTGTTTTATCACCCGGATGACGCCCGCTACCAGCACCTGAAAGGCAAGCTTGCCATCACACCGCTGTTCGGCGCCAAGGTGCCCATACTGGCGGATGAAACGGTAAAAATGGAAAAAGGCACCGGCCTCGTCATGTGCTGCACCTTCGGCGACGAGACGGATATTTTCTGGTGGCGCACCCATAAACTGGACACCCGCATCATCCTCAACAAATTCGGCAAGATCGATTTCTGCGACGATCACACCTGCCATTACATTCATACCGAAGCGTGGAATGTGCTGCACGGGCTGAAGGTGAAGGAAGCACGCGAAAAAAGCATCGAACTGCTAAAGGCGCACAAGCTGCTGGGCAAGCAGGAAGCCATCACCCACGCCGTCAAATGCGCCGAGCGCAGCGGCGCACCGCTGGAAATCCTACCCACGCACCAGTGGTTCGTGAAGGTGCTGGATATAAAAGATGAGCTGAAGGCCCGCGCCAGCCAATGTGCCTGGCACCCCGAATACATGAAAATCCGCATGGAGCAGTGGATCGACGGCCTGAACTGGGACTGGTGCGTTTCCCGCCAGCGGTTTTTCGGCGTGCCGTTCCCAGTGTGGTACAGCAAACAGGCGGGCGAAGAAGGCAAAATTCTGCTGCCGCAAGCCAGCCAGCTTCCGGTAGACCCGCTGCAAGACCTGCCGAAGGGATATTCGCGGGAAGAAGTAACCGGCGACCCGGATGTAATGGACACCTGGGCCACTTCCTCGCTCACGCCGTTTATTAGTTCTCGTCATTCCCGCGAAAGCGGGAATCCATCTGACATGGATCCCGGCCTTCGCCGGGATGACAAGGTGCCCGCCGACCTCCGCCCGCAGGCGCATGAAATCATCCGCACCTGGGCATTTTACACCATCGTGAAGGCGCACCTGCACGCGCAGACCATCCCGTGGAAAAACCTGATGATATCCGGCTGGTGTCTGGCGCCGGATAAAACCAAGATGAGCAAATCCAAGGGCAACGTAGTCACGCCCGTGGCCCTCATCGAGGAAAAAGGCGCCGATGCGGTGCGCTACTGGGCTTCCACTTCCCGCCTCGGCGCCGACACGGCGTTTTCCGAAGAATCCCTCAAAATCGGCCGCAAGCTGGTGACGAAGTTGTGGAATGCAGGCAATTTCGTGGCGCTGCAACTGGGCAACCTTAAAACCGCGCCCATCGGCTCCGCAACCAAAGACCATGCCATTACCAATCCACTGGACCGCTGGATTCTCACCCGCCTGCACCGCGCCGTTGCCAAGGCCAGCGAGCAATTCGAGCGGTTTGAATATTGCGATGCTCGCTTAAGCGTGGAAGATTTTTTCTGGAATGATTTCTGCGATAATTATCTGGAACTCATCAAAGCACGTGCCTACGAGGCTGATCCTTCGGCGCTGCGCACGCTTTACCATTGTTTGGATGCGGTGCTGCGCCTGTTCGCACCCTTCGTGCCGCATGTGACGGAGGAAATTTATCATCATTTATTCCCCAGGCATGGTTCCATCCATGCGAGAGAGCGCTGGCCCAGGTCAGCGGATTACCCAGTGGATGATGCGGCAGAGGCCACCGGCATCGCCGTGGTGGAAGCGCTGAACTTCATGCGCAAGGCGAAATCGGAAGCCGGGGTTTCCATCAAGTTCCCGGTGGAGCATGTTGCCCTGGAGGCCGGGCTTCTGGCCCGCATTACCCCCTCGCTGGCCGATCTCATGGCCGCCGGCAATGTCACCGGCAAAATTGAAGCAGGTGAACCCGCGGTAAAACTTGCACCAAAGGAAGACGTGGCATGAACAACAAAAACAATGATGACGAGGAAGGCTCCGCCGACGACACGGCGCTGCGCGATAAGCTTTCCGCCAATGGTTTCAAGCCAGATTCCAGCGGCATGCAATGGATGAGCGCGCGGCCGAAAATACTGGTGGCTGGAGCCTATAAGGTAATCCGCACTGCGGCAGAGAAAGCGCGTAAGCTGACGGAGAGGGGACGTGGATAAGGATGAATTGTCATGCCGCACTTGCCTGTCCGCCGAAGCCTTGGCGCAGGTGGATTGCGGCATCTTCCCCCAGTTTGCGGGAGACCCCGCAACGCGCTTCGCTTGTGCGGGGTGACACATGGACTCCTTCGACATAGGCCGCCGCCATCCCACGCACCAGCAACGGCTGGCGGCGGAAAAGCAGGTGAATGTGTATTTCATCCCCGGAACGGATAAGGCTGGCAAGCCGCGCTATGCCTACGTGGTCTCCAGCGCACTCTTACACACACAGTTCATGCAGGCGGTGCAAACCGGCGCCATCCCGGATTTTGCGGTGGTGGTAGAAGAAGGCAGCGGCCTGCCGCCGGAGAACGCCATCAAGGACAAAATGCTGGCGCTGTATGGGTTTGAGCACAAGGAAACATAGCGCTCGCCACCCGATTAGCGATGAGGCTCTTTCGGTTCCGTGAAAGGACCTTCTTCTGAAGTCATTGTGCTATCAGGGAGCTGTTCATTTTCCTCAGCCGCCTGCCTCTCCTGCAGCGCGCATATTAGGCCATTGACCACCCAATGCGTTCCATGTTCGGGTTTGGCATCTCCTCGGCAACTAGCTAAAATTGCTTGATTCGTGCATCCTGCCTCTTCAAGCGCATCGGCTAGAATGGGTAGATCATAGAAGTCTCTCCCATTATTTATGGTCATGGCCACGTCGGCAACGTCCTTGGTCAGCCATTCCTTTTGGAATATGGACTTTGCGCGGCCAAATACTTCAGGATCGGCTCCTCGTATTCTTTCGGCAAGTGCTTTCAGCGGACGCTCCAGATAAAGATTTATATACCCGCTCGGAGAACTATCGCCAGAAATTGGCTTATTAAGTTGCACGCCGACTTGGGCACCTCGCATATACCCTTGAGGAATGCCTACGCCTGCTGGAAGCGTATCATAAATAGCCGGGTGCTGGCATCGTAATATAACATACCACTTCCTTAAGTTCTCCCAATCCTGTCCGCCTGGCTTATAATCGTTTTCTAATGCGGTAATTTGCAGCCAATCGGCACGCTGGTTGGCATGCGGAAGAGTGAGAATGCTGAACTTGTCAGACAAACCTGCATCCTCAAGCTTTAGCATAAAGTAATTGGTCAGCGTTTGCAGATCGGTCATTTCAAAGCGCTTGCATTTTTATTATTCTACACCATCCCCACCGCCGCCAGCAGCACATCAATCACCTTGATCCCCGCAAACGGCGCGATCATGCCACCCACGCCATATACCAGCAAATTATGCCGCAGCATGGCCGCCGCGCCCACGGGGCGGTATTTGACGCCCTTCATGGCCAGCGGAATCAGCGTGATGATGATCAGCGCATTGAAGATCACCGCCGATAAGATCGCGCTCATAGGCGTGGTCAGCCGCATCACGTTCAGCACCGCCAGTTGCGGATAAGTGCTAGCGAACGCGGCGGGGATGATGGCGAAATATTTGGCAATATCATTCGCCACTGAAAACGTGGTCAGCGCCCCGCGCGTAATCAGCAGCTGCTTGCCGATCTCCACGATCTCGATCAACTTGGTGGGATCGGAATCCAGATCCACCATGTTGGCGGCCTCCTTGGCGGCCTGCGTGCCGGAATTCATGCACACCGCCACATCAGACTGCGCCAATGCGGGCGCATCATTGGTGCCGTCGCCCACCATCGCCACCAGCTCGCCACCGGCCTGCATGCGGCGGATCAGCCGCAGCTTGGTTTCCGGTGTGGCCTGCGCCTGGAAGTCATCTACCCCCGCCTCGGCGGCAATGGCGGCGGCGGTGACGGGGTTGTCGCCGGTGATCATCACGCTCTTGATGCCCATTTTGCGAAGATCGGCCAACCGCTCGCGGATACCTGCCTTTACCACGTCCTTCAGATGAATCACCCCCAGCACGCGTGCCCCTGTTTTGGCATCGAAATCCGCCACCACCAGCGGCGTGCCGCCGGAACGCGCCACCGTATCCACGCATTTGCGGATATGGTCGGAAAGCGTGACGTTGTGTTTTTTCAGATGCATCTCGATGGCATCGCCCGCGCCCTTCAGAATGGAACGCCCGCCGATCTTCACCCCGGAAACCCGTGTCTCGGCGGAGAACTCGATCATCTCCGCATCGGCAGGCAGCTCCCTGCCCCGCCGCTCCAGGTTGTATTTGCGATAGGTGAGCGCCGTGATGCTCTTGCCCTCCGGCGTATGATCAGCCAGCGACGAAAGCAGCGCCGCCTCGGCAAGATCGTTTATGCTCACGCTTTCATTGCAAATGAACTCCTCGGCCTGCCGGTTGCCGTGCGTAATGGTGCCGGTTTTATCCAGCAGCAATATATTCACATCGCCCGCTGCCTCCACTGCCCGGCCGCTCATGGCGATCACGTTCGCCTTCAGCAGCCGGTTCATCCCCGCGATGCCGATGGCCGACAGCAGCCCGCCGATAGTAGTGGGCGCCAGGCACACCAGCAGCGATACCAGCACCGAAATGCCGATCGGCACCCCTCGCCCGGCCGCCTGCACGCTATAGATAGAAAATGGCAGCAGCGTGGCATGCGCCAGCAAAAAGATCAACGTCAGCGCGGCGAGCAAAATGGAAAGCGCGATCTCGTTGGGCGTTTTCTGCCGCTTGGCGCCTTCCACCAGCCCCACCATTTTATCAAGGAAGGTTTCGCCCGGGTTAGCGCTCACCCGCACCACCAGCCAGTCGGAAAGCAGCCGCGTGCCGCCGGTGACGGCATCGGAAT
>Ga0207070_1237_pt1 | contig 11997 bp, 9 predicted proteins | sample Alteio_BWMinHeat_92_FD_153591 | JGI IMG/M metagenome (GOLD analysis project Ga0207070, IMG submission 153591) | Enriched cells from forest soil in Barre Woods Harvard Forest LTER site, Petersham, Massachusetts, United States -... | ecosystem: Environmental > Terrestrial > Soil > Temperate forest >...
GCGACTCACTTACGCTCAGATCATGCCGCAGCTCCTGACGCGGATCACCCTAGATAATTTTGTTGTTGACGAGATGTTTGTTTTTGACGATCAGGAGCGCATGGTCGCTCCCTGGCCGGCGGATTCAACAAGAACGGCGCCGATCTTCGCGCGGCATGACTTCGATTGGGGTCCGATCGCCGAAGAGATCGAGCGTTTAGAACGAGTGGAATTCGTCGACAAAAATGTCAAAGCCGCCTTACAAGGCTACACCGCTCTGCAATCGCGAAACCTGTCGCCGTCCATTCAGGCCGCATTACTCAAGAGTATCGCCGGGGATCATCGGAAATTGAAGCATTATCGTCTCGCGGCGTCGGCATACATGAAACTGGCGACCGACTACGAACAACTGGAAGACTTTTCGGGGTTCCCGATGGGTATTCTGGGGCGTCAGGCGGCCATCGAACTTTATGAGCAAGACAACTCCTGGAAGAGCGCCCTTGAGGCCCGGCTGGATCTTTTTGAGGGCCTATTATTGCGTCGATGGAACCTGACGGAGAATCAATCAACGATTTTGCTCGCGGATCTGCGCCGCTTCATGGTTCAAACCTTAAAACTCAATGCGGCCGATGCGCGGGACCAAAAGGCGCGTTGGGAACGATTGCTATCGATGCAGGAGAGGCTCGGCTCGCTCGAGCAGAGCGGAGAACGCTTTGCGAAAGACCATTGGCCCGACCTGCTCCGCCGCGCGCGCCGGCTGGGTCGACTCGATCAAGGGGCCGTCCTAGAAATGACGAAGACGCAGCCTCCCAAGATCGCGATCATCGTTCCCATTCTGACACCCCAAACCGATCGCCGGCGTGGCATTTTGGTCGCTGTTCTGCCGGCCGATATCCTCTGGCGGACTCTGGACGACGCCATGGTCACATTGGCAAAACCCGCGGGATTAAAAGTGGAATGGAGCCATGGATCATCCGGGTCGCGGCCTGAGTCCGGGCTCTGGAGAACCCGGCTGGAACGTGACATCCCTGCGATCGATCCGTCCCTTCACTTTCAGTTGGGCGAAGCCGACTCTTCCGCCAGAGAGGAGCTGTTCCGCTGGCGGCAATGGATTTTTGGAGCCATGATCGGTCTTTCATTTCTGGTGCTCTTGGTCGGACTGGTCATCACGTATCATGCCGTCAAGCGTGAGACCGAGGTGGCCAATTTGAAGTCCGACTTTGTCGCCAATGTCTCGCATGAATTGCGAACGCCGCTCGCGGCGATTTCGCATATCGGGGAACGATTGAGCCTGGGCCGTTATCGCTCCGAAGAAGAACGCAAAGAATTTTACGGCCTCTTGGGCCTAGAGACGCACCGCCTGAAGTACCTCATCGAAGATATCTTGGATTTTTCAAAAATGCTGGCCGGAAAGAAAGTCTATCGGCAGGAGTCCCTTGATCTGGTGGGCACGGTCCATGAGTCGATAGAGGCCTTCCAGTCCAAGGCGGACAGCCGCGGTTTCACCTTGTCCCCGCAGTTGCCCTCGCAGCCTGTCGCCATTGTGGGGGATGCCCGAGCGATTAAACAGGCCGTCTTAAATCTATTGGACAATGCAATGAAATATTCGGGATTGTCGCGGACGATTAGCGTGCGCGTCACCCAGTCGCCACTCCATGGCCGCGTGGCCGTACGCGATCACGGCATTGGTATCGCGGAACGCGATAAGGATAAAATCTTCGAGAAATTTTATCGTATCGAGCGCGGCGCCCAGGGGCAAACCGAGGGCGGTGTTGGCTTGGGCTTGGCCATGGTCAAGCATGTTGTCGAAGGGCACAATGGAAAAATCGAGGTCGAAAGCCGTTTAGGAGAAGGCAGCACCTTCTCTTTGGTTTTCCCGCTCGCGCAGGGAGGTCGCCATGATTCGCGTTCTAGTGATTGAGGACGATCCAACGATTTGCAAATTGTTGGCCAGTGATTTGGAGCTAGAAGGCTACCAGGTGACGACGGCTAAGGATGGCGTTGAGGGTCTCTTGCAGGCCAAGACGCTCAAGCCAGACCTTATCCTTCTGGACCTCCACCTTCCCAAAATGTCGGGGTATGACGTGTGCCGCTCGCTTCGCCGCGACGGTTCGGACGTGCTCATTATAATGCTGACCGCACGCGGTCAGGAAGCGGAAAAAGTAGTCGGGCTTGACTTGGGCGCGGATGACTACGTGGCCAAGCCTTACGGGTCGATGGAACTTCTCGCGCGCGTGCGCGCCTTGCTGCGGCGTCATAAGCGCCAGCTCGATAAGGTTGAAAAAACATCGTTTGGAGATATCACCGTCGATTTCAGTCGCATGGAAGCGACCAGGGGGGGAACTCCTATTTCGCTTACGACCAAGGAGTTCCAAATGTTGGAACTGCTGATCCGGCATCGGGGCCAAGTAGTCAGCCGCGACCAGTTCCTGCAAGAGGTTTGGGGCTATGAACAACTTCCCTCGACGCGGACGGTCGACAATCGCATGATGGCCTTGCGGCACAAACTTTCCCCGGAGAACCCGGAAGCCTATATCCTCTCCGTCCATGGAACAGGGTATCGATTTGCGATCTAAAAAATATTTCATACTGGCGGTCGTACTCCTAGATCTATTTGCCCCCGCGTCGCTGCTCGCCGTCAGTCAACCCGACGACCTTTTTCACAAAGCCCTGATCAAAGAATCCGTTGAACGAGACTTGGAAGGCGCGATCAGTCTGTATCAGCAGACGGTGGGGCACCCTCGCGTGGGTCCGGCCGTGGCGGGAGAAGCGCGATTGCGCATGGGCTTGTGTTATGAAAAGCTCGGCAAACCGCAGGATGCCGAAAGTGTCTATCGTCAGCTTTTAGAAAAGACAGCAGGAGTATCCCCGGACATCGTTCGGCAGGCCAGGGCGCACCTGAAGCAGGTCGAAGCGCAAAACTTGCTTAATATCGGTCCAGAGAATCCCGCGAAAGTCGTTTGGGCCAGGCGCTTTAAACTAACGCCGCTATCCATTCTGCTCGGGCCCTCGTTGTATGCCGCCAAGGGCAGCCAGCCGGTCTATGCTCTGGCGGCAGGTTTCCGGTGGCGATTGGTCTCCGCCGATCGGCCTGAGCGTTTCTACATACAGGGGCGGGGGTTTGTTCCTGTCTCTGATTCGACCGTGCAAGAGAAGAGCAGTCCATCAAACCTGACTGGCACGACAAATGCTTCCTTAAAAATCCAGTACCAGACGTCGCTCGGTCTTATTGGCGAATTGCCTCATGGACGTCAACGAACTTATATTCCGGAGGTCGGAGGTGGATTTGCATTGACCGCGTCGAAGATCAGCTACGCCAATGCGACCGTGTCCGGAGATCACAGCGAGAGCCATTGGAGTCCCTATCTCGAAACCGGCCTCCACCTGTTTTCGGATCGCAACCTATCTCTATTGATTAATGCGACTTATGTTCCGACGCCGTATCCGCAATCCATCCAGGCGGCAGGTTTAACGGGTTCCCCGTCGTTTTATTTTTCATCCTCGCAATGGAATCTGAGCGCGATGCTGCAGCTGAAAATGGGGTACCACCGACTTGTCCCGGAGATTCAAAAATGAAGAAGCTCCTGCTCGCGGCCACGGTCATGACCTGGGCATTTTCCGGCCAACCGACCGCGGCTTTGGCGGCCAGCAGTTGGATCGGTCCTGGTTCGGACTTTAATACCGGAAGCAATTGGAGCGCCGGTGTTCCGACGAGCGACGAAGCGATTTTCAATTCCGCCTCCCCCACCCAAATCAGTCTTTCCGGGAACGTTTCTTTAAGCACTTTTACGTTTAACCCAGGCGCCGCCGCCTACACGATTACGATCCCGAACGCCCTGAATTTAACTTTTGCGGGGGGGTCCTCTATTTATGGGAAAGGGATCGTCAATAACGCAGCGACTAGGCCGACCGTGATTGTCAATAATGGCGGAGCCATGACCTTTTTGGGCCTCACGACGGCAGGTAACGCCGTGATACAAAACTCCGGCACTCTGGACTTCGATATGTCGTGCCCTTTCGGCTGTGCGGCGAGCACGGCGGCCAACGCCACAATCACGAACGCCGGCTTGTTAATGTTCAGCGGCTTCGCCACCGCTGGGAATGCCATGATCGTGAACGTCTCGACGATTCAGCTCAGCGTGAATTTCGCCCAGACGGGAACCCTCGGCAATGCCACGGTTTTGAACAATGGGCTGCTTGATGCTTCCGCGGCTCTGAACTCGTGGAGCGTGGGTTCGCTCGAAGGATCGGGAGACGTTCGCTTAGGCTCGCAACCGGTCTCGATCGGCGGCAACGACCTGAGCACGACAATGACGGGGGCGATCAGCGGAGCCGGAACACTCACCAAAAATGGCCTCGGCACCCTGACCTTGGGGGGGACTAACTCCTACACCGGCCTGACGACGATCGTGGCGGGAGAGCTTCGCGTTCTCGGCTCGTTAGCGTCGGACGTGCAGGTGTCGTCCGGCGGCACTCTTTCCGGCAATGGACATATCAGCAAACTGACGAATGCGGGCATCGTCGCGCCGGGATCCAATGGTATCGGGCAACTGACCGCGGAGACATACACCAGTACCAGTAGTGGGACATTGCGTATTCTGATCAACGGCTCTTCCGTACCCAGCCTCCAGGTGGTTGGAGCGGCCGACATCTCCAATGGAACCTTGACGATCGCAGGATCCCAGCTTGCGGTCGGGCAATATAGCGTCCTTGAGAGCAATGCCCTCACGGGGGTATTTTCAACCGTGAATGTCCCCGGATCCTTGTTCCTGATAGCGCCGATGTACAGCGCACAAGATGTCTTGTTACGCATTAGCTTTGCGACACCCTTTTCCGCTCTGGCGCAAACCACGAATCAGCGGGACCTAGCCTCCAATCTCGAAGAATTCAAGCCCACGACGACATCGGCCTACACGCAAGCCATAACGACTCTAGCGCAGCTGCCTGCGGCACAGATTCCCAACGCTTTCGATCAGATTTCGGGCGATTCGCTGGCCTCCTTTCAGGACATCAATTTTCAAAACGCCACCGTCTTTAGCAAAGGAATGCGCCAGCGCGTGGTAAACGTGTCGTCGGGATCTTATGGTCTCTGGGCACAGGGGATGGGATGGTCAGAATCGATTGATGGAAAATCGTCTCTCGGTTCGCCCGCGATGCAGGCGACCACCGGAGGCTTTCAAGCCGGCTATGACTATGCGGTGACGGAGGGATTGGTCCTGGGCGTGAGCGGTGGATATGGGGAAACGAGTTTGGACGTGACGGATCGATCCAGTGAGGGGAATACGACCTCGATCCAGTCCGGACTTTACGCCGCCTACGCGAAGGAGCGTTGGATGACGAGCGCAGGCACCGCTTTAACGTCCGCTTCTAATCACATGACCCGCGCGATCCGGTATGGCGCCCTCGACGAAGAAGCGCAGGCGCGCTTCGCGAGCCGTATTCTTTCCACGTTCGTCGATACGGAATATACCTTCCAACCGCAAAAATCGCTGACGGTTTCGCCTGCTATGTCGCTAAGGTACACCCATTTGGCGCAGGAGGCCTTTACAGAATCCGGCGGTTCTGGACTCGACTTGGCTGTGGACGATCGATCGTTTCATTCGCTAATGTCGAGTCTCGGCGCCGGCGTCAAATATTCCTTTGGCCCTGGTTCTTCCAGCCGTGGGTTTATCGCGCTAACGACCGCCTGGGAACACGAATACTGTGAAAACGAAAATGCCCTTTCCATGCGGTTTGCCGATACAGACGGCGGCGGAAATTACACCGTCCGGGCCACGCCCCGGGATCGTAATGCGGCCGCGATCGGTCTGCAGGGGGAAGTTCCGCTCAAAGGCAATCTGGCGTTCGTCGCAAGTTACACAGCGACAATAGCCTCCGCGCAGACCGCCCAAAGTTTGTTTGGGGGGGCACGTTTGACGTGGTGATGGACCATCGCGCGCCTTGCGCCAATATCACATGCAGTTTAAGGAAATACTCCGGTTTGAAAACCATCCTCTTAGCGTCTGAGAAAAGATCTTTTTACTGTCATAACCCTTCATAATAACAGCCCACTCTTCGGCTCTTTTTTTGAATGCCGGTTCGTAGCGTAAACGTTCAATAGCGTTGCGCAGGTTCTGTGCAGACGCCTTTTCCGCCCGGATGCCAAGGCCTGCGCCGCTTTCTTCAAGCACCGCTGTCGACAAAAGATTATCAATATTATTTGGAATCGCCAGCATCGGGGTGGCTGCCGCTAGCGCCGGATAAATTCCACCCATGCCTCCGTGTGAAATAACGACGGTACTATGCCGGACCGTCTCCTCATAAGGCAAAAGGTCGGCGGTGTAAACGTTTGCGGCTGTCTTGCCGATATCGCGCCCTGAGGTTGTCAGGATGACGATCACGGGCATCTTTGAAAGGATTTCTAAAAGACACGGGATCACCGTGACAGGACCGGAGGAGCCCATGCTGATGAAGATTTTTGGCGCCGGATCCTGCATCACTTTTTGCCACCAACTGGGTTTTGCAATGGCCGGTGTCCAGGAGCAGGGACCAATGAACTGGTGAGATTCTGGTCGTGGCATGACCGGAACAAGTTCTGGGATATCCGGATACAAGGTCAAGTCTCCCGCTGTGTAAATGGCTCTCAAATCGTTAGACAAAGGGGGCAAGCCAAAAAAACGACGAACATCATTGACTGGTTTTGCGTGATACGCATAAATGAAGGGTCTGGCGACGGCGTAGAGGGGTTCTTGGATCTGGAGAGGAATCCAGCTCGTGCTTGAGATCCCAGGAACAATCACAGGCTGTTTGCGAAAAGGGCTCCAATAGGCATTGAAAATGGAAGCAAACGGCACGCGGTTTAATGGCGCGCTGATGCAAAGGGAAAGGCGCCAGTCGCCAATGATGAAGTCTGGCCGGATTTCTTTAAAGAGGCGTGTGTCATCCTGGACATATTGACGAAGCATTTCCGTCGTATAGAGCCTGCGTCCTTTTGCCAGGGAGTCCAGAAAAAGAGCCGGATCTAACGTGTGAAGGTCGCCTAGGGTGTAGTGCGATTCTGCAAGTAGCCGATGATAACGTTTGGGAGCCCAAAGGAAAACGTCCCATTCGGCCGGGTCCAGCGCGGCAGCTAGAACGGCCGGGCGAGTGAAATGTGTCATCGTAATCCCTTCCGCTAGGAAGAGAATCCTTTTTCGTAAAGCCATTTTGCTAAGTATGACGACTCGATTGAAATTTTACAAGGATATAGTCCCAGAAAAATCTGTGCCCTTCGGACCCTCATTTATAGTCCTCTGCCTCATGGTCTGACCGATGCCAACGCAGTACACTATGAACGTCTATGAATAAACTGATTCATCGCGCTGTTTCACTGCTCCTTCTCGTGCCCTTGCTGTTGGATCCGGTCTTGGCATGCGGCATTCATGTTCAGCCGGCGCCCATCCCGCGCCCATCCGCCCTTCTTATCGAAGAAGCATTTAGTCCGGCGCTGGCCGATATCCTTCATCCTTTTTCTCATATTAAAGAGCGTCTCATCGCAAGCCTGGGAAGGGAACCTTCGATTTATGAAATGAACGGCGCACTTGTGTCTTCCCTGGTGGAGCCAATTACAATGAGTCCTGACATGCGATCTCGCATGCTTATAAAGTTTAGGATCGGTAAAGCCGTATCCCCTACTGGAATGAAAGATCTCGAATGGATCGCCAATCTTGTAAAAGTGTTTGGCTCCCAAGTGGTGTATGACGAGCAATTATTTGTGTCGGGCCACACGGCAACGACTGTTGTCCGATCCCTTGTTCACAACATTGCACCGGTCTATCTAAAACAAGATGAGAATCAAGGCATTGGATGGGGCATGGAGCGTTACCGAACGTTTTTCCAAGTCGCGGTGCCTGGTGAAATTTATGAGAGTCTTCGCGAACCTTTGAATGAATTCATGACGCGTCTGCGCTTTGTTCTGCCTCGAAACAACGCCGCATTGGTGTTGGATCGAATCTTATTTAGGGTGCTAGAGGCTGCCATCGAGATTGAGGGTAGTGAAATCGTCTCTTTTCTTGGCGATGTTACAGGCATTATTGGAGAAGTACGGGCCAATCCAAAGCGATTTGATAAGCATTTAGAGCAACTTGCGCTTTCCCGAAGAAACGATAATCCAGATAAAGCCGCAGCCGAGATCAATCCCACATTAAATGCCATAGTGGAGTTGGATCCCGCCATGAAAACAACCTTGGCCTATCTTAAAAAACCTGGAGGGGTGCAAAATCTTTTGAAACTTCAGAAATCGATATCTCCCAACGGAGAGATGCCTATGTCCATTCTGTTAAAGATGTTGTGGTACATGCACCGCAACGGGGCCGTGCCCCTGCTTCTTCAGACATTCGTAGAGCGCAGTTCACGAAACAGACTCGTCGACGAGCCTACCGTTGCCCAGTTCAATAAACTTTTTCAACATGGAAATTACAGGCGTATACGAGAACAACTTCCGCATTATGAAGCATTCATCTCAGGCCTTCGTCGCACACCACATTTTGAAGAATGGGATGGGTTTGATGTCATCTCGAGACTTTGGCAGGCTCATCAGCAAGCGGTCATTTATAAGCCGGTGCAAGCGTATTTCTCTGAACCGGATTACTACAAAGACTTGTGGTCCGCTGTTCAACAAAAAAAGATCCTTTGGGACAGCGACGACTATCTGAATGGCTATTATCAGTACTCTTTTACAAAGCTAATTATCGAGGGAATGACAGTAGCAGCATTTTCCAAACTAAAATTTCTAGACCGTCGCCCGAACACTAAAAAAGTACAGGACCATCTTTACAAAGGACTTTACAAATTTGGTTTGTTACGGGCAGGATGAGATTTGTTAACCTAAACGCATGTGGAAAGAGCGAAAAGCAACCCCTCGGGGCCGTTCCCTGATGGGTTCGAATGATCCTCACAAAGCAGAAGCGGACTTTGAACTTCAGGATCACATTCTCCGCAGTATGACCCACAGCGTCATAGTGTGCGACCTCCAGGGGGATATTTTGTATTGGAACGCGGGGGCCGAGATCGATTTCGGGTATTCTTCCGAGCAGATCTTGGGACGTTCCTTAGCGCTGATTTATCCCACCGCGGAAACCAAACAAATGCGTCGGGACATTGAAGCGGTTTTATCTGGACACGACTTTTCAGGGGAATGGGAAGGGTTGCGCAAAGACGGTTCCCGCCTATGGATGGATATTCACATCACCGTCGTCAAGGATGCCGGGAATCGTCCCTCAAAAATTTTGCGGGTCGGCCACGATATCACGAAGAAAAAACGCGAGCGCGAAGCCAATCTTCATCGTGAACCCCTTTATCACGCTATCGGTGAAGCGGTGGATTATGGCGTATGGGGCTGCGACACCAAGGGACGTCTGACGCACATGAGCGATTCATTTCTCAAGCTCTTAGGCCTCACGCGTGCGCAAAATATCTCCGACGGATGGCTGAACGCCCTGCATCCCGGAGAGCGCGATTCCATTATGGCGGCTTGGCAAGTATGTTTCTCCGAAGGGAAACCCTGGAATCGCCGCTACCGCATCCTCGGAGCGGATGGTCACTACCACGATATTCTCACCCACGCGGCTCCCATCGTCGACAAAAACGGTGAAATCCTCTGTTGGGCCGGATTGAACCTCGACGCCAGTAAATTAAAGTAGAAAATTTATCGCGGCGTGCGCGCGACCCATCCGCCAATCAGCAGGCCCTGATAGATGCGTTGAACGTCAATAAAACCGGCATAGCGGAGGAGGGCTTTTAGTCGGTCTTCGGGAACGAGATGCATATCCGGCCGTTCCGGATCCAATTTTTCCGCCACTTCCTTCGCGTCCACCCCGTTGGCCAGGGCCCAAGCTTTTGTCAGGTCGAAGAATTTCTTGGTGCGGGTTGTTTCTTTCGCGCCGAAATAGGAGGCGAGAAAAAGCGGGGCGCCGGGCTTCAAGCGGCCGGCAATCTCCGTGAGGAGTTCTTCCTTGTCCCCGTTGTCCGGTAGGAAGTGAAGAACGAGAATCAGCGTGGCGGCGTCAAAAGGATCACCGGGCGGCAGCGTTTTCAAAGGCCCTCCATGCCAATGGATGCGGTTTCCGAGAGGATGGGTCGCGAACTTTTCTCGGCCGAGTTTGGCCATCGCCGGTGCAGGCTCTACCGCTGTGAAATGCCATCCTGCGTGAGAAGTCCCTAGTTGAGTCAATTCGGTTCCGGTGCCTGCTCCAACTGTCAGAATGGAGGCATCTGTCGGGAGTTCCGCGGAGAGGAATACATCGGTTAAGCGATGCAGAACGTCATAACCCGGAATCATCTTCTGAATTCGTACGTCATAAGACTCGGCGCGACTTTGATCAAAACCGGTAGATGTCATTGCCGACATTGTTTCATAAACTGATGTCAAAATCGTATAAACTATTCGCGTTTGGTAAATCTCGGAGAGGGGTACTTTATGATTCGAATTATACAAGTAAGAGGTTTCATACCAATGGCCCTGGCATTTTTGGCCGTTTCAGGTTGCGCCAACGTCGATCGTAAAATGGATTTGGCTTCGGAACATATAAGTACCCGAAAGCCGATGTATGAAGGCCGACTCGTATCGTCCAAAGTCGTGGGTGCGCTCACGTCCCTGCAGTTCGCCGATGGTCAGCTCTTCGGTGTTTCCAAAGCCCCTTCACAGCTTATTCCCGGCGATATCATTCGCATCTATCAAACCGAGTCGGGTTATGAAGCGCATCTCTGGCATGCCAGCAAGGAGCCGGCCGTCCCACCAGGTGTTATTCCTTCCACCTCCACCGTTAAGAAATGACGACCAAAAAAGATTATTTGATTTGGCTCGATTTGGAAATGACGGGCCTGGAACCCGAGCAATGTGTCATCCTGGAAATCGGTTGCCTCGTCACGGATTCTAACCTTCATACGATCGCAGAAGGCCCGGTGATTGCGATTCATCATCCGGACGCTATTTTGGACCATATGGAAGCCTGGTCACAGGAGCAGCATGGCAAGTCCGGATTAACGCAGCGCTGCCGCGAGTCGAAAGTAAGCCTGGCGGATGCCGAAGCAAAAACCTTGGCCTTTCTCAAGGAACAGGCCGAAGCCAAGGCCTCGCCACTCTGCGGCAACTCCATCGGCCAGGACCGGCGCTTCCTTTATAAGTATATGCCGACGCTCAACGAGTTCTTTCATTATCGGAATGTCGATGTGAGCACGATCAAGGAACTCGCGCGCCGCTGGTACCCGGCTTCTATGGCAGGTCCTGAAAAGAAAAACCCCCATTCTGTCCTGGAGGACATCCGGGAGTCAATTCAGGAATTGAGCCATTATCGCCGCACGATATTTAAATAGGGCGGATTCGCAGTAATGCGAATTTGTCCTATTTTTTGTAAAATTCTCAAACAAGCCGATGGTCAATCAACCCACCTTTATTTCCCGTGCGCGTCACCCGTTGCCTAAAGAACTCAAGCAATTTCTCGATCCTCTGCTGGAAAAAGCCTACGCGGCACAAAGTCCGGTCTATTTGGTCGGCGGCTGTGTCCGGGATATGCTTTTGGGACGAGATTCGCTAGATCATGATTTGGTTCTGGAAGGTTCGGCATTGCCCATCGCGCGCACTGCCGCAAAACTTTATAAAGCAAAACTCGTCAGCCATCCCCAGTTTTTGACCCATACGCTTTTGTTCAAAGACGGTAAACATCTGGATATCGCCACGGCCCGTACGGAGACGTACGCGGAATCCGGCGCGCTCCCGGTGGTGGAACCCGCGAGCCTCCAGGAAGATCTTTACCGCCGTGATTTTTCCATCAATGCCATTGCTCTATCCCTCAACCGTTCCGATCTCGGTCACGTCTGGGACCCGTTCGGTGGGGTGGAAGATCTGCAGCGCAAGAAAATCCGCGTTCTGCATGCCCAAAGTTTTAAGGATGATCCCACGCGAATTTTTCGAGCGGCTCGCTTCGGCGGACGGTTCGGCTACGATTTGGAATGGCGCACGCGCGATTGGCTGGCCGAAGCGGTAAGCTTGCAGCTTCCTGG
>Ga0207070_1238_pt1 | contig 11967 bp, 9 predicted proteins | sample Alteio_BWMinHeat_92_FD_153591 | JGI IMG/M metagenome (GOLD analysis project Ga0207070, IMG submission 153591) | Enriched cells from forest soil in Barre Woods Harvard Forest LTER site, Petersham, Massachusetts, United States -... | ecosystem: Environmental > Terrestrial > Soil > Temperate forest >...
AAAATCGGGTACCGAATTAGTCTTGTTAAACTTAAAAATGGAAAAGTTTTAAGCTATGAGCCTTTTGCGACGGGCTGGCTGCAGGGTGAAAGCAACTGGGGAAGGCCGGTCGATCTCGAGCAAACTCCACAAGGAGATCTCCTTGTCTCAGACGATTACGCCGGAGTCATATACAAAATTTCATATTCGCGAGCGAGTGCTGCAGGCATTTAAAAATTTGCTTGCGAAGCTTGGGGCAGACCTGGCACTGTAAATACTTGAGCTGAAGTGCGGGGGGTTTTTGATGTTTCAATATATTCGCGTATTTATTTTATTTAGTTTTCTCACGTCTTGTATTTCGACTTCAAAAGTCCAAAATGATTCAAGCAGTGAGAACGTATCTGGCGGAGCGAGTTCGGCTGATCCTTATATTTGGCTTGAAGATAGTAAGGATCCAAAGGTGATGAAGTGGGTTGAGCAACATAATGCGAGATCGACTGCGGTATTAGAGAAAAACGAGCGTTACAAAAAAATTTCTGACGAAGTACGAGAAATTGTCACGGCCAAGGATCGAATTCCGTATCCAAAACTTGTTGTTGGTCCAAATGCTGGAATGGTCCGAAATTTTTGGCAGGATCAAGAGCATCAACGCGGAATCTGGCGGCAAACTAGCTTGACCGATTATCAGGCTCCAAGTCCCCAATGGGATACCATTCTTGATATTGATGATCTCAATCGTAAAGAAGCAAAGAGCTGGGTTTATAAGGGCATGGAGTGTCTTCCTCCTGAAGAGGATCTTTGTCTACTCTTTCTCTCTGATGGGGGGCGGGATGAAGTCGTCGTTCGCGAATTTCAGGTGTCAACAAAATCATTTGTGCAAAATGGATTTGAGGTCCCTTCGGCAAAAACCCATATTAATTGGATCGATCGAGATCGGGTTTTTATCGGCAGCAACTTCGGACCTGACTCGATAACGTCTTCGGGGTATCCACGTGATGTTCGCATTTGGGAGCGCGGTACCCCGCTTAGCTCAGCAAAGATTGTCTTTGTTGGAGATAAAACAGATGTGAGCTCCACGGGATGGCGCGTATTTCAGACGGCATCAAACACAATGTATATCGAGCAAAGCGTAAATTTTTTCGAGGCAAAAGTCTTTTCTGTCGAGGGTGAGTCGATCACCCAACTTCCCTTTCCGACGACGGCTTCTTTTCAAGGAGAGTTTGCTGGCCAAATCCTTGCGAAACTTCGCGACGATTGGAAAACACCGCATAAGCTCTTTACCGCTGGCGCTGTTGTCTCTATACCACTGGCCCAAGCTGGCAAGGCAAATGCGGCAGCTAAAGCGGAGCTTGTTTATCAGCCCGATGCGGTCTCAACACTGTCTCATTTGAGTCATGCCAAGGATTTTCTGATTCTTAATGTTCTTAAAAACATCCGCGGTGAATTTCTGATGATCAAAAGAAGGCATGGCAAGTGGGTCACGCAGAATCTCGCCTTTCCAAATGTCGGGCCAAATGTCGGGCCAAATCAAGGCGCGACGGCTATTATCGACACCAGTGAATTCGACAATCATATCTTTGCGAGCTATCAAAGCTTCAATGAACCTACCGGTCTTTATTATAGTGATGGTCAAGTCGAAAAGGGATTTGAAAAAGTAAAAAGCCTTCCAGCGAAATTTGATGCCACCGATATCGTTGCAGAGCAATTTAAGGCAACCAGTAAAGACGGGACCAAAGTTCCTTACTTTATCGTGCATAAAAAGAATATGCAATTTGACGCCAATAATCCGACCTTGCTCTATGGTTACGGAGGCTTTGAGCATTCCCTTACACCCTTTTATTCTGGGGTGACTGGTAAGCTTTGGTTAAGCAGTGGAGGAGTCTATGTGCTTGCTAATATTCGCGGAGGGGGAGAATTTGGTCCACGTTGGCACGAAGCCGCGCTCAAAGAAAAGCGTCAGCGGGCTTATGATGATTTTGCAAGTGTTGCCAAAGATTTGTTTAACCGAAAAATCACCTCGCCTGCAAAATTAGGAATTCAAGGGGGAAGTAACGGAGGCCTTCTTGTTGGAGTGTCATTTACTCAGCACCCCGAATATTACCGAGCTGTTGTTTGCGAATCAGCGCTGCTTGATATGATTCGCTATACGCTTTTGCCTCCGGGAGCAAGTTGGATCGGGGAGTATGGCGATCCCGCCGATCCCAAGGTCGCTCAATATATTTCTGAATATTCACCTTACCAAAACCTTAAAAAGGATGCGCATTATCCAGAGGCTTTTTTTCATATTTCAACGGCTGACGATCGCGTCCAACCTGGACACACCCGCAAGACAGTCGCGCGGATGGAGGCTCTCGGTCATCCCGTGCTGTTTTTTGAAAATACAGAAGGCGGCCACGGGGGTGCCGCCGACCTCGAGCAAACGGTAAAAAAAGTTTCACTCGAATATGTTTATCTCTATCAGAAGTTGATGACTCCGGATACCTCCGCGAAGACACGCTAGGGGTACCAGGTGGTCGAGGGGCGCTTGGAGTGCCCGTGGATGCCTATTTAAGTTTATGAGGTATTAAAGCGACGTGTGTTTCGTTTTTTATAAGAAAGCATCCCGAGAGCTTCGAGAGTATTTTGAATCACATAGGCTTTGACTATTTTAAACTCTCTACCCCAACTTAAAATGCGTGAATAGATTCTGGTTTGCCAAAATTTATTTTCTTTTTCGCGCGATTTTTTTGGTGGAAGATTATGGGAGCTGAGGCCACCGCCCGCGCTTGGCTTTTCGCCTGGCAATAACGGAAATTTTCGCAAAATTTCCTGTGCGACATGCCCCGCCACTACTCTAAAGAAGTTTTGTAGCTGGCTACGGTTCTTGCCTCTTATTAATAAGTGAATATGATTTGAAACCACAGCCCTTTCATAAATGCTTACGGCGAATTTTTTTGCGGCTTTATTAATAATCGCATCGATAAGCGGGCGGTGCTTCAATAGCGACCGTCGACCTACAGCAAAATCCGAACGCAGGACCAAATGTAATGGTGCTTTTACCGACAAGGGACGACGAGACCGTCGTCTGCCGACCAGCAAGGATCCGCCGTGTTCTTTGCGCGAGGTCGTTTCGTTGGCCTTGTCATTGAATAGACAGAGCTGTTTTTGTGTTTTCATGGAGGACAGCTGATGCAAGAGCAGGTCGAGGGGGCGGTGCCTGATTTATGCGAAAGATCTGCAATTGCCGAACAAGAGTCGGACGCCACGGACATAGGAAGACGGACAATGGATCTACGGCTTGAGCTCGATGCGACTCGGCGGGCGGTGCCGATTAACCAGGGCGCTTACGGTAAGGCGCCAAAACTGGCACTCTTGACAAAAAAATTTTCAGTTTAATCTGGCCTTAATCTGGCAAGTTGTATGGAACGAGCATTGCAGGTTCAGATTCGTCAATAGTTTAAAACTTTATGTGAGAACGTCCATGCGATTATTTATAGTTTATCTTTTGGTTTATTTGACCTTTATCAGCTACCCGATGCTGGCATCAGCTCAAAGCTTAGAGGATCAACAGCGTGCTAATGGCACTCTGAACTCGGAGAGCTCTTCTGAGCCTCCTGGTTCGCAGGGCTCTTCTAGGCCTCTCAGCTTACAGGACCCTCCGACCCGTCAGAGTTTGCAGGACGCGCAGAACGCACGAAATTCGGCCCCCTCGGCGATGCCAACGTCAAACGCCAATGAATCGCAGATTCCTGATATCAATACCGCGTCTCCAGAATTAAAGCGCATGAAGCTTATTGAGAGCAACAGTCGTGCGTTTGTTTCGACGTCGATGGGAACCGGCCGCATGTACGGCTCGGGCATTGGTGGCGATAGAAATTTGCGTTGGCAAAACTTTGAATTACGTTTTGGTCGTGAAATTAATCCTGCCGTCCTCTTTCCCGATAATATTTTTCCGGCAGATGGTAAGCTTCGTATCGACTTTGTCTATTATCATGAGGGCGAAGGCACCTCTGTGCAGCCAAATGGTCGGGTCGTCCCTGAGCATCGAGATGGGCCAGCCGTTCAGATCGTGATCTCTAGGCCTGTCGGTGACCGCTTGAGCCTTGAACTCGGTGTGGGACCTTATCTTGGCTTTAATACAACCAGAGATCTGGGTGGAGTGGATTACGACTATACTCGTTTAGGTTTGCTTGTGACCGGCGCTTTGCTAGCCAATATTGAGCAATTTTCTCCTGGCTTGAGTTTGCGATTTTCGGTGAATCAAGTGATCATGCCGGGTGGACATCCCGCTTCGCTCCCGGGTGCAGCGCACTCGTCGACCGTATTTATGATTGGACTTTCGCAGCAAATAGGAGCAGAGACCGCGAACAAATGGGATTCACAATTTGCTGATTCGACTCCGATATGGGTTGGAGCAGGTGTCGGCAACACAAAGACAAATCAAGGTGGGACGAGCTCTTCGCAAAATTTAGATCTTGAAGTGATGTTCTACAATCGCAAAGGTCCATGGGCAGGTTCACTTGAATTTATTCATGAGGGTAATGATGGAAGCCTTGTCGACCGTCAAGGTGTTGCAGCCCAAGCTTGGTTCTTTCAGTATTTGACGAGCAAATTAGAAGCGGGAATTGGCGCTGGCCCCTACTTCGCTAACAACAAATATAGTAGTGGCCCCGAAGTCGATGGCTTGGTTAGCTTCCGTGCCGACTATCTCTTAAGTTCAAATTGGAAAGTTGGAGTCGACATTTCTCGCATTCTCACGTTACATCGTTCAGCTGGGGCTAGAAAAGTCGGAACGGATCGGGATATGGCTCGACTCTTTATCATGTACAAATACAAGTAAGAAAGAATCAGGGGCAGGCAGTCTGTCATCAGGAGTCAGACTCAGAAGCAGCTACCAGACTCTGATACTGAAACCGAGACGGCCGACTGCTGCCGGCTGCCCGCATTCATTTTCGGCTCAGTTTGTAAATCATCCCGCCGAGTTCATCGGCTGATTTAAAAACTTCATTTTGCTTTAAAATTTGCAAGAGGCTTTGCACTTCTCGCAAGCTCGCATAGGCAATTGCATAGAATCTCGCGCGATCTTTTGCCGTTGGCTTTGCCGAGCCCTCGGCTAAATTTAAAACCACACTTAAGCTTGCTCGTTCAAGCTGATCTTTGAGAAAGGTTTTGGCTTTGATTTGATCGCATTGGTTGTAGAGCTCGAGGGCGAGTTGATAAGATCTGAAGTTACTGAGCATGGCATTCTCCTTTTTTCTTTAAAAGTTTTTAGATTTTTTTGCGTCCCTGCAAAGCGAAGACGCAAAAAAATCTAAAAACTTTTAAAGAAAAAAGGAGAACATACGTATGTTAGAAAGCTTCAGAGCTTATCAACTCGCACTTGTGCTTTACAAAAAAACCAAGGGTCAAAAGCTTCCGTACTTTCTAAAAGATCAGCTCGAAAGGGCTGCGGGCAGCGTTGTCTTGAATTTAGCCGAGGGCTCCGCCCGTACCTCGAAAAAAGAACGCATGCGATTTTATACAATTGCATTTGCCAGCCTTCGCGAAGTGCAAGCCATAATTGATATGGAGAGTTCACTGAGTGAACTTGGTGAGACTGCCAATAGTCTTGGCGGGCATCTATATAAACTGATATCAGGGTATCGGGGTCGGGCAAACCGATACCCGATACCTGCAGCTGATTCAGAAACTGAGACTGGTGACGGAGGACTGCTGCCCGCTGCCTGCTTTTCTAATGTTCTAGGTCTTTGCCAGGCGTCGGTATTTTGTCATCATCGCAATTGCAAGAATGATGAGCTGAAGGCTTATGAAGCCAATGACAACTGCGGTTCCACCACTTGAAAATCCATAAGAGTGAAGACCGGCTGCCAAAACAAAGTTCACTCCATACCAAGCCATGATTATTAAGAGGTAGGCGACCGTTGAGGCGGCAAGACATCCAAAGGCATCAAGCCACCCGGCGTAACGGGCGTGCAAAATGGCGATGAAACCGACATCGGCGATTAATGCCCAAGTTTCTTTGGGATCCCAGCCCCAAAATCGGCCCCAAGAATAGTCGGCCCAGATTCCGCCTAAAATAATTCCGGTTGTTAGGAGTAAGACTCCTAACTGAGTCATGCGATAAGCCGAATGTGCTGAGACTTTATAAAACTCAGGCGTGGCTTTTCCTAAGATCGTACGCACCAAAGCGAAGTTGCCGATGAGCATACAAATGGTAAATGCCGCGTATGAAATGGTGATGGTGAGAACATGAATCGTCAGCCAATAATTACTTCTTAAAACCGCTACAATCGGATCCATATCAGGGCTTAGCACAAGTGGAAAGCCTTCGGTCAAAATCAAAACCAAAGCACTGCCGAGGAGCAAATACCCAACTAAGACATAGTTTCTGTAAAGTGCCAATAGCACAGAGCTAAAGAGTGCGACCCCGAGTGCAACCCACAGCATGGTGCCGTACATATTGGTGACCGGCGCAAAACCCGTGATGTAAACGCGAGTGGCAAAACCGGAAATATGAAAAAGTAATGGAAGTGCATAAAGAGCCCAGGCCACCGGGCGAGATAGTTTTTCGCGAATGGGTTTGGTTAAGAAGCAAACACCACAGAGAAAGTAGAAAAAAGCCGCCCATAAAAAAATATGCAGATGATTATGAAAAACTTCAAGGTCAAGAGTTTGCATATAATGATTAAAAAGCTCGGGAGTTTTTTGTACTTTAGCTTTGCTCAGGAGTTCACGCGAAAGCTCAAGGCTTGGTTGATTTTGTGCCAGTGCGGTTAAATATTGTTTCGCAATTTTGAGAATCTCAGTTTCACCGCCGACCATTGCGGCTGCATCGCCATTGATTGTTGAAAAATCAACGCTGCTTAAAAAGTGCCCGCCATTGATCATCCCGCGCGCGAGGTTGTATTGATTTGCAAGTTCCAGCATCGCTTTTTCAGGCGGAGTCAGTGAACGTTTATTGGCTTGTTCTTTTTCAAGCAGCGGACGAACGCGTTCATCGAGACCAAGTTTATCGAGATCAGCAACTGAATAAAAGCGATGCTCTCTTTTAAAGCCAAGACTCTCTCTTAGGTCAACATCGCGGATCTCGATAATTTCAAGAGCCGAGTTGTATTCAAAAACAATGAGTCCGATGTAAAATTGTACGGGGTCTAAGCCCCACTTGGACCTGCTTCCGAGAATAAAGAGGTTGCTTTCACGAGCCAGACTATCGAGAGGTTTGATTCGACCATTATTTTGCAAGGGCAAAGTTTCAATGGCATGAGAATCGATTCTTGCTGCAAAAATCGCAAATGCCTTTTCGGCCTCCTCGGCTGACATCTGCCCGGTCTGACTAGAAGACTGGGCAGATGAGGGCGCAGCACCCGATGGCGGCATTTGGCCTTGTTCGAATTGGGTCACCGCTGGAGGTTGCGAGGTCCCATGAGGATTCACTGCTTGTGCCTGCGACCAAGCGGTGGAGTTGTAAAACCCTGAGAGCGACACAGACAGGATAAAGACCGAGGTTTTTAATAAATCTTTCACGTAAGCTTTCTCCATTGTTTGTATTTACTACTTCGCATAACTGTGAAAATAATGATGCCGAGAACCAAAATTAAACTGCCTGTATACTTAGTGCTTCGTCCGGGATCTTGATTCACCGAAAAAATCGACGCCGGGGGCTGACCCGGGTTGAGTTCATAGCTCGACTGATACAAAACGAAGCCATCGTGTTTAAGAGGTTCGTTCATGGCAATTTTAATTTTGCCAGGCAGATTGTTGACGTGTACATCGCTTTCGTAAGAAATCGGTGTTTGTGTGCCAGGATAATCTTTTTTATAAAATTTCTCGAGATGAATGCTAAAGGGTAGTCGTAAAGTTTTTCGCCCGAAATAAAGTTCGAATTCTTGACCCGTGCGACTAGTGAGACGTTTGGGTTCACCCTCAACCAGCCAAAAACTTTGCGAGTCAGGCGTGCCCGGAAGTTTGACCTGTAAAGCCGCTGGCGGCAGGTTTGTGCGCAGGGGATGCTCAATTGGCGTCACCACGGATTCGTTGGCGCTATTCATTTGGATAGCGCCGATTGTGACTGTGATGCCCATCCATGGTGTTTGAATCACTTGCCCGGCTTCACTCCATTGAGAGAGGACCTCTTTGCCATCTTTGTAGAGTGCGACGCGCACTTTTTCTGGTCGATCTTTGTAGAGATGAAATTCGATCTCGTTGCCAGAACCCTTGGGTGGAGCAGTTTTGTCAGAATCATCATTTTGGTCCAAAGACTGAACAGGCTCGGTATTTGCGGCCATCGCATTGCCACCGTGTGGGCTCGCAGCACTTTGGTCTAGACTTTCAGCGGTAATATTGGGTGAGACAAAAACAAAGCTCATTCCAAAAACGCCTTCTGCATGCAAAGAGAAGCTGGGGAATTTCGCGTATAAGACTTCCCTTTGTTTGGTGCCTTGATCGTCGACTTCAATTTCAAGAGCAGGGTTTTTTCCTGGTTCGCCACCTTCACTTAAGCCACCTTGGGCCACGATGGCCTGCTCATACTGTTTTTTGATCGAGACCGTATATTTGCCGACCTTGACCGCAGATTTTTTAAGTTTTTCAACTGAAATGCGTGTGATGACTTCATTGTTTGATTTTTTTCGAACTTCAACTTCTAGCCCAGAGGATTTCGCGCCAGATTTTTGAGCTGTATTTTTAGATTGGGTGATTTTTTGGGGCGCCGCCGGCGTTCGTGTTCTTGCTTTCGTTTTCGCCTCGACTTTGGACTGATTGTGCGCGACGATTCGCAAATGTGCCGGGCCTAATTGCATTTCGGGTTTTTCTTTGCTGTGCAACCATTCGCTCACATTAAAAAATTGACTCTTAAGAATAAATCCAAGGGCAGCGCCCGAATCACCACTACTTTGAGGTCTGAATTCTGAGTTGACTGAAACGAAGGGAGCGTATTTTAAAACCACGACCCGATCAGCGACTTTATTATTTAAAAAATCAAGATCCTTTGCTGTGAGATCGTGAGCTTGTCTGACAAATTCGTAACTTTGTGGCTGCTCATTTCCGCTAGAAGCCATTTCTAAAACGAGATCTGGTAAAATAATCGTATCATTGGCGTTATTTTCAACGACACGCAATTGGCCGTCGATTCCGTATTGTGCAGTCACCAGAGCCCCGACGAGTAGGGTGAGAAGGCCAAGATGGGTGACGACAAATCCAAGGTGATGGATTTTGTAGGGTACGCGAGAAAGAGTCGACGCGAAAATATTGATCCACAACAAGCAAAGTAAAATTTGAAACCACCAAGCTTGGTAGACAAACATCTTTGCCATTTCGGCGTTATAGCGACTTTCAACGATCGTTCCGTAAGCAACCGCGAAGGCAACGATGAGCATGAGGGGTACGGCGAGTTTAATCGACGAGACGAATTTAAAAATCTTATTCGCTTTTAATTTTGCAATAAACTTAAAAAATAAATCCACAAATTTCCCCAGGCTAAAGTAAAGATTGTATGCGAGGCTACCTTCGATAAACAAGTTTCTTTGTATTATCCTACATTAAGATTTAAATTTAAGAATTGCTGAAGCGCAAGACGCAACATGCATGAACAACAAAAATGAGGCTTAAGATTCTAACGGGACAATTAGGGCGGCAAAATTTATTAGAATCTACCGGGATATCTTTGTGGACAGGCAAAGTTAAGCCCTGTTTAACTTTTTATATAGAAGCCGTCTTAAAAACCTTGGTTCTGGGGTCATTTTTAGGTTTGTTTTTAGGCTTATTTTTTTATGCGGAACAGAGCCATGCCAGTCAAGTGATAGGCAGATTCACACTTGGTGGCTATCTGGCCACTGAGCAAATCAATTTACCAACAAGTTTAGCAAGTCGTAATGACGTTGAGACCTTATCTGGCAGAGCTTACCTCAAAATCAATGATTGGGGTGGGGCAAAAAATGAATTCGTCACCGATTTACGCGATAAGAATGACTTTTTCGGTAATGTTGATAAACAAAACTTGCGGCTCACGGCAGCCAATGACTTTCAAGTTCACCAGCTTTCAGTGCTTTTGCCAATGGGCAAATTATTCACAAGACTCGGGCGTTTTCCGGTCAATGAGGCGGGGGCCGTGTCAGATGGTGCTGAGCTCGGTGCGCAAGTCACGCATTCGACACAAGCGGCCTTATTTGGCGGACTAAATCCGAGGGTTCCTGGACAAAAGTATTATGTATTCAATAATAATGCGCAAGTTTATGGCGGCTATCTTGTTTACCAACCGCCATCGCCAGGCTGGGACAAGTCGTTTTATTTCTCTAATGCCGTCGTTGTTGAAAAGGTGGGTAATGAGACAGATCGCAATTATTGGTTCGAGAGTCTCACTTATCAATGGAGTTTACGCAGTCGGGTTCTGATTCTGAGCTATCTTGATTTTGTGCCGAATACCTATTTGCAAAATGGAAGTCTGCAGTGGCAGCAGGCTTTGACCGAGCACTGGTCTGCCAATACCAGTCTTCTTTCTGTCGACGTTATCGAGTATGCGAGGTTGCAAGGACTGCGCTCTCTTTTGCCGTCTTCGCCCTATCATGAGGGGTCAGAAAGCCTGCGCTATTCTTTTAGCAATCAATTTTGGAGTGAAATGAGGTTTATCTCTGGCCAGCGCTTAGCCGATGGCCTTAATCGAACCGAATATATATTGGCGACCGACTATAGTGACTTCGGTGGCCATAAGTGGGATGCAAGTGTTCAGCTTGGCTACTCAAACGATTTTCAAAGCACGGACAGTTTTGCTAAATTCGGGTTAGGCTATTTTTCGCGCAAATGGGAGTTTAGCATTGACGAAGAGTTTCGTAATTCAGTTTATAGCGACGGAACCTATCATCCAATCACTAGTGAAATCAGTATTGCTCGTACATTTCGTAATGATCTCTTCATAATTCTCGGTGCTCAGGATATCATCGACGAGCGAGTACAAATTATGGCTGCTTTTTTTAAATTAACTTATCGCTTCGGTAATTCAACTTTGGCACCGCTTCGCGATGGGGCTCCACCGAGGGGGCGTCTATGATTTCTCGGATGAACGTCCTATTTGTTTTGTTGTTGGTTCTATTTCTACCGAATCTTGCCAACTCAGAAGGTGAAGGGGTGTTGAATCGCCTGCTCGCTCCAGGGCCTTTAATTACCGGGCACAAAGACTTAGAAGCTAAAGATTGTTTAAAGTGTCACGATGCGGGTCAAGGGGTTCCTCAAGAGAAATGCCTGGATTGTCATAAGCCAATTAAAATTCAAGTTGAAGCAAAGCATGGCTATCATGGGCTTATGAAACAGACGTGTATTGAGTGCCATGCCGATCACAAAGGCCGTGACTTTGACTCGACTAAGGTCGACATAAAAACATTTGATCACAACTTGACCGGCTACAAACTCGAAGGCAAACACGCGACAATCAAGTGCAGTGAGTGTCATGTCGAAAAGCGCAGTAAAAAATTTCTGCGAAAGCAAGATATCTCGTTTATCGGGACGACGTCGACCTGCGTGAGTTGTCACAAAAAAGATGACATTCATTCTTACAAAGGTGAGTTTGCGAAAAAAGATTGCTCGAGCTGTCACGGACTAAAGTCATGGAAGCAAGATGTTAAGTTCGACCATGAGCGTGATGGCCATTACAAACTTGAAGGCAAACACGCAGAGATCAAGTGTGCTGATTGTCATGGACCCGATAAAAAGAAACCGGTTTCACGCTATAAATGGCCGATTGCTAAAATGCAATGCATGTCTTGCCATAGCGATTTTCATAAAACAAATTTAAGCGCGCGCTTTGCTGGCGGTAAATGTAATATGTGTCATGAGCAAGACGATTGGAAGCTTCCTGAGTTTGATCATGCTGTGACTAAGTATCCGCTCAGAGGCAAACACGCAGAGATCAAGTGCGAAGATTGCCATAAACAGCCGCCGAAGATTTTGGCCAGCGGTCTTAAAAACTTTAACTTTAAAGGACTTCGGTCGGACTGCTTGTCATGTCATAAAGACTACCAC
>Ga0207070_1239_pt1 | contig 11962 bp, 7 predicted proteins | sample Alteio_BWMinHeat_92_FD_153591 | JGI IMG/M metagenome (GOLD analysis project Ga0207070, IMG submission 153591) | Enriched cells from forest soil in Barre Woods Harvard Forest LTER site, Petersham, Massachusetts, United States -... | ecosystem: Environmental > Terrestrial > Soil > Temperate forest >...
CGCACGATCAAGTTCTTCAACGCTGTCGCAGCGATGTATGCGGACTCGGTACCGGTTGCTCAGTCTTTTTGGATAACGCGTTACAAGAGGCCGAAAATCGCCGGCCAAGCGCTCTACAAAACCTTCCCAGCTAGAGGGTAGATCAATAGCGGAATTAGGTGTACGCTCAACTGTCAGCGACCATTTCGCTACATTAAGCTGATTCGCCAAGGCACGCGCGATCTTGGAATTATCGGGCAACATACTTAAGCAGCAAATGTCCCAGTCTGACTGGTTTGAAAGCCATTGGAGTAAAGCTTCAGCGCACGGATCTTCGAATCCTGGTCTCACGATTATGTCAATATTGTCCGAGTCACCTGATCCATCACCAATAATTTTCAGACACCCTAGCTTTCGTAGAGGACTCCAACCAAAGTCAGCTAAGTAGAGTGGTGCCAGGCCTATCAGGACATTGTTAGAGTTTCTGAAAGCCACGGTCATCATACGACGATCAGCGCCAAACGTCTTCCACCATGAACCCATCCACTCAGGCGTACAGAAAATTGAGAGTGCTGGATTCACGCCTAAGATGTCCTCCCACTCCCAGAGGACCTCTTCAAGCTCATTCCAGGAGCGATAAATCTTGACAGCAAGTGACCGGCCATCCCAGTGAATGGGCCTTCGCAAGTTTGAGACATCCGATAAATGCTGGTCTTCAGCAATGGTGCTTAGGTAAGGACACATTAATTCGTTCCCGACCGATGTAGTATTGGTGTTCATCGCTTTCAAAGGATTTCTGGAAGAAGAGTTGCCCTATTTATGATCTAGGATTGGCGTAATGGCTGAACCACTCATTTGCGGCTGTCCGGGTGCGATCTTCAGCTCGATAACCGGTGGAGCAGACGATTCTATTGCTGATCCTAACCGGCAGCCCTCCGGATTTAGTCTAACGTTAGTTACTTGGACACTTTCAGTTGCCGCTCCCCTTTCGGGCTCGTGCACTCGAGCGCTTTCGAACAGAAACTTTCCAGCTTTTATGAAAGGCGCCTCGATCGCGTGATACAACACAACAGGAATTGTCAGGAGGCACACTACGAAAATAGACGATCGCGCAGTGACCGGAAGAAAACGTAACTTGGTAAAAGCCAGCCAAATACAAAAATAGTGTGCGAGATAAAATCCATATGAGTATTTGGCGACGAAATGGCTCGCGCCGCGCAATAGATGATTCTCGGTTGGCCGAAAGTGAGGCGCCATGATCGCCACGACGAAGCAGATCGACCAACAAGCGGGAAAATTATGCAAGGTGGCGAACAGAATGCTTAAACCCCACAGCAGCAACGGCCAACCCGCGAATGGTAATCGCGGCTGCTGTTGGGTGGAGATTCTGTATGCGATCACCCCGGCCAAGAAACAGGGAAAGAACCTCGTTAGATATCCGTGGCCTGAAACAACTCGAATATAGACTGCTGCGGTGGCAAGTCCCCAGGCCAAGATATGCAGGCTCAGAGATCTTACTTTGCGTGATAAGACGAATAGCGCAGGCAGGAACACGCACATCTGCATTTCGATTGGCAGGCTCCACAAGGGACCCTGTAGATCGGTGGTGCCTGTCAGATTTTGAATCAGCAGAAGGTCAGCAACAACTTCCCGACTACTCGGCGCTGGCCAGTGCATCTCCCAAGGGCTTCCCGTCAGTGGTAGTCGAAAGAGGACGATCGCGGAGATGATGAAGATTGACAGAGGATAGATGCGTAAACATCGCCTTGTCATGAAGATCAAAAACAGCTTCTTTGATCCCAGCCTGCATAGTTGACGTTCGAGAGAGAGCATTAGCACAAAGCTGCTGTGCGCAAAGAAAAACACGAACCCTGCAAAAGCAACGTATCCCAGATGCAATGCGCCGAGATGAGTAAAACCAAAGTACGCGATAAGATGAAAAATGACGACCATTAGCACGGCGCTGGCGCGCAAGAAATCCATGTTGGGCGAAGCTGTGTTGCCAGCCAGGAGTGGTCCTTGCCGGTGTTCCTCCGGAGACTGTGCGGACATAGACTGAGGCGGCATTGGATTCCTAGGATGGATTTTTCTAAGCCTGATATGCAGGCTATTTGAATCAACAGGCTTTTAGCATCCAGTAAACAGAGCGGTCCTCAGGCTTGTCCAAATTAGACTGTGGCACTGTCCACCGGCCTTAGCGAAAGGCAGCTGTGCCGCTATTGGCTGTTTGAGACTAGGCTCAGCCCCCGCGACCGCGGTTGCATCTTCGAAGAAACTCTTGCCAGTGGCTGAAGTCGGATTTCTCCCAAACTTAAGCACGGCTAAAAGCCGATGCCCTGAGATACGAACCTGAGTTTGCAGCTTCAATCGCTCATTAATACTTTCAGCGAAACTGGTGAACAAAAAGGCCATCTCGTTTCTGATTTGGTCAGCCTGGGGGAGTCCTACAAGATGCTCGCATCGCCATCGTAGAGTGACGGAGACCATACGCGAGGATCTTTGAGTGACTCTGCTAGTTCTTTGTCTCTCGTCTTATAAAAATATCTCCACCATGGCATTTGTCTCTGATAGGGTGCGGCTTGGTTTATGCCACTGCTATCAAAGGAGAGTCCAATGTTTTCCAAAAGATGCACTCGTTCACTTCTGCATCTTTCCAGTGCGGCAGAGACTATGGGCAACAAGAGTGTGGGATCGTCTGTTATGGTCTGAAAATCAACCAAGGTCGCTTGATTTAGACCCGAAGCCACATCTTGCGTCTTCATAAAAATGGCATATGCAACTAGACGGTCGTTTCGAGTCATAGTCAAAATCCATAATTGGTTTTGCAGGAGAGCATAAGCAAAGTGCCACTCCAGAATCTTTCGCGTCCGCATTGCCAATAGGGAATTTGGATTTTGCTTTGCAAGATGATTCCAGAACTCATCGAAGCGATCGTCGAATCCTTTGGAATATTCGATTGAGTATCCGTCTCGAACGGCTGGAAGCGCATGGTTCTTGGACCAGTCTTTGAGGAACAAGGCTGGAGCAAGCGAGTATGCCAGCGGCCTGGCCATGAACGACATTCTTTCGGGCATTTTCCTTGACATCCACGAGGCGAGCATACGCGGATAATTTGTGATCCAGAACGCATCTCGATCCCAGGTACCCGCAGGAACACGTAGTGCGCCGAGTTCCGAATCGGCTTTGGCGGCTTCCATTCCAGCAGTTGTGTCAAAACAGAGTTCAGCCTCTTGTTGTTCAAAGAAAGACATTAGCAACCAAAGAGAATAACCGCGATACCGTGGCTCGAGTACCCAACCACGGCCTTGTGCCGCGATGATTCTCTTTCCCCTAAACTCGTACAGGAGAGGTATATTTTCGTGCGCCCCTACAATTTCTTTCTTGTCGTCTTCCAGCACCCATCCGATAGTCCACTTCTTCTTGAGCTCGTGATAAACAGGGTTATTCAGCCAAATGTGACTCCACTGCTCGAAGCTTTTGAACCCAAGTCCGTACTGCGACTCAAGTGCAGCTACTTTGGGGTAATCATCGAGAGAAAGCTCCCGCAGACGCGGAGAGTGCGCTTCCTTTCCTTTCAGATCGGATTCCGGGCAGGAGAAGCGACTGGTCTTCGAAGCGCTGTTGAGAGGAACCCCGCCCACATAACGCTGGAGAAGACGTAATTTAGCTTCGGAAAGATTTGAGATCTCAGATGTCGCCTTCACCGAGTGTACTCAATTGAAACGTGACAGTTGATAATGTTCGAAGTCGAATCTTAAGAAGTAGCTGCTCTGTTCGATATACCTGCTGCAGCGACGCTGTTCTTCCAAGGGATGAGTCTAGGCTTGACACAAGTTACTTTTGCTTCGTGCAGGACGGTCATGACCTCAGCTTTGCTGATGACACCAAGGTTGACTGCCAGGCCACCATATACCGCAAGAAATAATGGGAATCCTACGATCAAGCTTAGCTCTCTTGAAACGTTGTGACTGAGAGCGGCTGTCGCGGAACCGGCAGCCGCTGCTGCAACTAACATCTTCGCGACATCTTTCCAGGGCAGCACTCGCGTAAAGGAAACCTGCAGAAGCCTCGCCGCAGGCACAAGCTGGAAAATGTTAACGATTCCTACTGCCAGAACAGTCGAAAGAGCTACTCCCCAGACACCCCAGAGCCGTAATCCGACAAATGCCAGTCCAACACTAAGCACGGCCCGAAGTGCATAAAAGAACCCGTAGGTTCGCATCGCCGAACATGCCCGAAATAGGGCGTCTTGAAACACTCCGTAGGACAGAAACCCCAAGACCATCAATGCAAATAGCGGCGCACTGGAGCGGTATCGTTCTGTAAAAAGAGTGACAATGAGGGGCCGCGCAAGGACCATCAAAACCGTAGATATGGCGATATATAGCAGCAGCCCTTTTCTGGAGGCGTTAATCCACAAAGCGTACAGTTCTTGGCGACGGCCCTGGTTTGCATACTCAGTAGCTCGAACCAGGAGAACTTCTGAAATGGAATTTGTCAGGATTGCTACAAAGGGGACCTGAAAGCACGCAACAGCATATGTGGCGTACTCAGATGGGTTGAAATAGTGCCCCACGATATATTGATGAGCCTGTCCGCCAATGGCGCCGTTTAGGAGCGCTGGAATCCATAGGGCCATAGCGTAACGAATTTGCGGCAAGCCTTGAATAATTGATCCGGCATTCCCAAACGATCCGAACTCCCTACATAGAAATATCGCAAATGTGGCAAATTTCAGAGCGGCCGCCGCCACAAGTGCTAGGAGTAGAGCGCGTATTCCCGGATGGATAGACAGCGTAACGACCATCAATATGACCTTCAAGCTTTCAAAACCTAGGCTCACGGCGGCTGCGATTGTTACGCGTTTGTCCGCAACCAGTTCCACTTCCCAGATTCGAGTAAGGATGGTGAAACCAGAGTAAAAGGCTAGCAATTCCATGCAAGGAACGAGGCCCGAGTTATTGAAGAACGATGCAATCGGCTGACGGAAGATCACCATTACAATTCCTGCCAACAACTGCATGGAGCCAACTATAACCAGGGTCTGCCGCATGAAAAGCGCACGCAGGCGTGGCAGGGTTGGAAGGAAGAAGTACAAGGTTTCAACAAATCCTAATTCGGTTTGTAATAACGTTGCGGCAAGAAGGAAAATTTGACGAAACGTCCCGTAATCGAATTGGGAAAGCTTACGAACGACAACGATTCCCACTAGAGCGTTGAGAATCTGTCCGAGCGCTCGCGCTGCAGAGAGCAGGCCGACTTGCGTAGTTAGGCGTAGCTTCATATACTGCGCAGAAAAAAAATCAACACGTGGATGTCAGCTCACTAGAAAACTTGTGAGCACCTTGGAATTGAACACGGCACGGCCCAAGCGTTTCATTCGGCTTTCGTCCGCATGTTGTAGAACTTGAAATATAAGATTGCGACTCGCCTTCTCAGGCAGCTTGGCAGACACACACCGCTGACAGCTATTTCCCGCGGGATGAACAATGCGGCGAACAATGTTCAGAAGCCCGGGCTGGAAGGGCTTAGCGTCGACATAGCAGCCAATTGCATTCGCCTGACTGCGGCAAGCGATGTGACCTGGTGCGAAGCTGCTCTTCGCCACCGCAAACATTGGCAAGTCGGCTTCGGAATCCCCAACTGCAGCCCCCAAAAGATGTTTCTGCCCCACTAGATCCAGGAGCGCAAGCAGTCCAGTTCCCTTGTCGGCTTCCTTGGCGAGTACCGCAGTATCCGTGAACGTCTGGTGGAAGGTGAGCCGCTCCAGCTTGAGCTTAGAAATAAGACTCTGGACGATCAGTCCCGGAACCGCCCTTGTGACGCCGCCTTCAAATGTGTACGCGCGTAAAGAAAACATGTAGTCATCGTTAAGGAAAATGCCAGGAATCCGCCGGAGTTCTTCAGCCAGGATCTGCAGTTCGTTCATCGCTTCTTGACCAATGAGTATCCTTTCCTGGTTACTGATCGCATCCCAGACGAAGGCGCCGTATTCCGCGACGCCCCCTATAAATCCGTAATGTTTGCAGTATTGCTTTACTTCCGGAATGCTTCGAGCAGTATTTAGCACCACCGCACAGTCGTGTGCGTGCAACAACGATACTGCTTGGATTCCCGCCCACGTTGCCGAGGGGAAGCCGATCACTTGCTTGTCTAACACTCCATCTACGTCGAGCGCCACCAGCGGTCCGTGCCAGCTCAGCTCATTCGGTTTGAAGCTCAATTCGGCACAATAACGCATGGTCTGCAAAACTAGGAAGTTCCAGGCTGAAATGTAATCCCGGTTGAATTCTTGATGACGTTGTACTAAGCGTGGGTCTTCGAGGTTGGCGATCGCTGTATTGAACGCTCTAATTCCTGCCACCAGTTTGTTCAGGAGGAGCCTATCGGTAACTCTTAGATCGCCGGACTCTTCCACATACCGTTTCAACAGCTTTGCCTCTTCTTCGCAAGTGAGCTGCCAGCTCAAAATAGAGTCGGCTAGGTCGAAGGCCGGATCCGTCATATTGATTTCAGTTCTGCCTAGCCCGTGGTGTTCGAAGTCGGCTTTGAGCGGCATTGAGTCGCCGCGAATCCATTCTGAAGGACGCATTTTGCCGTCAATTAAGGATGGAAAAGGAGACAGCGCTCGCGATAATTCCTGGTAGATGCGGCCGCGACTCAGAAACGGCGCAGGCCGGGAGCCGTATGATCGACAGAGATTGCTTGCAAGGTTAGCTAACCCGTTGTTGCGATGCTCTAATATGAGCGCCGTTGCCGGATCGGCATCCAAGCGTAAGGTTCGGGCGCGCGTCGCAATATAAGATGCCGCTCGATCGATCCATTGATCACGATCGGCTTCGCATGCCGTAATACTGCTCTCTGGCAGCCATTCGGTGTACAGAATACCATTTCGAAGACCTAACAGTGGCGGCAGAAATTGCGCTAGACGTTCGCCGGCCAGGAACGCATGATAGCTCAGCCATCCCCAACCCACGCCTTTGGCCATAATATATCTAGTCTCTTCGTATCCTGAAGGATTGGATATCTTGACCTTGTAAACGCGTTTGATACGGGTGTGTCCCTTTTTGTCTGACACAACATCCAAGTGCTTATTGAACCGATCTGCTTCTGCACTTTTCGCATCCACACTGTTTACCGACATATTGCGGGTCCGGAAGTATCCGCTTAAGAGCTCTTCGGTGAGGGCGTCCAGACGGCTTGACTTGTACCACTCCTCGGGATCCAAGGTCAGCACAGGTATGCCGGAGAATAGGGAGTAGTTGCCATTCGTTTTCCAGAGGTGACTAAAACTCGAGTGAAATGGAGTCAATATGACGATCCTCTGCGTCGCAATCGAAAACTTGCGAGCGAGTTGAACAGCCTTCATGAGAGTGCCGCCAGTTCCCACCGGCTCGTCCACTATCAGCAGCAAACTTCCTTTGGCTGCACAGTTTCTCAAGCTTGTCGCTTCGTGTTTGCTGATCCCAAGCTTCGGTCTGATGGTGACCGACTCCACGTCACGATATCCTTCATTCTCAAGGAAAGCATGGAGCAATGGAGCACAGTAGGAGCCGGCAGTGCGAAGCCCCAAGACCATCACGGGTTGTTGACGTTCTGAGAAGCTATCAACAAACTTACGGCCCAGCGCGAGAAAATCGAAATGTGTCAGATCTTGTGAACGAAAGGCACCGGGAATACGGAGCCGCATGCTGAGGACTTTGCTGAGATGCCTAGCGGTTAATAGAGTATTCAGGTTGCATCGGATGGCTGTGTTAGTTGCTTTATCTAAGGATTGGTCGGCAACAAATACTTTCAGCACTTGAATCAGCAGGCGCTGCCATTGCTGCCTACTCCGACCGAGGTTGTGGAGCTTTCTGGGCGACAAGTGACCGGTGCGCCTGCCCAGAGTCTCAGCGAGAGAAACGATGCCACGGCTCATAGGTATGGCGGCAGATATCTTCGCGAACTCATATTTTGGGCCCAACAAACAATCGTCAATAGAGTCCAGGACCGCGGAGCCTAGCAAATATATATTCTTGTGAACCTCGCCACGCTGCCAGCCGGGAGCTGAGTTGTCGAGCCAGTCTAGCTGCTGATTCAGGTAATGGATTGCTTGCCTGACAGTGGGAAAGGGATTCAGAGCCCAATCGTATCTGTTGTAGAAATCCGATTCGCTTGGCAGTAAAGACGTGGGGAGCAAAGCGACTGACGAGACTGATTCTGTATGCTGATTCCGCAACGGCAATGGGTCGATAAACTCTAAATGAGAAATGGCAACTTGGTTCATACAATCTCCTGGAGTGTCGGAACGATCGAAAGAGTGTGAGTCTTCGCGGTTAAAACGATCTGCTTCTACCTCATCAAAGGACTTTTGCCCTTTGCTTGCGTTTTCAAAAGGGTTCGTCCGAAAGCAGAAAAACGGTTGGAAAATCCTGTCGCCAAACCAGGCACTTGGTTTGACCGTAAGTGCATGGGTATTAAAAGCAAACGTAGTGAAGCTCTGAAGATAGTTACAGAGTTGCGCTTTCTGTGTCTGGTGGAGCAGGAACTATGTAGCAGCGCTTAGTCAGCAGAGCTTTCGCTTCCGAGAGACGCATCATCGGGTTTGTAGCTAGGTTGTCCACCAAGCTATAAAAATCGCGAAACATCTCGACGATACCTCCGCGATCAAAAACCTCTGGATTGTATTGAACCCGGCATAGCATTCCATCGGGCCCTTCGATGAAAGCAAGGTATAGGTTCCAGGGAGCGCCGCCGCTGTCCGCATCCATGGACGTTACGATCCAGTCCAAACCTAGTTGGGGCATTGATGGTTGAAGTGAAATCGCTACCCTGAACAAAGGCTTGGAGCTGTCAAGTGTAAATTCCTGCGACAAAGTTTCGAACGGTACATCATCATTGGAAATGGCCTCAAGCAACAGTCTTTGTGCCTGCTGGAGTACTTGTCGAAACGTTGGATCGCCTGCCAGATCGAAACGAAGTGCGACTGGGTTTAGAAAATGCCCCAGTAGTCCTGCGACTTGGGATAGTTTGCGGCCGGCTTGAGACGGGGTACCTATGATGATGTCATGCTGTTCCGTGTAGCAGTGCATCAGCACGGCGAAACCTGATGCAAGCTCCGTGAATACTGTAACGCCTTCCTGGTGGCTCGATCCTTTCAGCGAGGTGCCAAAAGCCCGAGGCAGCACAAAGGGATGAATGGTTCCGCGGAAACTCTGGGAAAGTAAGACTGGGTGATCATGAGGCCACTCTAGCGTGGGAAGTTGTCCGGCAAGCTGATGGCGCCAATACTCCATTTGCCTGGTTCGTTCCTCGCCTTGCCACCAATGCCGCTGCCAACGGGCATAATCGCCAAACTGGATGGGTAATTCAGGAAGGGGCGAGGGCTGTCCTGCGGCGAATGCAGAATACAGCGTCGCTAATTCGTACGGAAACACACGATATACCGAGAGTCCGTCAACAATACTGAGATGGGTAATTAAGTACAGCCAGTGTTCAAACTCATCGAGCTTAATCAAGTGTGTCCGCAATAAAGGACCAGCGAATAGATTGAAAGGCTGTGCGACCAGCTCATGAATTACATCATGGGTCTGCTCTTCCTGCGCACTTCTCGAAAAACATTGCAGATCGGTGACCGACATGCCAGTCTCTTCCGGGGCAGGATGCACGACTTGGACTGGTTGTCCGTTCGAGACTGCGTAACTTGTGCGCCAGATCTCATGTCGAGAAATGATTTCAGCGAGGCTTCTCTCAAGGGCAGGGACGTCGAGCGGTCCTAACATGCGCAGCTTGATGCACTCGTTGTAAAGCGGAGGAATATCTGCTCGGCTCGTTTCCCGAAGGAAGAGCTGTTCCTGAGACAACGAGAGGGGCACGTCTTTCCGGGAACCTGTTGGCGAGATAAGATGGTCCCTGGCTACATTCCGTGCAGCCCCACCATGAAGATAGCTATGCAGAAGCCTTCTCTTAGTCTCCGATAATGAGGTTACCGAAATCATTTGCAAAGATGTAGATGGACTTGTGACACTCGGAATATCAAGCCGAGGTAGAGTTTTGTCCTTGTTCCGGCGTATCGAAATGAATCGGCAAACGAATCAAGCCTCGCAACCCCAGATTTGGTCGCCAGGTCAGCGATTCGGAATCAAGAGACCAATTGGGCAATCGGCGCAACATCAATTCAAACGCGGTCTGGGCTTCGATTCTGGCCAGAGCGGCGCCAAAACAAAAGTGAGCAGCCCAACCGAACGCCAGATGGCGATTGTTACTCCGAGTAATGTCGAAGTAGTCAGGATCTGGGAATCGCTCCGGGTCGCGGTTGCCTGCTGCCATAACTGCAATTACGGCTTGTCGCTTCGATATCCGTTTCCCACCAAGAATCGTGTCTTCTGGAGCAAGCCGGGCAGTGTGCTGACTAGGACTCTCATAACGCAGCATCTCCTCGACAGCGGAGGGGATCAGGGATAGGTCGGAACGAAGTCCTTCGAGTTGTTGAGGATTTCTCAACAGCGACAGCACGCCATTGCCTATCAAGTTCGTGGTTGTTTCCTGGCCTCCAACCATAGTGACTATGCAGTTGGCGATAACCTCCTCTTCGGTAAAGCGGTCGCCGTTGACTTCTGCATTCATCAGGGAAGTCACGAGACCCTCACGCGGGTGCAGGCGCTGATCGCGGAGTGCGGAGCGGAAGTAGTCGGTCATCGCGAGAGTACTCTTTAAGACTCTCGCAGCCCGATCGGGATTATGCTGAAAATTGCCGAGCATTTCAGCGAAATCCTGAGACCAGGACTTCAATTGCTGGTGATCTTCCACTGGCACTCCGAGCATTTCAGCCGTGACAATGCAGGGTAGCGGCTCGGCCAGGTCGGCGATCACATCCATAGCACCCTGCAACTCCACCTTGTCCAGCAGAGAATTCGTGATATCTCGGATATGCGCACGCAGCACTTCGACACGCTGTGGTGTAAACGCGTGCGATGCGAGGCTACGGATTCGAGTGTGCGCAGGCGGATCAAGGAAAAGCATTTGCTTCACCATGACCTGAGCGATCGGATTCAAGGAGGCAAGGCCCATCTCGGTGAGCTGCTGAGGCGCAGGAGTACGATCCGCGGAGTAGTGATGAAGCACGGTTACGACGTCGTTATAGCGAGTGACGACCCAAGCATGCAGGAAAGGATCCCAGTGCACCGGGTCTTCGCTTCGAAGCCGATGGAAGAGCGGATAGGGATTGGCAAGAACCTCTGGATCGAGTAAGTGATAGAGGCTCAGGCTGCGCTCGGTTTGAAAGTTGGACGAAATAGTTGAAGCGGATGTTGTCATACTAGACTCTTCATGCGGCTGCCGGCGCAGTCCGGCGGAGAAGACTTTCAGCTTCTTCTTCGGTCATGGATTGCAGCTTGTCCAACAGAAGCGATTCAACCTGGGTTGCAAGCTTAGATACGGTGGGAGCATCAAATAAGCTCCTCAAGCCGAGCTCAATATTGAATGCATCGCGTATTCTCGCAATAAGTTGGGTTCCCAACAAAGAGTGACCACCGAGGAGAAAGAAATTGTCGTCCACGCTGACCTGCTCAAGACCGAGGAGAGTTGCGAGCATGCTCGCCACGCGATCCTCAATCGGCGTACGGGGCGCCACGAACGTGTTGTCTCGGAGGGTGTTTTCCGAATTTGGAGCCGGCAGTGCGGCTCGATCCACCTTACCGCTGTTATTGAGAGGCAGAGAATCCAGCTTCACAAAGATTGCTGGGATCATGTACTCGGGCACGCGGCCCGCAATGAAGTTGCGTAGCTCGCTGTGTGTCGGTTGACTGTTCGGTGGAGCTACGAAGTAAGCTATGAGACGCTTGTCACCTTGTTCGATCTCTCTGGCGACAACAGCGCTGGCCTGCACCTCTGGATGCTCGTCGAGCGCCTTCACGATTTCTGCCGGTTCGATGCGATAGCCTCGAATCTTGATTTGCTCGTCAACTCGACCGAGAAATGCGATCTCACCGTCAGGCAGATA
>Ga0207070_1240_pt1 | contig 11922 bp, 14 predicted proteins | sample Alteio_BWMinHeat_92_FD_153591 | JGI IMG/M metagenome (GOLD analysis project Ga0207070, IMG submission 153591) | Enriched cells from forest soil in Barre Woods Harvard Forest LTER site, Petersham, Massachusetts, United States -... | ecosystem: Environmental > Terrestrial > Soil > Temperate forest >...
TCTCGCGCAATTTCTCGACGACATGCGGCGGCGGGGCGGAATCGGGATTGCCCATGCCGAAATCGATGATGTCATGGCCGGCCGCGCGCGCCTGCGCCTTCATCTTGTTGACTTCGGCGAACACATAGGGCGGCAGCCGCTTTATCCGGTAAAATTCGTCATCCACCATAGAAATTACTGCGCGGGCTGCTGTTGCGGAGCCTGCTCCCTATCCCCATAGCGCGACGGCGGCAATATTTTGACCGTCTCCAGGAGTTGCGGCGGCGGCAATGCATTATCCAAAGCGGCATTATTTGCATTATCCTGCGGGCCGCCAGCCGTAGGAGAAAGCGGCGGAAACTGCGCTGCGCCCGCAGCCGGATTCGTTTCAACCGCAATACCAGCGGAAGCGAGCGGCGGCGCAGCAACATGGCCGAGCAATACCGGCTCATTCGCTGCCGCCGAAGATTTTTCCGGCGGGTTTTGCGATGGCGTGACTACCGGATTTGCTACGGCACCCGCATCGGAAATTTTGGCATCCGTAGGCGTATCCGCTGGAACCATCGGCTGCTGCTGCGACGGCTCGCTATCGAGTTGCTGTTTCTCCTGCTGCGCTTGCGCATGCTCGCTCTGCAAATCCTGCATATTCTGCTGTTTTGCGTTTTTAACGGCCGTAAATTCCAACGGCGTCGGCGGGATCGAGGATAACGCCGGGTAAGGCGCATTCTGCACGACGTCCTGCTCGCTCGTCTCATGCTTGTCCAGCCAATGTGTCACCCAGGATGGCTTGTACCAGGTGGAAGATCCGGCATTGCCTGACGCCTGCGGTTTCGATTCGGATACGGGCGATTCAGCGGCGGGTGGCACGGATGCAACTGGCGGAGTTATTTCAATGTCCGAAGATTGGTCGCCAGGGCGTGTCGGCAATATGTTGGGCGAATTATCCGGCGGCGGCGATGGCTGCTTGGGTTGCAGTGCAGGTTGTGCCACAGTTTCTCTATTTCCCGCTGCAGGCGACGGCAATGTCTGGTCTGGCGGAATAACCAACGTTTTCGGGGCTTCCGACACATCGGCAACAGGAGTTATTACCGGCGTCAGTGATGCTGGCGGCTGCGGCGTGGCAAGCAATGGCGTAATCGCCGGTGGATTGTTTGCAGATTCGGCAGCCGGCGTCGCCGGTAGCGAAGCAACTGGAGAAGGTACAAATGCAGGTACGGTGGCAGATGCCGCTATAGGCATTGCCAACGCCGGTGCTAGGGACGATTGCGGTCCCGGAGGGATGGGCGCGGGCGGCGTCGTTTCCTTGGAATAATAGGGATTGCCCAGCATCGGCTTGCGTACCGTGTCCTCCTTGCTGCCCGCATTGGCATTGCCTTGCGGCGGAGCAACGGTATTGCCGGAATTATCGTAATAATCGTAAGGGTTGGTCTCAACCGATGCCGCATGGGGCGGTTGTGACGCAGCGGCAGCAGCTTGCGCGGCGGAAGGATTAAGCACCGGCGCATGGCGCCCACCTACCACTTGCTGCCTTGACCGCGAATCGTCGCTAAGCGGATTTTTGATGCCCAGCATATCGCAGGATGCGAGCAGCATCACCGCCGGAACGCCGTTCAATAACAGTTTCAATAATCTGCATGGTGCGGAAGGATTTTTCATAAACGGCTGACCTGAGGATATACTAACATAACAATACAGCGCGGCGGCGCAATGCAATTATCGGTTGCATAAAAACGCCTAACCTGCTTATCTTATCTATATCCCAGTGAGAGCCATTGTGCAATTGCCTATTTTTCCGTTTTTACGTTATGACAACCTCGCACCAGCAATCTTCCCCTTCCGGCCACGCCGCCGTGTATGCCATGTCCGATTTTGCAAGAAATATGGCCACAGTGGCGGAAAAATGCCAGATTATCATGCAGGAATTCCTGTCCCGCCAGACGGCCGACCTGCCCAACCAGCCGGTCGATCCGTTCAATGTCGGCAACGCTTTCAGCGAACTGTTCGCGCGGATGATGAGCGACCCGGTGAAATTATGGGAGCGCCAGTTCGAGCTGTGGCAGGATTACATGCATTTATGGCAGAACACGGCGCACCGCCTGATCGGCGAGGAACAACAGCCGGTGATCGTTCCCGACAGCAAGGATAAGCGTTTCAAGGATGAAGCCTGGGAGCAGAATGCCGTCTTCGATTTCCTCAAGCAGTCTTACCTGTTGTCGGCGCGCTGGCTGCAGCATTCAGTCGCCGATGTGTCGGGCGGGCTGCCGGCGCACGATACGCGCAAGATCGATTTTTACACGCGGCAATTCGTCGATGCGCTCTCTCCCAGCAATTTCCTGATGACCAACCCGGAAGTGCTCAAGGCGACGCTCGAAAGCAATGGCCAGAATTTGGTCAACGGCCTGGGCAACATGCTGGAGGATCTGGAGCGCGGCAAAGGGCATTTGCGCATCAGCATGACCGATACAAGCGCCTTCCAGGTCGGCAAGAACCTGGCCATCACCAAAGGCAAGGTGATGTATCAGAACGACCTGATGCAGCTTATCCAGTACGAGCCGACGACCAAAGAAGTGCATAAAACGCCGGTGCTGATTACTCCGCCCTGGATAAACAAATATTATATCCTTGATTTGCAGCCGGAGAACTCTTTTGTCAAATGGCTGGTGGGTCAAGGGCATACTGTGTTCATCATTTCCTGGGTCAATCCCGATGCGCGTTTGAGCAAAAAAACCTTCGACGATTATATGATCGAAGGCCCGCTGGCCGCCATGGATGCGATCGAGCAAATCATCGGCGAACAGGACATAAGCGCCATCGGCTATTGCCTGGGCGGCACGTTGCTTTCCATCACGCTGGCCTGGCTTAAGGCAAAAAAACAGGACCGCCGCATCACATCGGCAACCTACCTGACCACGCTGATCGATTTCGCCGAATCGGGTGAGCTGTCGGTATTCATCGACGAGGAACAGCTCAAGATGCTGGAGACGCGCATGTCGGAAACCGGCTATCTCGAAGGATCCGAGATGGCCATGACGTTCAACATGCTGCGCGCCAACGATTTGATTTGGTCGTTCGTGGTGAATAATTATCTGCTCGGCAAAGACCCCTTCCCGTTCGACCTGCTCTACTGGAATTCCGATTCGACGCGCATGCCCGCGACCATGCATAGCTTTTACCTGCGCAACATGTACCAGAATAATAAGCTGGTAAAACCCGGAGCGCTTAACATCGGCGGCATGCCGATCGATTTGCGCACGATTACGACGCCGACTTATGTCTTATCGACGCGCGAAGACCATATCGCGCCGTGGAAATCCACCTACGCCGCCACGCAGATGTATAAGAGCGAGACTTTGCGCTTCGTGCTGGCCGCGTCGGGCCATATCGCCGGCGTCGTCAACCCGCCCGCCAAGAAAAAATATTGCCACTGGGTCAGCCACAACCATGATTTCCCCAAATCGCCGGAGAAATGGCTGGAAGGCGCTGAAGAACGCCCGGGCTCGTGGTGGCCGGATTGGAACGAATGGCAGAATAAGTTCGCCGGCCCGAAAGTCCCCGCTCGCAAAATCGGCGGAGGAAAGCTCAAGCCGATTGAAGATGCGCCGGGGAGTTATGTGAAGGTGATGGTGTGACGCCTACGGCGTCAGATGACGGATGTTGGATGATAGATAGATGTTTAGAGGAAAAATTTTCTATCATCTAACATCTGTATTCTAACATCCGGCGCCGAAGACGCTACGCCGCTTCCTGCTCGTTGCGCACGATGTTGACGCTGACGGTCGCCGTGACTTCGGCATGCAGCGTCAGGCGCACCGGGTATTCGCCGATGGTTTTGATCGTGGTGGAGAGGATGATCTGGCTTTTGGGAACGTCATAGCCGGCATCTTTGAGCGCATCGGCGACATCGCGCACCGACACCGAGCCGTACAGTTTGCCTTCCTGGCTGGCCTGGCGAACCAGCGTCACCGCCATGCCATTTAGCGTCTTGGCCTTTTCTTCGGCGATGCCTTTAGCTTGCGCGTTCTGTTCCTCGATGATGTGGCGGCGCTCTTCGAACAATTTCTTGCTCTCGGCGCTGGCGCGCAGCGCTTTTTTCTGCGGAATCAAAAAATTGCGGCCATAGCCGTTCTTGACTTTGACCACGTCTCCGATGGCGCCCAAGCGGGCGATGCGTTCCAGCAAAATGACTTCCATGTTCGTAACTCCGGTATGGATAACTAGATGATTGGATAATTGGATGATTAAGTAGTTATTCTTCAATCATCCGATCATCTAATCATCCGGTCATCCCATTTACACAAAAAAGGGGCTAACTTTTAGACGAAGTTTTATCCGCTGACAAGTGTTTAATCTGGTGCCACAACCCAACGCCCGACAGGATCAGCGCCGGCCAGAACAGAGCGAACATCATGAAATAGACAAAAAACAAGAAAAATCGCCGGTTTAGCCAGGTTCGGCAGACGGCGTGCATCAGCGCCGCGCCTTGAAAAAAATAGGGCAGCATCAGCGAAATAAGCGTCGATTTGCCCAGAAAACTCATCGACGGACTGCCGATCAACGACGCCAGCGCGCAAATGGCCAGCAAGGTCAGCATCCAGCCGGGCATGTGAAATACATCGATGGCAAAGTTGGGGCGCAGATTGTGGCCTTTGGCGGAAAGCAGTCGGTTAGCGAGCCAGGCATGGGCATAGAGCGCCAACCCCCACAGCCAGACGGCAATCGAAAACACAAGAAACGACAAGCGGCCGGCCAGCATATCGATGACATCGCCATAGTCGCCCTGCAGGTCGGAAAACGCCTCATGGATATTCTGCGATAATAGTTGCGGCAGGCCGCCCGGCTGGCTCGCGTAAAAAAGCGTTATCAGCGCCACGGTGGCGCAGGCGTATAACGTCAGTTGCGTAAGAATCGTTCCGACCGGCATCCACTGGCGCCCTGTGCCGTCGCTACGCCATAACAAGCTATGGTTAGCAAGATACCAAGAAGGCAGGCCAAAAAATACAATGAATAAAATCGCAATGGACGGGCCAGCCGCCAGACCAATCAAGGCGCTGGCAATCAAGGCAGCAATCAGCGCCAGGCGCGGCTGCTTGCCTAAGCCAATTACAAATAATGGCAAGGTGGGCAGGAACATGAAAATAAAGCCAAGCCCGCTGGCAAGCACCGCTAAAAACAAGCCGCTGGCAAGCGCAGCGGCAATGAGGGTGAGGAGGAGGTGTTTGGGCATAAATAGTGCTTAGTGCTTAGTTTTTAGTGCTTAGAAAAAGATTCGTCTACAACTAAGCACTAAGCACTATTCACCAAGCACTTAATTATTGCGTGACAAACGGCAGCAAAGCCAAATTGCGGGCGCGCTTGATGGCCGACGCCAGATGGCGTTGCTTTTTGTGCGATACCGAGGTGATGCGCGAAGGGAGGATCTTGCCACGCTCGGAGATGAACCGGGATAGCAGCTTTATATCTTTATAGTCGATCTTCGGCGCGTGCGTGCCGGTCAGTGGGCAGCTTTTCTTGCGGCGGAAGAAAACTTTACGGCCTGCCCCGGCCTCTTGCTGTGGTCTTTCCATAGTCATGTCCTAGTTCAGAGGTTCATCAATGATGGGGATTTCCGCTGCAACCACGGCAATTTCAGCATCCGGCGCATAGGAATCCTGACTGCGCGATTGCTGCATCATGGAAGTGGGACCCTCCGGAATTTCCTCGATGCGCACCGTCAGCGAACGGACGATGTCTTCGTTGATGCGGATATTGCGTTCCATTTCCTTGACGGCTGCCGGCGGTGCATCGATGGCGAGCCAGGCATAATGCCCTTTGCGGTGCTTGCGGATGCGGTACGCCAGGCTTTTTAAGCCCCAATATTCATTTTTGACGATTTTGCCGCCGCCCTGCTCGACGATGGCGCCCAAAGAATCCGTCAGCTTGGTAACATCCTGGCGCGACAAATCCTGGCGGGTGATGAATGTGCTTTCGTAGAGAGGCATAGTATTATAAGCTCCTGATTTCCCATATTATCTGTGACAAGGGGTAGTATTCATAGCGATTTTTGCGTGGATTGCAAGTGGAATTAGTTGCCAGCCTCGTAGCATTGCATTAATAATTCAGCCTTTATGGCAAAAATATTCGAACGCAAGGGAAGGTTTATGAAAAAAGCGCTGCTGTTTCCCGGCCAGGGGTCGCAAAGCCTGGGCATGGGCAAAGAGCTGGCCGAGCGATTTGCCGCCGCCCGCGCAGTATTCGAGGAAGTCGATCATGCGCTCGGCGAAAAGCTCTCCGCCATCATATTCAATGGCCCGCAGGAAGCATTGACGCTGACCGAAAATGCCCAACCGGCCATTATGGCCACTTCGATGGCGGCATTGCGCGTGCTCGAAAAAGAAACGGGATTCAAGGTAAGCGCCCAGGCCGCCTTTGTCGCCGGGCATTCGCTGGGCGAATATTCGGCATTATGCGCCGCCGGAGCATTGAGCCTGACTGATGCGGCGCGGCTGTTGCGCGTGCGCGGCAAGGCGATGCAACAAGCGGTGCCGGCCGGACGCGGCGCGATGGCGGCGTTGCTCGGCGTGGATTATGCACTAGCCAGCGAAATCGCCAAAGAAGCGGCGGGCGATGAGGTGTGCGCAGTTGCCAACGACAATGCGCCGGGCCAGGTGGTCGTCAGCGGCACGAAAGCGGCTGTCGAGCGCGCTATCGAAATTGCCAAGGCCAAGGGAGCAAAACGCGCTATTATGCTAGATGTCAGCGCGCCGTTCCATTGCCCGCTGATGGCTCCGGCAGCGGGGATTATGCTCGATGCATTGTCGGCAGCGAAAATCTCCGCGCCATGCGTGCCGCTCGTCGCCAACGTTACGGCCAAAGCCGAATCCGATCCCGAGATTATCAAACGATTACTGGTCGATCAGGTCACCGGCATGGTGCGCTGGCGGGAATCGGTTATGTACCTGGCGGCGGAGGGCGTCACCCGCGCCGTCGAACTCGGCAACGGCAAAGTGCTTTCGGGATTAAATAAAAGAATTGCGCCGGAGATGGAGACGATTAATGTCGGCACGCCTGCCGATTTAGAGGCGTTTGTAAGGGTGGAGTAAATCATGTTCTCATTACAAAACAAAAAAGCCCTCATTACGGGTGCTACAGGCGGCATCGGCGGGTCGATCGCGAAGGCGCTTTATGGCGCGGGGGCGCAGTTGGCGATTTCGGGGAGTAAAGTTGAAAAATTAGAGGCATTGGCGAATGAATTAAAAAAGAGCCCCCTCCCTAACCCTCCCCCGCAAGCGGGAGAGGGGATAGTAAGTATCCCCTGCGACCTCTCCAAACTCGATACCGTCGAAAATCTCATCAAGGAAGCCGAGGAGAAACTCGGCGGACTGGATATATTGGTGTGCAATGCCGGCGTGACCAAAGATAATCTCAGCCTGCGCATGAAGGACGAGGAATGGCAGCAGGTGCTCGATGTGAATTTAACGGCGAGCTTCAAGATGAGCCGCGCCGTGCTGCGCGGAATGCTGAAGCGCCGCTTCGGGCGCATCATTTTCATTACTTCCGTCGTCGGATGGACCGGCAATCCCGGCCAGGCCAATTACTGCGCCTCGAAAGCGGGGCTGACCGGCATGGCCAAATCATTGGCGCAGGAAGTGGCAACGCGCGGCATCACCGTCAACTGCATCGCCCCCGGATTTATCGAAACCAATATGACCGGCGCGCTGAACGATGAACAGAAAGCGCGCATCAATCAGAATATCCCACTGGGGCGTATGGGAAGCCCTGAGGAAATTGCTGCCGGAGCGCTATTCTTAGCCAGCGACGAAGCGGCGTACATCACCGGACAGACGTTGCACATCAACGGCGGAATGCTGATGGCGTGAACTGATTTCTATGTTTTAAAGACAGCGTGAAAAATTGCAAAAGCCCAGGCGATGATATGATCGCCCATATTACGGAATATTCCCACCCAGCTATTGGCAACGTCGACGCATGAATCCACCGTGTTCAGGTTGAACAAACAGACGCCGAATCCCGAAGCGAAAGCGGCAAAAGTAACCCCCGTCAGCAGAAAGAAAGCGTTGAATCGTGGGTCGGCAGGGCCTGGCATGAGGCTGGTTTTTCTCTAAAACACGTTATATATTCAATTTTGCCAGACTTTCCGCCCACTATAAACCGCTTTTTTGTGACGTTTTGATTACATTATTAACCATCTGATAAATAATGCCTATGCAGCTTGCCTTGTTTGAGCCGGATATCCCCCAGAACACCGGAAGCCTCATAAGGCTTGCCGCCTGCATGGGGACGCGCTTGCATATCATCGAGCCGTGCGGCTTTCCTTTCGATGATAAACGCATACGCCGCGCCGCTATGGATTACTATGATTTGGCTGATATTGTGAGGCATGTTTCGTGGAAAAAATTCCGGGAACAAAAGAGCGGCAGGCTGATCTTGCTGACGACGCGCGCGGCGCAGCCTTATACGGAATTTACCTTTGCGGCGGAGGATATATTGTTATTAGGGCGCGAATCCTCCGGCGTGCCGGATGAGGTACGAAGGGCGGCGGATGCCAGCGTCAAAATTCCGATCCGGCGTGAGGCGCGTTCTCTTAACGTGGCGCTGGCGGCAAGCATGGTGTTGGGCGAGGGGTTGAGGCAGACGTATCATTACCCCGCACTTGTTGCGGGGTCTGGAGCTGTAAAATGAATATCGAACAACAAAAATCTCTTGCTGCTGAATGGTTCAAAACCTTGCGCGATCGGATATGCGCAGAATTTGAGAAGATAGAAGAAGAATATCATGAAGTTTCCCCCACCTTCCCTCCCCCGCAAGCGGGGGAGGTGTTATTAAATACTCCCCCCGCTTGCGGGGGGAGGGAGAGGGGGGAATGCACCGCAAATAAATTCATCCGCACCCCCTGGCAACGCGAGGGCGGTGGCCTGCCTACGCCTGCCGAAGCAGGCTTCGAGCAGGCAGGCGGCGGTGAAATGTCGGTCATGAAAGGGCGTGTGTTCGAGAAGGTCGGCGTCAATATCTCGACCGTCCATGGCGAATTTTCTGAAGCCTTGCGCAAGGAAATCCCAGGCGCAAATCAGCATCCGCAGTTTTGGGCAAGCGGCATTTCGCTGGTGGCGCATATGTGCTCACCGCTGGTGCCTGCGGTACATATGAATACGAGGTTCATTGCCTTGGGCAATGAACCGATGTTGGATGATGGATGCCAGATGATGGAAAACTCTAACATCCAACATCCATCATCCAACATCCGATCTTGGTTTGGCGGCGGCACGGATTTGACGCCGATGGTTCCCGCCCCAGAGGACACCAACGATTTCCACAATGCGCTTAAACAAGCCTGCGACCTATTCGACCAGGGCTATTACCCGAAATACAAAGCCTGGTGCGACGAGTATTTTTTCCTGAAACATCGCGGTGAGCCGCGTGGCGTCGGCGGGATTTTCTATGATTATCTGAATAGCGGCGACTGGGGAAAAGATTTCGCGTTTACGCAGGAAGTAGGCAAAGCATTCGCCGATATTTATCCCAAACTGGTGCGCCGCCATATGCATAAGCAATGGACAAAAGAACAGCGCGAATGGCAACTCATCAAACGCGGGCGCTATGTCGAATTCAACCTGTTGTATGATCGCGGCACGCGCTTCGGCCTGGAGACAGGCGGCAATACCGAGGCTATTTTAATGTCCCTACCGCCGGAGGTAAAATGGCCTTGAGGGGCAATGGGTTAGCAAATGTCATATAATCTTCATATTGCTCCCCGCCGGAATATGATAATATTTAAGTGAATTCAACAAAGGAAAAACCCATGAAAACATTTATATTCTGGCTTCCATTTTTAATCGTCATCGGCTGCCTCGGCGCGATGGCAATCTAAATTGCCAGATCGTTCAAATACCTGTCGAGCTGATGCGCAACGATCTGCGCCAGGAAATGCAATAGCTCAATGCCCTGCCCGGGATGAAACCGGTCTTTATGGCGTACGCCGAAGGCGAGGATGATGTTGCGCTCCACCGTTTCCATCTCGAGACGCAACATGGCGCATGACGCGATCATCGCCTCACAGTCGGCGAATATCTGCTCGAACCCCGGCGGTCGATTTACGGAGCAATCCTCGACCAACAGTACGTTTTTCTTCTGCCCCAGCGCCGCATCGGCCGTACCCGGCGCGATGAATACGATGCCGGAATAATTCTGCTCGCCATACGACGTATCGAACCGCGTCTCCGATTCCATCGCCATGCGCACCACGTCAACGTCGAACAGGCTGACCAGGTCGAGCGTCAGCACTTCGAGCAATTGCTCGAGGTTGCGCGTGCGGATCAGCCGCAGCGTGGCGTGATGCACCTGCATCTGCACCGACATGTTGTCGCGGCAGAAATCGATCAGCACGTCGTAGCGGCTTTTCAGCGCCTTGCTGTCCTTTTGCAGGTTTTTGAGCATGTAATGCTGGAAGTCGATAATGCCATTGCCGAGATCGCGTTCCGGCGGCGGTAGATCGGCCACGATATCCGGATTATCTTTGAGAAAATCGGGGTGATCTTTCAGGAAATCACGCACCTGCTCGGGAGTAATATCGGAGGATTTAGCCATCGGACGGGTCATGCAATCTTCTGCCCGGTCTTCTGCCAGTCGGCCAGGAACGTTGCCAGTCCCTTATCAGTCAGCGGATGCGAGATGAGTTGCTTTAAAATCGACGGCGGAATCGTAGCCACATGCGCGCCCATTTTGGCGGCAGTGACGACGTGCATGGGATTGCGCACCGAGGCCACCAGCACTTCGGTTTTGAAATAGTCATATTGCCGGTAGATCGTGCAAATCTCGGCGATAAGCTGCATCCCGTCCTGCCCGACATCGTCGAGTCTTCCCACGAACGGCGAAATAAAGGTCGCTCCCGCCTTGGCTGCTAAAATCGCCTGCGCCGCCGAGAAACACAGCGTCACATTGACCATCGTGCCTTTGCCGGTGAAATGCTTGCAGGCTTTAAGCCCGTCCCAGGTCATCGGCACTTTGATCGTAATATTCTTGGCGATTTTCGCCAGCTTTTCGCCTTCGCGGATCATGCCGTCGACGTCGGTTGCTGTTACCTCAGCGGAAACGGGGCCGGGAACGACGGCGCAGATTTCTTTCAACGCCTCGAAAAAATCGCGGCCTGATTTGGCGACCAGCGTTGGATTGGTGGTGACGCCATCCAACATGCCGGTGGCGGCCAGATCGCGGATTTCTTTTATATCGGCGGTATCGACAAAAAATTTCATAAGCCAAAATGTCCCATTACTGTATGAATGATGGGACGATAACTATCGGCTGCGTGTTTGGCAATATGAAACCAGCCTACATCTTAGTAATCAACATTTAATCAGTAGGGTAATACATACAATGTACGAAGATCCGATCACTAAAGCTTTTGAAGCACTTGAAGCTGAATTGTACCAAGCTGTAGGAAAGATGATTGCAACTTGGTCACAAGTAGAAAGCTGGCTTGCTCATCTATTAACATTACTTCTTTTCAGAAACGGTACAGGACGCCAAGGAGAAACGATTTACTACGCTGTACAAAACATCAATCCTCGCCTGAAAATAGTAGAGGCGGCATTATTCAGTCGTACTGATATAGCTCCAGAAATCCGTAGTCAGTTTAAAAAAATTATTAAAAAAATTGAGTATGAAGCATCCGAAAGAAATAACATTATTCACGGCGATTTTATTAGGGGATCAGTGAGTGACAGTGAAATAGCTATAGCCATTTCACCCAAAATTTTCTCTGATATGAAACGGTTGAAACCGCCAGCTGGAGTAAAGAAACTCGGTTATGATACGGCAGATATTCGTCGGCATATCGAACGTATAAGTAATCTTCGTGATGCACTCTGGGCATTGTACGGAGACATTCCTGATGCTAAAGATTCAAAACCTCCCAAATCTAGCAAAGAATATCTTGCCGCTTGGCAAGAA
>Ga0207070_1140_pt2 | contig 11892 bp, 10 predicted proteins | sample Alteio_BWMinHeat_92_FD_153591 | JGI IMG/M metagenome (GOLD analysis project Ga0207070, IMG submission 153591) | Enriched cells from forest soil in Barre Woods Harvard Forest LTER site, Petersham, Massachusetts, United States -... | ecosystem: Environmental > Terrestrial > Soil > Temperate forest >...
TCGCCAATAAAAGTGGCGACATCATCAATATATCTTCCCTGGCCGGCAAGAATGCGCTGCCCAATGGAGCCGCTTATGCCGCTTCGAAGTGGGGACTGAACGGATTGTCCTACTCCGCTGCGGAAGAGTTACGCGGCCACAATGTGCGGGTAACCGTGATCTGTCCGGGATCGGTGAATACCGATTTGAGTCCGCATGAGGGAAAAAATCCCAGCAAGATGTTGCAACCGGCAGACGTCGCGCATGTAGTTGCCATGGTAGTGACGCAAGCTCCCCAGTCATTCGCCAGCGAGATTCTGTTGCGCCCGTCGCAGAAGCCGTAAAACCAAAAGCAAGAGCGAACACCCCTCGGCTGCGCTCAGGGCAGGCTACGAAGACGATGTCAACCCTGGTCCAAAACGGAATCCCGCAGACGCTGCTGATCGATGCCGACGATACGCTCTGGGAGAACAACATCTACTTCGAGCGTTCTATCGCTGACTTCATTTCTTTCCTGAATCACCACGAATTCACTCCGGAGCAAGTGCGCGAACGTCTCAATCAGGTGGAGCGCGAATCCATCAAGACCCACGGCTACGGCCTGAAGAGCTTCGCCAATGCCCTGTGCAAAACCTTCGAATGCCTCAGCGTTGAGCCGCTGACACCAGAACTGCGGGAGCGCATTCATCAATTCGCGCTGCGCATCGCGGAACACCCGGTGGAAATCATTATTGACGTTCCCGAGACCCTTGCTTATCTCACCACGCAACGCCACCATCTGATCCTTATGACTAAGGGTGCGCCCGCCGAGCAGATTGCCAAAATCGAACGATCGGGACTTAAGGAGTACTTTGCGGCTGCCGAAGTAGTAGCCGAGAAGACAGCATCGGCTTACAAGGACGTGGCAGAAAAGTACGGTTTGGACCGCGATGTGACCTGGATGGTTGGAAATAGTCCCCGTTCCGATGTGAATCCTGCCTTAGAAGCCGGCTTCCACGCCGTCTTTGTGCCTCATGACATGACTTGGGTCCTTGAACACGAGGAGCTTGGTTCGCCTCTGCGACCCGGACAGAAACTATTGAAAATACAGCGATTCGGGGACCTCAAGAAGCACTTCTAAGGGGTTACTGCTGGGCAACTTTCATCCCCGATTGTGTTTAACTCAGGTGGGAACTGTTGTATTTTCAGCGAGAGACTGCCTTTTATGCGCCTCAATCAGAAGCTGTTTGCTTCCCTGCTTTTAATTCTGACCTTGATGTCCGCTCTGGACGTCGTCGCCTCCGATAAGAAAAAGAAGAAGTCCAGGGATCAGGCCGCGGCTGCCGCCCTGCAGATGGACGAACAGAAGCGCGCAATCCATGTCCTAAACCGCTTCACATTTGGTCCGCGACCTGGCGACACGCAAAAACTTGAAGCCATTGGCATCGACAAATGGTTTGAGCAACAACTCCGTCCCGATAAGATCGACGACCCGGCGCTCGAAGCCCGCCTGTCTCCATTCCGCACCTTGAAGATGAATTCCACAGAGTTGGTGAGGAACTTCCCTCCGCCACAACTGATCAAGATGGTCGAGAACGGAAAAGCTTCGATTCCACGGGATGCCCAGGAAAAGGCGATCTACGAAGCTGCAATCGACCGAGAACGGCAGAAACAAGCCAAGAAGCAGGATGCCGCTGACACGCAAAACAATACTCAGAATGACGCCGGCAATGCTCAGCCGAATGGCCGCCGACCTGGTCGCAACCTAGAGGACAAGATGTATGCCTCTCTGAATGCAGACGCGCTCATGGACGAACCTCCCGACCAACGATTCAAGGACTTGATGAAAATGGGTCCGGACGACATGCGATCGGTGGCGCAATCGCTGAACCAGCAGGACCGCGAGCGATTGGTCGATGGCATCACCCCACAGCAGAAGGAAACGCTGCTAGCTCTGGTGAATCCCCAGCTAGTGGTTCAGGGCGAGCTCATGCAGGCGAAGTTGCTGCGCTCCATCTACAGCGAACGCCAGCTCGAAGAAGTGATGACCGACTTTTGGATGAATCACTTCAACATCTTCATTAACAAAGGAGCCCCAGAACATTATTTCCTCACGTCTTACGAGCGGGACGTTATCCGCGCACACGCACTTGGCAAATTCAAAGATCTCTTGGTTGCCACCGCCAAAAGCCCCGCGATGCTGTTCTATTTAGATAACTGGCAGAGTATTGGACCAAATTCCGATGTAGCGAAGAATGGCGGCCGTCCGAATATGCGGCCGGGCCATTTCGGCCGCGGTCCTTTCGGCATGATGGTCTATTATCCGCCGCGGCAGAGACCGAACCAAAACCCTCAGAATCAGCAGCAAAAAGCCAAGCGTCCCAGCGGTCTGAACGAAAACTATGCGCGTGAGGTGATGGAGCTACACACGCTCGGCGTAGGCAATTACACGCAAAAGGATGTCACCGAATTAGCCAAGGTTCTTACGGGATGGGGCATCGACAAACCTCAGCAGGGTGGCGAATTCCGATTCAACGAGCACGCTCACGAGCCTGGAAAGAAGTATGTGCTGGGCAAAGAATTCAAAGAGGACGGCGAGAACGAAGGCATGAAAGCGCTGGAAATGCTTGCTCACTCTCCGACCACGGCACAGTTCATTTCGCGAAAGTTGGCCGTTCGCTTCGTTTCGGACAATCCGCCAGAATCTCTTGTCCAGCGCATGGCCCAGACTTTCACCAAGACGGATGGCGACATCAGTGATGTGCTACGAACGATGTATCAGTCACCGGAGTTCTGGGCGCCCGAGGCCTATCGCGCCAAGGTGAAGACGCCGTTCGACTTCGTGGTTTCGGCTGTGCGTGCTTCGGGAGCCGACGTCGAACACGGCCAGGCTCTGATTCAGCAATTGCAAAAGCTAGGCATGCCGCTCTATGGAATGCAAACGCCCAACGGATACTCAATGAAGGCTGACGCGTGGGTGAACTCTGCTGCATTGTTGAGCCGCATGAACTTTAGTCTGGCTCTCGCGGCTGGGAAGCTGCCGGGAGTTCAGTGGGATCCTTCGGCAACTGTAGAGAGCGCGCAGCTTCCAAACGATCCAACCGGAGCATTGGCGAACTTCGAGAATCTGCTGCTGGATGGGGATGTCTCCAAGCAGACTCACACGACGATTCTGAATCAATTGAACGATCCACAAGCAGCGGCACGCAACAGCGTTCCGGTTGCCCAAGGCACAAATCTGCGGCTGATAGCCGGATTGCTCCTGGGCTCACCGGAATTTCAGCGTCGATAGTTCCTGCAACTTACTGTTGATTTCGTGGTTTGAGAAAGTTAAGGAGTTCGGTATGGCAATCACGAGAAGGGCATTTCTAAAGGGCGGCGCCCTGGCAATGGTCGGCACTGCTGCGGTGCCGAGCTTTTTGGCCCGCGCTGTATATGGATCTACAGCTTCCGTTACCGGCAAGAAGCGGCTCGTAGTGCTCTTCCAGCGTGGAGCCGCCGATGGACTCAATATCGTAGTGCCCCACGGCGAGCAAGCCTACTACGCGATGAGGCCAACCATCGCAATCCCGCGTCCTTCAAGTGCCCAACTCTCAGCCATCGATCTCGACGGATTCTTCGGACTGCATCCTTCGATGGAAGCTTTCAAACCGTTGTGGGACCAGGGCCATCTTGCCATCATCCACGCCGCTGGCTCGCCCGACGAAAGCCGCTCGCACTTCGATGCCCAGGACTTTATGGAGTCTGGGACACCAGGAGTGAAATCCACCGAAGACGGCTGGCTGAACCGCGCTATGCAGACTCTCGGCGCGAACCAGCAGCATTCTCCATTCAGCGCGATTGCGCTTAGTACAGCGATGCCGCGCACTCTTGCCGGAAAATTCCCTGCCGTAGCCATCAGCAACATCAACGACTTCGGCGTTGGCGGACGCAATCCGAATGCCGCCCCCATCAGCAATACCTTCGAAGCCATGTACGCGCAATCAGTAGATAGCGTGTTGCACGGAACCGGACAGGAAACCTTTGAAGCGGTGAAGATGCTTAAGGCTGCCGACCCAGCGCGTTACACTCCCGCTCCGGGCGCGAATTATCCACGCGGCCGATTTGGCGACAGCCTCCGGCAGGTTGCTCAACTGCTGAAAGCTGATCTCGGCGTCGAGGTTGCATTTGCCGATATCGGAGGATGGGACCACCACGTGAACGAAGGCAACACCCAAGGCCAACTTGCCAATCTGTTGCGGGAGTTTTCGCAGTCAATTGCCGCGTTCTGGAACGACTTAGGCGATCTGGCGGAGAGCACTGTGCTGGTTTCCATGTCCGAGTTCGGACGCACCGCTCGCCAGAACGGCACCGGCGGCACCGATCATGGACACGCGAACGTGATGTTCGTTGTGGGTGGACCGGTTCGCGGCGGCAAAGTCTATGGGCGCTGGCCGGGACTCGAGCAATCGCAATTGTGGGAAGGCCGCGACCTCGCCCTTACCACCGACTTCCGCCAGGTGCTGGGAGAGATGGTCTATCGCCATCTAGGGAATCGCGATCTCGCGGAAGTATTCCCCGGCTTTCAAAGCAACTCAAATAGATTCCTGCGGATTTTGGGATAGCATTGCTCTAACGAGATTCGAGGCGCGGCTTGGCCGCGCCTTTCTTATTGACGAGTTCCGTTTTCCGCACGCTAGAATCTGTCCTCACCTAGAAAGCAATCGCTGGAAGGATGATGTTTCAGAGAACTGCTTTCAATTACGCGGTGTCTAATGCCCAGCGAGCAGATCTCTAAAGCCGCTCTGCGAATCTGTGGAATCTGGAAGTGCAACTCTCGCCAACGCAGTAAGCAGGATGAATCCCATTTCTTCAAGAGAAACTACAACATCTTGCCGCAGCTTCTCTGAAAGAAAAGTTCTGCAAGAATTTTTTTTCTGGTTCATCACATTTTTTTCTTTTGCGCAAGTGATTCGACGTTCATTGTCCTCGAAGTTATCTCCGAACTCGTTGACAAAACTTCCGTGACGGTTAGAATACGAATGCTTCCTCTCACTTCTGAGTAGCAAATCATCTGAACTTGAGCGCTGTGTTGACCCAATCCGAGCTATCCGCATTGACGTTGCACGCTCGGGGCAAAGTGCGCGACATCTACGCGGTTGGGGACGACCTGCTTTTCGTCGCTTCCGACCGAATCTCGGCCTTCGACCACATCCTCCCGACAGAAATTCCCGATAAGGGAAAGGTGCTGACGCAGCTCTCATTGTTCTGGTTCGATTTCCTGCGCGATGTGGTTTCCAATCACGTGATTACTGCGCGGGTTGAGCAGTATCCCGAGTCTTTGCGGGATTTTGCCGGGCAGCTTCGTGGGCGTTCGATGCTGGTGCGGCGCGCGAACATGTTTCCAGTGGAGTGTGTCGCTCGCGGATATCTCTCCGGCTCCGGTTGGAAGGAATATCAGAGAGCTCAGTCGATCTGCGGCATTCGCCTGCCTGCTGGGCTGCGGGAATCCGGCCGTCTGCCTGAGCCGATCTTCACTCCGGCAACCAAATCCACTACTGGCCACGACATCAATATTCCATTTGGTGAAATGGTCAGACTCGTTGGCCGCGATTCGGCAGAAAAGCTTCGAGATCTCACGCTCCGCATCTATTCACTCGCGGCGGAGCACGCAAGGAATCGAGGCATCATTATTGCCGACACCAAATTCGAGTTCGGTTCGGTGGATTGCAACATCACGCTGGCTGACGAAGTGCTCACCCCGGACTCCTCGCGCTTCTGGCCGGCTGAGAGTTACCGGCCCGGCGGAGCGCAGCTCTCTTACGACAAACAGTTCGTGCGTGATTACCTGGAATCGATCCACTGGGACAAGAATCCTCCGGCTCCCGCGCTGCCTGAGGAAATAGTTCACAAGACGCGTGAAAAATATATCCAAGCATTTCGCCAACTCTCCGGCAAGGAGCTTGAAATATGACGCTCTTTGATGTGGGGATCGTGGCCATCATCGTGCTGTCGATTTTGCTGTCGGCCGCTCAAGGTTTTCTGTACGAGATCTTCTCTCTGGCCGGAGTGGTTCTCGGATACTTGAGCGCGGTCTGGGGGTATCACCGGTTGTCGGGGTTGTTTCGTCCATACGTCAATGCTACGCAGTACGCGGACATCGCCGCGTTCCTGACCATCTTCTTTGCCGTTCTCATCCTCGCCGGCATGATGGGACGCCTGGCGCGATGGGCAATGAAGGAAGTAGGACTGCGTGGCATCGATCGGGTTCTCGGAGGAGCTTTCGGGCTCGTCCGCGGCGTCGCTATCGTCACTGTCGGCGTGCTTGCCATTGCCGCATTTGCTCCTGACAATCAGGCGCTTTCTCGTTCCAGCCTGGGCGGATACTTCCTCGTGGCCGCTCGCACTGCGACTTGGGTAGCGCCGTATGAGTTGCGATCCCGCGTGCGCTCCGGAGCGCAGGCGATCGCCAACTTGCAGGGCAATGCGGAGATGCGCGCCGAAACGGGCAAGAAGGCTGCTCCGGAAGGGACAGCCAAGTAGATTCATCGTTCATACCCTGCGGCCGTTGCGGCTGCATGCAGTTGACTCGATTACTGGCATGCTTTGGAGGCTCTGTGAAGAACCAGCTAGAGGCACTCGTTGCGCAGATGCACGAGTCGGGCATTCTCTATTCGGAGGCAGTTCGCGAATTCAAGAAGCGTTTCATCATGAATGTGCTCGACCGCAATCATGGAAACCAGAGTAAGGCAGCGCGCGAACTTGGAATGCATCGCAATACCTTGAGCCGCACGATTTCGGAGTTAAACCTCGATTTGAATGAGCTGCGCAACGGCGCTCGCCGTCCACCGCGCAGCGCCCGCCCCGAGCCGGAGACCATGGAGAAAAAAGCTGTACGATGATGGAATGAGTCCAAGGCCCAGCGGCATAATCGCTGACCAAAGAATCAACGGCACCGAGGGCAAACGGGAGCAAGCATCGACTCAGCAGTTGAAGACTGGCTGGGCTGGCGCGGAGAGGACTGATCGACTCTCATCGTGCGTCAGCCATGTCCGGTCTGGTTTTGACTGGACGGCTGCGGACGCCTATCTCTTTGACATTGATGGCACGCTGCTGAACAGTCGCGACGCGGTGCACTATCATGCATTCCATCGCGCCGTCGAACAGGTTTTTGGGCTGGAGCTTCGGCTGGACGGCATTCCGGTGCACGGAAACACCGATGTCGGAATCCTGGAAGCTTACCTGCAGACGGCCGGCGTTCCGGAAAGCCATTGGCGCGCTCAACTGCCCAAAGTACTCGACGTGATGAGCTCCGAGGTCGAGCGCAACGCCGATGATCTGCGGCCGGAACTCTGTCCCGCGGTACTCGAATTGATTCAGAGGCTGCGTGCCGAGGGGAAGTTGTTGGGCGTCGCCTCCGGCAACCTCGAGCGAGTGGGATGGGCCAAGCTGCGAGCCTGTGGCCTGCGCGATTACTTCTCGTTTGGCGCCTTCTCCGGCAGGCTGGAGAAACGCGACGACGTGATCGCCCACGGGGTCGAACAGGCGCGGGCAATCCGAGGCTCCGGCGCGAAGGTTTATATAGTAGGCGATACGCCAGCCGATATTCGCTCAGCTCACGCCAACGGCATCGCAGCCATCGCCGTGGCCACCGGAATCTACGGAATCGACGAACTGCTCTCTCACGCTCCCGACATGTGCGTTTCCTGCTGCGCCGACCTGCTGACCACGTAGCCGAGTTCGTCGGTTGCCGCAGGTCGCGTCTTTTCTTCCAACCGCAACTTGAAACCCGAAACTTGAAACCCCGTTGTTTTTGGCTTTCCGTGTCCCCAGCACCAATGACCGTCGACGGATCGATTGCCTTGCCTTGAAGCTGGCGGCTTAGCGGCTTGGGAACTTAGCAGCTTCTTTTGGCTGTTGGCCTGTGCTTTAGCTGAGTGCTGAGTGCTGAATGCCTATTTCCGAGATGCTGAAATATTCATCTAACAAGCTGCGCTTTTGCACGTCTTTCTATCCGAGTAAACTTTCAGTCCCGAATGCGAGTTGGCGGGAATGAACACGGTCTTTCAAGATCTGAAATACGGTCTGCGTGTGATGGGCAAGAACCGCGAGTTCACTGCGGTGGCGGTTCTAACCCTGGCCCTCGGCATCGGCGCCGCGACCACGATCTTCAGCGTCATCGACAACGTCCTTTTAAATCCCTTCCCTTACGTCGATGCGCAGCGCATCGTGATGATCACGATCCACAACACCGCCGACAACCGTCCCGGGGGACGTTCGGCGTTTCGTGACGCCGAATTTCTCGACTTACAGGAGCAGAACCACGTTTTCGACGCGGTAATCGGTGGCTCCGGCCAGGATGTACTCTACTTCAACGGCCAAGGCACCGAGCAGTTTGACGGAGGGCTGACAACCCCGAATATGTTTCAGGTGCTCGGCGTTCCAGCCTTGCTTGGCCGCACGCTGCTGCCCGACGATGCCAAACCAGGCGCTCCTCCCGTCTTCCTGATGGCCTACAAGCTGTGGGCCACTCGTTTCAATCTCGACCCCAGGATCGTTGGCCGCATGTTTATTTTGAACAACGTTCCGACGACCCTGATCGGAGTGATGCCGCCGCGCTTCACCAAGCTGGGATCCGATGTCTGGATTCCGGTTGTGCCCGACCGTTCCCGATCCGAAAAAGACGGGCACTTTTACATGTTCCAGGCTCATCTCAAGCCGGGCGTCACGCTGCGCCAGGCACAGGCGGATGTGAACGTGATCGCGCACCGCCTGGCCCAGATCTATCCAAAGAACTACCCCAAACAGTTCAGCGTGGAGATCGACACCTGGGTGGACCGGCTCGTCGGGCAATTCGGCAAGACGCTCTATACGCTGGCTGCAGCCGTAGGTTTATTGCTGCTGATTGCGTGCAGCAATGTCGCGAACATGCTTCTGGCGCATGGCTCGGCGCGGGAGAAGGAGATGGCGATTCGCGCCTCGGTGGGCGCCAGCCAGGGAAGACTGGTCCGGCAACTGCTGATCGAGAGTTTCATATTGGCACTCGGCGGCGCTTTCGCTGGATGCATGTTGGCCTTCGCCGGCGTGAAGATCCTGGTGAGATTCATTCCTCAGGACACCATCCCTCACGAGGCCGTCATCGGGCTTAATCTGCCGGTCCTTGCCTTTTGTGTGGTGGTCTCGATTCTTACCGCGGTGCTGGCCGGGCTGGCTCCGGCACTGCAAACTGCCCGGCTCGACATCGTAGAGCGTCTGAAGGATTCTGCCGGTACGCTTAGCGTCGGATTCCGGCGCGGCAAGCTGCGCAGCAACCTGGTCGTGGCCGAGGTGGCGCTGTCGCTGGTTCTGCTGGCCGGAGCGGGATTGCTGATGCGCAGTTTTGTTGCCTTGCAGGAAGTCGATCTCGGGCTTAGGCCCGACAACATTCTTGTAGCGCGCATCCCTCTACCGCGCGGCCAATACACCACGGCAGCGGCCAAACAACAATTCTTCCGCTCGCTTCTGGAGCGCGTCTCGGCATTGCCCGGAGTTGTCTCCGCAACCGAAACCAGCACGCTGCCACCCTATGGAGGTATCCCGAGCGAGATTGAAATTTCAGGCAAGACGCATTCCGACAAGTGGGATGCCATCTTCCAACTGGTGAGTGAAGGCTACTTTCGCACGCTCGGAATTCGTCAGCTCCGCGGGCGCACTCTCTCCGAAGTGGAAGTGAACGATGCGCGCAAAGTCGCCGTGATCAATCAGACGCTGGCGAGAAAGTACTTCGGGCAAGACGATCCTATCGGTCGAAGCCTGACGCTGAAGATGCTCGGCACGGAAATCACTCCTCCGGTCACCGATCCGGTATTCGAGGTTGTGGGCATCGTTGCCGACGCAAAGAATCAGGGCATTCAAGAGCCACCGCGTCCTGAAGTGTTCATTCCTTACACCATCTCCGGCTCGTTTGAGCGCGGCATTCTGGTTCGGACAGCGCGCGATCCTCTCGCCATGCTCGACACCCTGCGCAAGGAGATTTGGTCGGTCGATCGCAACGTGGCGCTTACCATGACGGGAAGCCTGGACGACTATCTCAAGCGCTTCACCTATGCCGAACCGCGCTTTAGCCTGATTTTGCTCGGCGTGTTCGCGGGAATCGGGTTGGTGCTGGTCGCGCTCGGTGTCTATAGCCTGATTGCCTACACAGTTTCGCGCCAAATCCGCGAGATCGGGATTCGCATGTCGCTTGGGGCCACGCGTCCTCAGGTTCATCGCATGGTGCTGCGCATGGGCTTGCAGCTCATCGCATTGGGTGCAGCGGCAGGACTGCTGCTCAGCTTTGGCGTAACTCGCGTGCTCTCCCATCAACTCTGGAACATCTCGCCGCGCGATCCCATCACCCTAACGGCGGTGGTCGGCATCATGCTCGTCGCCGGACTCGCAGCGACATACTTCCCTGCCCGCCGCGCAACCCAAGTCGATCCCATTGTGGCTCTGAGATACGAGTAAGAGCGGCGCAAACCGGATGTACGGTTTAGGAGGGGCATCGTGAGCGAAGCCGAAGGACTTACAGGCGTGCCGGTATGTCGTTCCAAATCAATACGGCTTGCGGGGAGCAAGGCTTTTCAAGTCTTGGGCTTCCTGAGGAGGAATCGCACCCTGCCTAGTGATTACCGCCCATTGCCTCTTGCCTACCTCTTCCCTGACACCAGTTTGGGAATCAGAGCCTTAAGCAATTCCGAGAACTGGCCCTTGATGCGCTGGCCGGTCTCCATCACTTCAGCGTGGTTAATCGGCTGATCGAGGATTCCCGCCGCCATGTTGGTCACAACCGAGATCGCCAGAACTTTCATCCCGCAATGTCGGGCGACCACCACTTCCGCCACTGTGGACATGCCGACTACATCGGCGCCGATGGTTCGCAGAAAGCGAATTTCGGCTGGGGTCTCATAGCTTGGACCTGGAACGGCGGCATAGACACCCGCCTGGATGTCTATGCCCAGGCGTTGGCCCTCATTAAGCGCGAGAGCGCGCCAATCTTTTGCGTAAGCTTCGGTCATATCGGGAAAGCGCGGTCCAAAGCGGGTTTCATTCGGACCTATCAAGGCATTGGTGCCTTGCAGGTTGATGTGATCGCTTAGCACGACCAGGCCGCCCTGCTTGAGAGTGGATGCAATGCCTCCGGCGGCATTCGTAAGCAGCACGCCTTTGATTCCCAGCCGGCAGAGAACGCGCATGGGAAAAGTTACTCGGGCCATGCTGTGTCCTTCGTAGTAATGAACGCGGCCTTGCATCACTGCGACAGGAACTTCCCTCACTCGCCCGATGACAAGATTTCCCGCATGACCCTCGGCACTCGAAACAGGAAAATGCGGAATTGTCGAATACGAAAGTGTGACTCGGTCGGTCAGTTCGTCGGCAAAGGCGCCCAAACCCGAGCCCAGAACCAAAGCGAGGCGAGGTTGAAGCGCAGTCTTCCGGCGGATGAAATCCGCGGCTTCTCCCGCGAGAGTCCATTGGTCGGCAGAACTGGCTTGGTCTAGGCGTGTAGTCATGTCTGCAGGTTTTCAGTAATCGGTAACGAATAGCGCACTGAAAACTGGCCACTGATTACTGGATACTCGTTTTCATTTCTGCACCAACAAACTAACGATCGATGCCGACATCAGATTGGCCATCGTTCCTGCCAACATGGCGCGAAATCCGAGCCTGGCCAGTTCAGAGCGCTTATTCGGAGCCAGAGCTCCAATCCCTCCGATCTGGATTCCTATGGAGGACAAATTGGCAAAGCCGCAAAGAGCGAATGTGGCGATCGTTACTGAGCGGGGATCGAGTACCGCTTTGGCCGCTCCCAAAGCCTGGTAGGCCACGAGTTCGTTAATGACCATGCGTGTGCCGAGAAGATTACCGACTTGGAGCGCGTCTTTCCAGGGAATGCCAATAGCAAACGCTACGGGCGCAAAGATGTGACCGAGCAGA
>Ga0207070_1242_pt1 | contig 11889 bp, 8 predicted proteins | sample Alteio_BWMinHeat_92_FD_153591 | JGI IMG/M metagenome (GOLD analysis project Ga0207070, IMG submission 153591) | Enriched cells from forest soil in Barre Woods Harvard Forest LTER site, Petersham, Massachusetts, United States -... | ecosystem: Environmental > Terrestrial > Soil > Temperate forest >...
GGAAGCTTACAAAGGCACTAAGTCACGAAGTTGAGGTTCATAATTTGCCCGTAAGGTCGTCCAATAGCCATACCTATCTATGACCTTTGGTCGCTAAGCACACTGATTTGCTTTTGTCATGATGATGAGTTGATCGATTAAATTAAGTAGCCTTTGCCAATGCGTGATCCTTACGTCATCGATAATCTTTTCCCTAATCTTATTTAACTGATTATAAAGAGCTGAGTCAGGCGCCTTACGGGTTCTTAGTGTATCAAATCCAGAAATAGCTCGCAAAATCGAAACTCTTTCCTCACGAGAATCCTCTTTTTCCTTAAACTCCGTTTTTGCAAGAGCGTTTACTGCAGAAGTAAGTTGTGTTGTCACGTCTGAACAACCCGGAGTTGACACCCCTGAAACAAAAGACACAGTATCAACGGCAAAGCTGCCGCCGCCATCATGGATTTGCACTTGTACAATCGGGTTACCTGAAGAACTGATGGTCGTAAGTACATTGGTTGAATTTGACGGCGCTACGGCTTGGCCAACGAGATTGCCTGAAGCATCAAAGCCATAGATGCCAATATTTGTTCCAGAAAGGTAAGCAGAAACACTTTGAATATTTCCAATAACAGAGGGGTTCAAGGTAAAAGTCATGAGGCCAGTTGGAGAATAGGCGATGTTAAGTGGGGTATTTGCCGGCCACTGGGTGTTACTTGCTAATGTTGCTGTAGCACCAGAAATTATCACACCAAGGCTCTGATATTGAGTTGTGATAATCGTCCCATCTGTAAACTCATCAAACGTCAGAGCCGTCGTATTTGCAAAAGCGTCTCGTGCAGCGCTAAGGTTAACCAAGAGTACAAAAATAAGTCTAATTTGATTCATACTTCTCCCGCACGTTTTATTCCGAGTCTTTATTTTGTCTGTAATGCTTTTTCGATTTTATCCAGCCTTGCCTTGATCGAAGCGTTTTCTTGCTTGAGGTCTTTTAATTCTTTGTCTTTAGCTGCATTGTCAGCTTTTAAAGAGGCGATTTCGCGGTCTTGCGTGCTTTGATGGCCTTCGACACCTATGAGTCTGCGGTTAAGCTCCTGAAAGGCCTTTATGAGAGGAGAAATGAGTTCTGAGTAACGAAGACCATAGCGATCTGTCTTTTTGTCGTGATCGACAATTGGAATATTTTGGCTCAAGTCTTGCCTATGTGAATCAAGAACTGCTTTTTCGGTCTCTTGAGCAATTAAGCCATAGTGTAGGTCATTGTCAGGGCCAGATTTCCAGTTGTAAGAGACAGGTCGGAGTTTATTTATAAAATCAAGGCCAAGATCAGACTCTTGAATGTTCTTTTTTTGACGTGCATCCGACGTTTGAATTGTACCATTGAGGGCATAAACAGCCGTGAATCGCAAAGATGAATCACCAAGCCCGTAACTATTGTCCACCGCTGGTGCAACTTCACCTGTAAATTTTGCGGCATAAGCACCAACTGCTAAGGACACAGCTGTATTAGTGGAGGAATTCGTGAATGATGCCGCAGAACCAGTATTGGAGTAATTTGTGAATGCTGCTGTTGAACCTAAAGAAACATTAGCTATGAAACTAGCTGCGGAGCTAGCATATGAGCTTGTTCCGACGTCGAGTAAATGGGTTGGGCTTACGCCGATCCCGACAAGGCCAGCAAAATAATTTTTGGCGGTGGCGCCAGCAGAATAAAGGTTATAGGAGTTGGTAGAACCGACGGCTGATTGGTCGCCAATGTAAACGCCATAGTTACTCGTGAAAGTGCCGGTAGCGTTGGTTGCTGGGTCGACATAAACAGAGTAGCCGTTTGTTATAGTGCCGGTCGAGTTATTAATCAAATGTGATCTGAGTCCATAGGCGCTGGTAATTGTACCTGTCGAATAGTTTGAGATATAAGCAGATGCTCCGACCGCGCTGGTTATAGTGGTGGCGGTACCCAAATTATAAACCTCACCAGCCGAACCCTTAGCGCTGTTAATTAATCCTGAGCCATTTGGAAATGCACCGCCATAACTTCCTATAATGCCACCTATACTTTGAGAGTTGGAAGCCGAAACACGGACCTCATTTTCAATGCCAGTATAACTCTGGCCCGAAGTAGATGTATTGCTAACTCCGATGAGATTGGAAATCCCCATGTTTGAGGTGGTGTTGGCAGCATTAGTAAAGGTTTCATCGACCACGAGTACCTTACCGCCCGGAGAAGATGTTGACGTCGGCGGGCTGACGTAGGCGGGGTCGATGCTGCTTGTGGCGCCGATTCCGCTGTGGCCTGAGATGAGAGTGCTGCCAGTGACTTGTAAAGGCACTGACGGCGCTGAGTTCCCAATCCCAACGCTCCCGTTAGGGACGAGCAATCCATAATTATTCGTGCCGCCAGAGGCGGTGATGTTTAATCCTATATTGGTAGAGCCCGCACTACCAGAGGCGTTGATGCCTATTCCTATATTATTAGTACCATTAGTGGCGGAGAGGCTTATTCCTTGACTCGTCGTGCCGCCATTAGAGTTGACGCTTATTCCTGTATTACTTGTTGTGCCGCTAGAGGTGCTGATGCTTAATCCTGAAGTATTAGTGCCGCCAGAGGCAGTGACATTTAATCCATCATTATTAGTGCCGCCTGAAGCGCTAAAGTTTCCGGCAAGGTTTGTTGAGGTCGCACCCGTGGCTGTCACTGCCGACTGCAGTCCGTAGCGGGTGACTCCTGCCGTCCCGTTTGCACCAGAAATGGCGATGTTCACGCCCGTATCACCACCAGCAGACGCAGTAGAAGTAGATGCAATTGAGAGGATATTACCAGTTGTGACCGAGGCTGAAGCCAGCTTGAGGGCGGTGCCGGTTGTGAGCGTGTCCCAATTCCATGTTTGTGCGAAGTTGGCATTTGCAAGGGTGTTGGTAGCAGTAGCTGGACTGAGCGCCGAAAGTGAAGTTGCCGGAAGAGCTGACCAAGTTGGAGCCGCAGCGCCTGCAGAAGTTAAGACTTGTCCCGCTGCTCCTGCTGGCAAGCGAGTGGGCAGTCCTATGGCGTTGCCGTAAATCATATCACCAAAACCCGTCATCGGATTTGTTGTGCCGAGCATGGTATTAACTTGTGCGACTGTTAAATCAGCTGGAGCGGCGGCACCGCCCGTATTATTTCCTTTGATCGTCATCGTTGCCATGTTCGCCATTTTTGCGTTCGTGACCGCAGAGGCCGCGATTGTGGTTGCAACAGCTCCAGCTGAAGTTGTGACATCGCCAGTGAACGCGGGCATCTGGGCCGCGCCAATACTTCCTGAAAGATCGCTGAAAGCCGGCTGAGTGAGCGAAGGCACACCAGCTGTTGAAATTGAATTGATCCACTGATGAGAAACCGCGGCAATGGACTCGACGCCACCGAGAGTCGTCGCACTCGGATTCGGAAGGTCCGCGCCGACTAAAGCTCTAAATGTTGGTGCTACGTTACCGCCACTTGTTGGTCCTGCAAATACTGTGTTTGCCGTTTGGGGTTGAAGGCTTACCGCCATAGTTCCGCTCGTGGTGATTGGTACACCAGTCACACTCATAATTGAGGGAACGCTCATCGCTACACTTGTGACCGTACCACCGGTCGCAGGAGCTGAAGGAACCCATTTCGTACCATTATAAGTTAGGATGTTGCCGTTGGTGGGGGCAGTTGTGGTCAGATCGACGGTGTAACCTTTAATTTTATCTACGCTGGTTGCGCCAACAGCTCCGCTCACATCTCCGGCAAGGGCTTGGTTACCTTGGAGGGCGGTGCCTGCAGTTGTGCCATAAGTGACGCTGACTGTGCCAGTAGTAACGCCCAAACCAGTACCCACTTGCATCACCCCTTGAGCAGCCGTGGTTGCAGCAGAAACTGAAATTACGGGAGTCGTAGTTCCAGTTGCAACGCTAATCGGGGCGGTGCCTGAAACTGTGGTCACGGTGCCTGTTGCGGGAGTGAAGAACTCCCAAGCGGGAGTCGCGTTATTCCATCTGAGAGCTTGCCCAGTTTGGCCACCGGCAGGAGCTGCTGGCATCGTTTTACCTTGCAAGGTTGTGTCGACATAATTTTTTGTGGCTGCATCTTGCGCTGAAACAGGATCATGAAGGCCAGTTATTTTATAAGCCGATCCTGTTGAAAACGCCCAGTCTGCGGACATGAGTGACGTGCCGTCTTTTCTCACATAATTTGTGGCGGATGTGTTGGCAACGGCATCGACATATTGTTTAGTTGCGGTACCAAGAGCTGCTGACGGATCAGCAGAGAGAATCAAAAGACCCGTCATTGTGTCGCCAGCTTTTAGAACTTTTGTTGAGTCCGCGGGTGCAGCTACCCATGACGGAGCCGCGGCGCCGTTTGATTGCAAAACTTGTCCAGAAGTACCAGCTGCCAGAGACGCGAGTGCTGTAGTTGATGTTGAGTAAACAACTTCACCGGCGCCAGCAGGCGCAAGGGCTGCGCCCGAACCACCGCGAGCAAGAGGTAAAAGCCCGGCTGTGATTTGCGCAGCACTTAAATTTGTGAGTTGTGAGCCGTCAACGACGGGGAGTTTTGCTGAAGCATCTAGTTGCACAATTTTATTTGCAGTTGTACCGACATCGACATTTAAAGTGCCTGAAGTTGTGATTGGTCCGCCCGTTAATCCGGTGCCGCTTGCAACTGATGTCACCGTACCTGTGCCGCCAGCAGCGACCCACTTTAAGCCGCTCGTTTGAGTTGAATCAGCAGAGAGAACTTGGCCGTTTGTACCTGCTGGAAGCCGAATATTGTGGGTGCCATCATAAGTATGCAGATCACCTTTTGTGGTGAGCGGAGAAAGAGCATCAAAGGCAGCGATCGCCGTTGTTTGTCCCGTGCCGCCATTTGCGATGGGCACGGAGCTTACCCAAGCAGGGGCTCCTGCTCCGCCTGAAGTTAAAATTTGTCCAGCTGCGCCTGCTGCGGTCGTTGCAAGCGCGGTAGCGCTTGAACCATAGACAACACCGCCCGCCGTTGTCGATGACATATTTGTACCACCGCGAGCAACAGAGAGTTGACCGGCCCATCCAAGAGCATGAGCAGTACCTGATGAAGTCACAGTCACATTTGTATCATTGGTAAATGTTTGAGTCGCACCAGATAAACCATTTAGTGAAGTGATGCCACTTGCTGCAGGAGTAGCGGGCGCCCAATTGCTACCGTTATAAGTTAAAACCTTGCCGTTTGTTGGCGCCGTCGAAAAATCAATTCCATAACCTTTGATCTTATCAACACTGGTTGCGCCGACAGCACCGCTCACATCACCAGTTAAAGTTTGATTGCCTTGGAGGGCGGTGCCCGCTGTCGTGCCATAAGTGACACTCACGTTACCTGCAGCAACGCCCAAGCCAGTGCCCACTTGCATGACCCCTTGAGCACCTGTGGTCGCAGCAGAAACCGAAATCACCGGAGTCGTTGTCCCTGTCGCCACGCTAATCGGGGCGGTGCCCGAAACAGAGGTCACGGTACCTAAACCCGGAGTGAAAAACTCCCATGCGGGAGTGGCATTATTCCAGCGCAAAGCTTGACCTGTTTGTCCAGCGGCAGGTGCTGCTGGTAAAGTTTTTCCCATAAAAGTGGTGCCGGTACCGGCGACGGCTGTATCCACATATTGTTTAGTCGCAGCACCTAGGGCAGAAGTCGGATCAGCAGACAGAACTAATAATCCCGTCATTGTATCGCCAGCTTTGGCGACTTTGCTGGCGTCGGCTAAAGTTGCCCAAGAGAGGATTCCGGTACCATCGGTTTGCAAAAATTGATTAGCACTTCCAGAAGTAGCAGGGAAGGTCATAACATAGCTGGTGACACTGTTTGGGGCCTTCATACCAATTGAGTTTGGTCCGGCACCAGTGTGATCATAAACAAACAATCGATTTGCAGTGATGTCGTTTGTGGTTTGCAAATTACCGGTCGTGCTAATTGCAGTTGAACCACCGATTGTACCTGCGGTGATCGCCGTACCAACAACTTTGCCGGCCGTTGAAAGTGTCGGGATGTCGGCCTCAACAAGGGTCGTACCCGCTGTCACTCGACCTTTGACGTCGACGGTGACTTTTGGATAAGTGCCAGCCGCAACGCCAGTCGCAGCCAAATCAATGGTGCCTGGAGCAGCGAGAGTTCCACCGGCGGCGCCATTGGCGGTGAGGTTTGCACTGACGGTAAGTGAACTGATACCAGCGCCAGAGACTCCAAGAGTTTGGGCCGAGGCGCCGTTATAAAATTTGATTTGATTAGCAGTCGAATCATACCAGAGATTGCCCGCAACCGGTGCTGCCGGGGCCCCTGCAAATGCCGGAAGGTTTGCGCCGTTTGCGCCCTTTTGTACATAGTTGCCGGCCGCAGCCGCTTGTAAATTTGTGAGTGAAGCAGCAGTGGTGAAGAGCGATTCAAGATTGGCTTGCGAAAGCACTTCGGTACCAGTGGTATTGACTTGCAAAATTCCGCTGCGATCTAATCCCTGTACGGTGTCTGCCACCATGGCAAATGGGGCGCTACCGATGGTGACATTGGGGTTGAGCAGTGTTGTAATGTTTGTTGCGGTGTCGACAACTGAGATTTGTAAGACTCGCCCGTCACCAGCGGCAGGTGTGTATGTACATCCACCGGCACCTATTATGGGCGCCTGATTTGAAAAAATCTGGGCCATCGTTAGACCTGGATCGCCAGGGAATGGCGTGTTGCCACCGACTGTGATGGTAAAATAACCTTCTGATTTCGAAAGCTCTATCTGAGAAGTTTCTTCTTCGCGCAAAATGCAACTGATGTTGGGATCGTAGGTCTTTACGATAAATTGCACGGTCTGGGTTGAAGCGTTATTCGTCACTGGATCATAAACGCGGCCCTCATAACTATAGATCGTTGGACCTGCGGGTGCGAGGCTTGGTACGAGGAACGCCGTGAGAAAAAATAGGCCTGTTAAAAAGCTCAGGCTTCTTAACGAATGTCTTTTCGAACTTCTTTGCAAAAGAAGTTCTTTAGTTTTTAAATCCACGTTCCCCATAACGTCCTACTGGGCCCTTCGTGTGAGCCTCACAACATACGCGCTAGAACTACTACTGAGTTTTATTTCACCATTTTGACCGCTAACAGCGCCAACCACCACATAACGTCCATATGGACTCGCTTGCGCACCGAGAATGACCGATGCTCCGCCGCCGAATTTTCCTGCCGGAGGAGGACCGCTCGCACTCGACTGAATTTGAACACTTCCTGACAAATTCGCATCAGTGCAAGAGCTAATCAAAAATAAAATTATCAACAAGTATAAGACCGAAAAAGGTCGTACCAATGTCATCAACGTCGCCATCGATGTCGTCACAGGTGTCGTTCGTTTTTGACATTGGTAGAGCGAGTTTAGATATTTTAATGTGAATTTACAAAATGACATCAATGAATTATCGACCAAAGTACTCAAAAACTTGAGTCCTTTGGTCTGTGTCTCAATTTGATACTTAAACTTATTTTGTTTAAAGTGAGCTTAAAGTGAGAATTCTCGGATTGAGACAGGTACGCTTGGTTTTTTATTTGATCCAAATGAGTTTCGTGACTAATATTGAGAATTCGACGAGCGCGTCACATTGTGATTTTAAGCATTCTTAATTTTTTCGGTGCCTCAATTTAACCTGCATTAGATTTTTTCAGCCAAAGCTTCTTGATGGCCCTTTGAATCGGTTTTATCTCGGCAGCATAATGTTCCGCCACGTAATCTTTCGGAAAAAGAATAAGTGAAGGATCAATTCCGAAAACTTCTGCGATTAAAACTGCTCTCTTTATGCCTATTTCTACATGATCATTTTCAATGGCACTCAAGTTGGTCTCTCCAATCCCAGTTACTTTTGCTAGTTCAGCCTGGGTGAAATTAAAGTTTCTTCTAAATGCCCCCACCAATTTACCAGGCGTAAGCTTTACCTGTTTTTTTAGATTGGAGAAATCTTTCGTCTTTCCTGATTTTTTCATAAATCAACCCTATTTTTTGTAGTTGTGATCGTGACTAATTCGAACCACAATCACGGTGACGACCTTTTTTTCGACCCTATAAATAATGCGTCCAACGTGACTGAAGCTTGAGGCTCGAAATCCTGTCCATTCATCAAACAATTCGTGATCGCGCCATACATTTGGATGTTTCAGCAAAGCTTCGGGACCGAAGCGAATAACAGTTTCGGCCCAAGTTTGAATAATCGCCTTATCGTCCTGACTTAGAAGATTGGACTCAAACACCTTTGAGGCTTCGTCCGTTATTCTCACCTTCCAGTTCAATGGCACCTCAACTTATGCAATATAATAACCTATTATAAAAAATAAGTCTAGTGGATTCGAAGCACGAACCAATATTAATGGGAGTTTGGCCACGGGCGATTCTCTTTTCGTTGTATTCATTAAGCATCGCAACGATTTCTTGAAGGGCCGCTGCTCTGAGTAAGCCGTGAACCCGCGAATATCGCTAAAAAAACACGACCTCCAAGGTTTGAATCTATGGCCGCCATTGGCAAGGCACAAATCGATTAAGAAGTGGCTCTGATTCATTTTCTGATTATATTGACATACAACAGCAAAGCATGTATATTGTATGTATGGGTAAGATTCTTTTCGTAATAGCATTGTGGTTCTGATAAACACGAATGACCACGAGCCGATTCATGTTCACGTTCGGCACCTTGCTAATGATGTCCATTTTCGAGTTTTTGTGGATGATTTGAAGGTCGATTATATCACTTCAAATCAATTAAACTCACGAGATGAAAAAGCTGTCTTAAAATTGATTGAGCAAAATAAAGAATTTATAAAGGAGAGATGGTATGAAATCCAAAAGGATCAATAGAATGAAAGAGCCGCTTTTGACAGAAGATGATCTCAAGCCTGAGAACGTGAAGGCTAATATCACCATTAGGATGTCGCTTGATCTTCTTGATTTGTACAGGGCTGAGGCCAAACGTCTTGGCATTGGGTATCAGACGCTTATGCAAATGAAACTTAAGGAAGCTATTAGCAAAAACCCGATCGAAGAGCGAGTTGCAAAATTAGAAGAAAAACTTTTTTCGAAACACGGGTGAGTGCGGGCAGGTCCATCCTTTAAGCAATCTTAATTTTTTTGGTGCTTTCATCGGCTTCGTAGTCTGAGTAGGCGGTTTTGACCTCGATGATTTCGCCAGTCTCTGATTTGTAGCCACGAACTTTATAGAGTTTGAGGGCATGGGTAAGGCCTTTGGCTTCGACAGCACCAGCATACTCAATTAAAAATTGGTCGTCTAATTTTTCTGAAACATTGTCGCTGATCAGAAGGTCGGAGCCGAATGATTTTGTCGAGGCTTCGATGCGAGAGCCGGTATTAACGGTATTGCCGATGATGGTGTACTCCATGCGTTCTTCAGACCCAATGGTCCCAGAAATTGCAAGACCGGCATGAAGTCCCATCCCAATGTTAATTGGAATTTGTCCGCGGGCGATTCTCTTTTCATTGAGAACGGCTAAAGTTCTTCGCATCTCTAAACAAGCCGTCACCGCATTTTTTGCATCGCGACCGCTCGATTTTGGAACTCCCCAGACGGCCATGATTGCATCACCAATGAATTTATCGACGACGCCTTCATGGCGATTGATAACTTCAACCATGGCGGCAAAGTATTCATTTAGCATGGCAACGACTTCTTCGGCGGGCCGCTGTTCCGAGTAGGCTGTGAAGCCGCGAATATCGCTGAAAAAAACCACAACCTCTTTGCTTTCACCGCCGAGCACGAGTTCGCCTTTCATCAAGTCTTCAGTGACACTTTGACCGTGAAATTTATTAAATAGATTTTTAACCTTGTCTCGTTCTTTGAGACCAACAGTCATCTCGTCAAAGGCGCCAGCTAGTTCAGTCACTTCATCATTAAAAAATGAATGGATTTTAGCTTTGGCATTGACGTCAAAATTTCCTTTTGAAACGAGATGAATGAGTTCGGCCAGAGTCTCAATAGGGGAGGTCATTGACATTGAGAATAAGAAAATAATAAAGATGGCGCCTGAAAGTGCCATCCCAGCGACAAAATAAGCTTCGCGTTTGACTTGCACGGCTGGCTCTAAGATCACGTCTTCTGAAATTTGTGAGAAGACCGTGACTGCAAAACTGGTTTTGGCAAAAGCCCCATAGAAGCGTGATTTTGTGTCAGGATCGGTGAAGAGTTTTTGACCGCGCGGAGAGAGACTGGCGTCTGCGGCTTTAAAGACTTCATTTTGCGCGTAACTAAATTTGGATAAGGCTTTTTCTTCTTCTGCATGCGCCAAGACAACGCCACGTTTATCGAGCAAATAAAACGTCCGTTCACCTTGTTCGCTAAAAGGGCGCTGAAGTGCCGCCAGCTGAAAGTCGGCAAGGGCCACGTGGGTAATTTTACCCTGGGCATTTTTGACGATGGGAATACCAATGGTAAAAATGGGCGGCGCATTTTTAAGTGAGCCATTGACGACCTCGATGTTTCCTTGAGAAACACTTCTGAGTGGGAATTGTTCATTGGCGCGCAAATCTAAGAAAAAATTTGGCTGTGTTTTATCTACGTCTGAAATTTGCTTTTTAACCCGACTTGCGATTTGGCGAAACCCCGAGCCATCCACTTCTAAGATTTCAATCGCTAGAAAGTCACCCACTCGCTCGAAATTAAGATCGAGTTCGTCACTCTGGGTTTTTTTGTCCTTTACTAAATTCATCAGAGTCAGTGCGGTCGACTTTGTTTTATATAAGAGGTTACCCAAAATGTTTTCGACCTCTGCTGCTCTTCCTGCCGCGGAGTCTAAATTCACGTTTTCTTCGCGTTGCCGGGCGACTTTTTCAAAGTACTTTGAACTTTGAAGAGCGATCGGTATGGTGACTCCTAAGAGCAAGAGACTCGTCAGAATGATTAACTTAATTGAAATGGGCAGTCTCATTTTAAATCCTTCTCATTGCAGTCATTGCAGCCTAAAACAAATACTCCGCCGAACAATTCACATAAAGTCCCGTAATGGATGTCGTAATATTTGTTGGAATACCTTTCGAGGTCGATTTGCTTCCGAAATCGTCACTATAAGTTAATTTACTCGCACGATAAGAGACGCCAAGCAAACTCGTGAGTCGTGGAGTCAGGCGATAGCCAGCGAGGCTGCCAAGTTGATACGAGAGTTCTGGAGAGCTGCCAGTCGCGCCACTGGGAAGAGTAGCCGCCATGAAACTATAAAAGACTTGCGAATTTAGTTGCAAACTTAGTTTTGGAGTAACCGAATGCAAATACTCGACGCCGAGCTTTGGCCCATAGCTACTGATCTTCGCGACAGTCTGGTTGTAAGTGCTACCATTTTGAATGGACGATAGCTTGGCCGAGTATTCTTCGGGGGTCACCAAGACAGGGAGTTCTCTTAAACCCAAACCTATCGGAAAACGGAGTTCGTCCGTTTTTAAAACGGGTTTGCGATAGACGGCTGTGGCCTCGTATGAGTTAAAATAATTAAATTGTTTTTCGGCGCTAAAAAAACTCATTTCGATTTGTGAGTGAAATCCCCAGGCAGCCTTACTGAGCCAGGCTATCTCGAGGCGGGCGGTGCCACCGATGGCCATATTGAATTCAACTAAAGATTTGTAATTGAGTAAGGCGAGATCGTAACCGGCGGTGCCATACCATCCGTGTGCTCGATCGATGGACTCTCTCAGGCGCTTCAAATTTTCGGCTTCGACCGTGCGAATGCCATTGATCACCAAAAATTCGAGGACCGAGTTGTCACTTGATTCGCGGCCATCGGCCTTTGCTTTGACTTGCAATTGCCAACGTCCCCCAGGCCACTCGGCGAGAAAATCCATTTTATTAGGCTGATAATTTGTCACCGACTTGACGGGCTTCCAAAGCTTTGTCTGGGGATTTAGGTGTGAGAGTACAAAA
>Ga0207070_1244_pt1 | contig 11801 bp, 13 predicted proteins | sample Alteio_BWMinHeat_92_FD_153591 | JGI IMG/M metagenome (GOLD analysis project Ga0207070, IMG submission 153591) | Enriched cells from forest soil in Barre Woods Harvard Forest LTER site, Petersham, Massachusetts, United States -... | ecosystem: Environmental > Terrestrial > Soil > Temperate forest >...
TGACGCCTCCCGCACGCAACCTGACAACTGAATGAGGTCGAAGCATCCCTACCCGCAGACGCAACATCGAACCCCCGATTCCCTCTGCAACTATGCCAACACCTGCGGCCCAGTGCGGATTTCGACTGCGCCCGGTTCCCTTCCCTTGCTCATCATCTGCAATGTGATGCACCAGCATTCTCCCCCACGCCCGCGCCATCTCAGGCTAACCGAGTGACGACAAAGGCTGGGCAATCCAGGAGACTGTCCCGTCCATGAAATTTCATTTGCATTGTCGCTAATGTCCATAATGTCTATTTCTACAATAGACACTATGGTATAACGATCGATCCATGAAGATTTCGCAAAAAGGTCTCTGCGCCCGCAGGCTCTCATGATGCTGGCTCGCCATCACCACCCAGGCGCCATCAGCTACGTTGCACGACAGTGACCTCCGACCCCTGGTGCCGAACTGTCGCATTGCAAATCCCAAGCGCTTATCTGGCGTCGCTTAAGGACCAGCAAACCAATTTCTTTCTCGCGCAATCGTCCCCCACTTGTTCAGAAAGAAATATGCCGCTTCCTGACGGAGATGCATATGGCATCCAGTTCGTGGACTTTAGCAGGTGACAAATACCGCCCCCAGTCCGAGACTGTTTTGTGAGCCATGCTACCCGCGCGGCAAGATGCCGAGGATGGTCGGTAAACAGCCCAATCGTACGTCCCGGCGATTTTCATTGCCGCTCGAACTCATGGTGATGGTCACCTGATTATCGAATTGAACTGGCTCTTCCGCGGCAAACCGCTCTAGTAAGCCATCTCATACACAGGGTTCGGAAGGGCGCCACTTCACTGGTTCGGAAAAACTCGTGGGCTGAGCGCGAAGGGCACGCCGCACACACATCGCAAGAACGCGATGTGTGCCGGAATACTGCCGATTGCAAGGTTAGTTGTAACTACGCCGCTGGCACTCAAGGCCGAGCCGGGCGTGAATTGTGCCCTGGTGAGCCAACTCGCCTCGGTGACAGCACCGTAGGGGTACAAACGTCGCCGTCTAGACTTGTGTTCGCAACATTAGCGACGAGATTTGGCAGTGGAAACGTATTGCCCGTTCCCGTTCCCCTCAGAATTCCGGCGCACGCTTCGTTGACGATATTCTTACTGACGATGTTGTTGTTCCCCGTCGAGCCGCAGCTACTGTCGAGGTGGATTCCCGCTTGTCCGCTGCTAAACACTACATTCCCACTGACGCTATTGCCATTGCTGCAAAGATCGATGCCGTCCCCGAGATGGGTATTCGACACGTGATTGTTGGCAACCGTATTGTTGTCGGCGGGCATGGTGCCATCGGTCACGATGGGTATTCCATTCTGGACATTGGTCACGAAATTGGCGGTGATGGTCATGTTGCCGGAATCGAAGATGAGAATCCCTGAACCCGTGCCCGCCGATGGGTCCCCGTTAAAGTCGTCGTCCGCCACGGTATTACTTTGGACTTTTCCCGTGGCTCCAAACCCCACCTGTATGCCATTCTGGGCCGTCGTGGTGGGTCCTGCCCCAACCACCGAGTTACCTGCAATCGTGACCGTTGTTCCAACCTCATTGCCTGTAATCCCATTTTTCTGATATCCCCGGACGGTACTGTTTTGGATTCTAACTGTCGACGTCGAAGGACTGGCGCTCTGGACAAAAATCCCAAGCCCCGCCGAGTCTTGGCAACCAAAGTTTGCCGCGTCCTGTGCCTGGTTTCGGGCGGTGACAAAGCCCACCGTTCCCGAGGCGTTCTGGTAGTAGATACCTATCAGCCGGGTATCGCTGCAGCCGCTATTTAAATTGTTGTTGCTGCCGTCGACCGCGAGATTGCTGATCGTGACTGCGGTGGCAGGACTTTGCACCAGGATCTGCGCCGCGATGGGGTGACCGCTGGTGAGGCTCGTGGTGTTTGGCACGAAACCTCCCGAGGGAATAACCAGCACAGGGTTATCTGTGGTTCCTGATTTCACGCCCGTTAAGGTCAGATTCTTGTTGACAACAACTTGCTCGGGGTAGTTGGCTGGGCAAATCTTAATGATTGACCCGGTCGGCGCAGCATTCACCGCTTCCTGAATGGTGGTGAACTGCACGATATTGGGAACGCACTTACCTACCTCTACTACAGCCCCTGCCATCACTTGCTGCACACTGAGGCTGGCAAGAATGACCATCGGCGCGGCGCGCAGAGCTCTCCGCCATCCAGCTGTTGTTCTAGTCATGAGACCTCCTTCATAGGTTGTGGAATGTTAAAATCGAAACAGATTGGCTGACTGTTCAAAACCGCACAGTCCTTGCGTCGACCTACGTGGACACATGACAGACGAAATGACCTCGGTCGGGCGCTCCTCGCCTAATACGATGTCACCAAAGTGACGAACCACCGCTCGTCGCCCGAGTTGGCCGACTACCTGCTGGACATTGCTGCGGGTTATCCGGAGGCCGATACCACTCTCTGGTGAGGGACAAACTAAGTTCGCACACGCGCAAGGCCCTCGTCGAACACTTCGGCCCGGAAGCAGGCCCGTGGCTTGGAATCGGTTAACCGTGCACTACACCCCGAAGCACGGTAGTTGGTTAAACCACGCGAGATTCTCCCGGCAATGCTTAGGCCGGCGCCGGATTGGGGATCGGTCTGCTCTGCGGAACCAGTCTCGGGCATGGAACCGCCGCGCAACCGAGACCGAGCAACGATTCAGTGGAACTTTACTCGCAACCAAGCACGCCAGAATTTTGGCTACAAATTCACACGGTCACGGTACTCGTGTCATGCGTAGGCAGCGACGATCCAGGTTCCGCTTGTTCGATTTTCGTTGAGACCGACGAGGCGAACCCGGGTCGCCGGGTATTTCTCTGCTTCTTCCAGGGTGTCCGCACGGCGCTTTCGTTCGCGGCGGACAAGTCTTCCATCTCATTACTGCTAACAATGGCCAAGGCAGAGACGGACTTCGGCGCCGAAAACATCATGTCAAAGAGAACGTGCCTTACTTTGCTCCCCACCCTTGCCCCCGCAGGCGTTCCGGAATCCAATTTCGTGCAGAGGCGGTGTAGCAATTGTGAGCAAAAGCGACCATTCTCGGTGAACCGGTTCTGACACACTAGCTAAGGGTATCGCCCGCGTTCGACCACGGTAGAAAAGTGGCCGTAATGCGACATAGATCTTGCGATTGACCTCCACGGAGAACCTCGACATGAAGATGCTGCGATTTGGGGTCTTGCTTTTGGCAATCGTGGGGCTCGCAGCCACACCGATGCTCGCGAAGGCTCAATCATTGGGCGATTCGGGAGACTCCTCCGACGTTGCGGTCTTGCCCGCAAATACGACGCACCCGCACCCAGATCTGACCTACGACCGTCCGACTCAGAAAACGAAGCTCCACAACTACTTCTTCGACACGTTCGGCCCCTATCCAATCGTCGGCGCAGCGTTCACTGCTGGCATTAACCAGGCGGAGAGCACTCCGCCAGAGTGGAAACAGGGCGCGGAGGGTTATGGCAAGCGATTGGGGTCCAACTTCACCATCGCAGCCGTCGCCACATCGACGCGCTATGCGCTCGCCGAAGCCTTCCGCGAGGATACGTTGTATTACCGGTGTGAGTGCAAAGGCGTGTTTCCACGAATGAGCCATGCATTGATTTCGACCTTCACCGCGCGCCGGGGCCACGATGGCCATCGGGTCTTTTCTTTCCCTGCTCTGGTTGCACCGTACGCAGGCACTATGACTGCCGTTTATGCGTGGTATCCGGGCCGCTACGACGCCATGGACGGTTTCCGCATGGGCAACTACAGCTTGCTGGGGTACATGGGTGGGAACATCGCGCTTGAATTCCTCTATAGCGGGCCACACTCATGGCTTTCTCATATGCATCTCAACAATGGGCATGGAGCGCCAAATCCGGGTTCGAATCCGTGATCGACCGGAAATTCATGGCGGTCGCAAGCATGGACTCTTCACTCTTGGGGCCGCGCACCTCACTCATATCTTCCACAGTGAATTACGCCAAGAGCCGGATCAACGAGTTTCTCGAGTGGTTCGGCGATCTGGGCCTGTTCTTCTGGCAAGTTGTACGGGCGGCGGTCACGCCGCCGTTCGAATTCCGCGAATTGTTTCGACAACTCGACGAGATCGGATCGATGTCCCTGCCCTTGGTCGCCTTGGCCGGCGCCGCTACGGGAGTTGTGCTCTCCTTGGAGGCTCGTTACAGCCTGACTCGATTTGGGGCCAAATCGCTGCTTCCCGCCGCTATAGTGTTCTCTGTGATCCACGAGACCGGTCCGATCATCACAGGTCTGGTTGTGAGTGGTCGAGTGGGCGCTGGTATTGGCGCGGAGCTGGCGTCGATGAAAGTAACCGAGCAGATCGATGCCATCGAGGCTTCCGCGGTAAATCCTTACCGGCTACTGGCAACAACCCGCATCCTGGCTTGCATACTAATGCTGCCCCTACTGACGCTCGCTGCCGACGCATGCGGCTTGGTAATGGGTTGGGTCACGCAGGCCATGGTTGAGCCACTTTCGTTCCACCAGTTTATAAATAGCGGTTTTAAGGGCGCCAATTTCAACGATTTTCTGCCCCCGACGTTCAAAACCGCGGTATTTGGCCTAATCATTGGGCTGATCGCGTGTTTCCAGGGCATGCGGACACGGGGAGGGGCCGAGGGTGTGGGCCGTGCGGCTACCAGTTCAGTAGTCTTGTCCTCGCTGTTTGTGATCCTGGTCGATGTCGTGCTGGTGAAATTCATTATCCTGTTCTTCCCGTAAACATTCAGTGAACCCTGCTGAAAACAATTATGGACATTGCCGATCAAATTGTGACGAAGCGAGGAGAGTCCGAGGAAGAAGGCGGTGCACCGGCTGTCGAGGTCGAAGACGTGCACATGGCATTCGGAAGTCAAAGGGTTTTGAACGGGATCAGCCTGACCGTGAACCGCGGCGAGACCCTGGCCGTGCTGGGGCGCAGTGGTTCCGGTAAGAGCGTATTGCTGAGGCTCATCATCGGCCTGCAGAAGCCTGACTCGGGATCGGTTCGCATCTACGGTCAAGACCTCACGGACTTGGCTCTCGATCAGATGGGCGAAATCAGAAAGAGAATCGGTTTTCTGTTTCAGCACGCCGCGCTTTACGATTCGCTGACCGTGCAGCAGAACGTGGCTTTCCCGTTGGAGCACCATAGGAGGGAGATGTCGGGGTCTGACCGCGCCGATCGGGTCAAGGAATTACTGGCGGAGGTGGGCATGGAAGGCGCCCTTGAGAAGATGCCTTCGGATATTTCCGGGGGCATGCAGAAGCGAGTGGGGCTAGCACGGGCGCTGGCTTTGGAACCGGAGATACTACTGCTGGACGAGCCCACGGCGGGGCTCGACCCCATTGGTTCTGCGGAGATCGATGAATTGGTGCTCAAGCTCCAGCAGGAGCATCATATGGCATCCATCGTAGTGACTCACGATCTGCACAGCGCGAAGACGATTGCGGACCGCCTGGCCCTGCTCAATGAGGGAAATGTGATGATCGAAGGCGACTTTGAAGAACTTCAGAAAAGTGACGACGAGTTCGTTAGGAAATTTCTAAAGCATTCCTAGGAGGACCTATGTCGAGAGCGGCGCGATTAGGAGCTTTCATTGTTGCGACCCTGGCAATTCTGGCGACCGGTGTCTTCATCATCGGGAGCAAGCAGTATCTTTTCAGCTCGACGTACCAATTGAAAGCGCAGTTCGACAACGTCGAGGGCTTGGATGCCGGAGGCGACGTGCGTGTCGGCGGGGTGCACACCGGAACCGTGCGCAACATCGTGTTGCCTCACAAACCTGGCGAAAAGGTCACCGTGGTCATGGATCTCAATAAATCGACACACGAGATCGTCAAGCAAGATTCCGTAGTGACCATTGAAACCGAAGGATTGCTGGGCAACCAGTATCTTGCGATTTCTTTCGGCTCGCAGGGAACCGCCGACGTGCGCGATGGCGACACCATCGCCAGCCAGGCGCCGCTGGAAATGTCGGACTTGCTGAAGAAAGCGAGCGGCCTTCTGGATGGCAGCCAGCAAGCCATTGAGAATGCCACCAAGGCGACAGCGAATCTGGACTCGATCAGCGCCAAGATAGATCGTGGTCAGGGAACCGCAGGAGCGCTGGTTAACGACAAACAGCTCTATAGCAACCTGGAAAAGACGACGAGCGCCATGCATGACACGATGACCCAAGCGGAAGCCGGGGCAACCGATTTCCAGGAAAATATGGAAGCCCTGAAGCACAACTTTTTCTTGCGCGGTTATTTCAAGAACCGCGGTTATGAGGATTCTGCCGAGCTGGCAAAGAATGAAATCGAGCGGCTGCCGCCAGGCCCTCCGGCAAAAACATTCACGTATTCGGCGAAGCAGCTTTTCGATAAGCAAGATTCGGCCAAGCTGAAGAACCAGAAATCTCTAAACGACGGCGGCCAGTTCCTGGCTAATAACCAGTTCGGGCTTGCCGTTGTCGTGGCGTCCGCTGGGATGGCAGGCGATAGCCAGAAGGATTCAGTTCTGACGGAAGCGCGCGCCATGGTTGTGCGCGAGTATTTGGTGGAGAATTTCGGATTCGACGATAGTGAGCTTAAAACTCTGGGCATGGGCAAGCAGACGAATGCGAATTCGGATGGCGGCTGGGGCGCGGTGCAGATTTTCATCTATCCAGCTGGGACCGAGATTCCGCCGAATAAACAAACCCAGGCGGGTACCCCATCCAAAACAATCTCCGACACACCGGTTCAGGCTTCTACGGCCGTAACACCGAAACCCCGGTAGAGTTGCCGGTGAACGGTGAAAGCAGGGACGGCCTTAGCGTTTCGGAGGGTTTCGTTCCTACGATCGACAAACATGACGGTGCAACAGCACGACTAGCAGTCGCGTTTCTGCTGGCAATTTACAGCGCCGCTCTCGCGCCAGCGCAAACTTAGCCGCTGCCTGCCGCTGGGCTGGTCAATGTGGTCGGGGCCAACGAACTGGCAGACCGTCTGGGGCGGGGGAGTTGGGTGTACATGGGGGAAAAACGAGGCGGAAAGCAAACTCTCACGGAAGAGCAGGTGGAGACCAAGGACGGTCCGCACGGACTGGTTGGAAACGTACGCCAGCCCGCGGCCGTCTGGCGAGAGCTCGTCAATTCTCCGTGCCGGGACTGGGGCGCCGTCGTTGCGCTTGAACCCCCTGCTTTCCCCCGCGACGCTGGGTCGGCCTCACGTGCAGTATGAAGTGGACCATCGCCCACAGGAAACGGTCTCCGTCGGACTTTGTCACGAGCGCATCGACGGACTGCAAAGCACCGTAGGGCAATTCCAGGTGGTCCGCCAGCATCACGATTGGGAGTTGTGGTTTAACCTTCTTTATCTCATCCGCAACCACTGCCCCATCCATGAGGTTTTAGGTGGTGCTCAAGCACAATTGCATCCACCGGACGGGACCTGAGGAGTCGCAGACCCTCGTGACCGTTGGTCGCGGTCACGAGCTCGTATCCGTTTTCGCGAAAAATGCCTCAGCTGAGCGGGGTCCCTGTGGATGCAGAGCAGAGTACCGGTGGCGGTCATGAAGTCTAGGTATATAGACGGGGTCTCCAGGGAGTCTGTTCAATTTTGTTCACGCTGCAGAGAATCGAAGCGGGGGTAACACTTGTGCGCATGCACGACAACGATTCGGCGCCGGACCGACAAAATAGAATGGATATCGCAATGCCAGCGATTGCACTGTTCCCGGTCCCCCCCGAAGTGGAGCGTTTTCGATATGACCTGTTCCCCAGCGCAGCATTCGCGCGCCTTTCTCTTGTAGTGCTGCGATGGACAGTCCCAGCCTGGGGACATCCCGCCGTCCCAGAACGTCGCCTGATTTGATCGCCGGTTTGGGCTGGATCTCGTGGGTCTCTTCTCAGCTGGATCTGGCTTTCCAGGGCTGGTTTTGCAGATCCCTGGTAAAGCCTGGCAGTAAGCAGAGTGGAACCCCACGTAACCGAGCGCGAGAGTACCGGTGATGAACAAGGAGGCGCTGGCTCCAACGAAGAAGCTCTTGGACGCGCGTTGGGATCCCGCGTTCAGTTGTGAATCTCATTGTCGATGGCGTTTGCAGCCTTGGATGGGAGTACCGAGGTTGCGAAGTAGCCGGTTCGAGTGCGCACTGACAATCGTCCATGGCCTGGCGCGCTTGCTTTCACGCGTATTCCCCGATACCTTCCATCGCGTTTTCTGTTGGTGGGGACATAGGCGATGGTGTACTGGTTGCGGATATCGCGCGCGATGCGTTCACAGATGGGTGCAACGTCCCCTAGTGATTCCGGCAAGAACGCCTCGCCGCCTGTGTCCTTCGCCAGCCGTTTGAGCGCGCCCGGGTTGCGATCGGCATCCTGGTCATCAAAGATGCCGATGGTATAGATAATTACGTTCGCCTGCCCGACTGAAGTCATTATTTCGCTCAGCTTATGTTTGCTGGCGTTGTCGCCTCCATCGCTGACTACGATGAGCACTTTCTTGTCACGATTGCCCTTCTTCATGTGCTCAAGGGCGGCCGCAACTGCATCGTAGAGTGCAGTCTCGCCCTTGGGTGCGGCTCTGGAGAGCGCGACTTCCAACTGAGCGACCTGGTCCGTGAACGGAGTGTTTTCCGGTAGACCAAACGAAATTTTTTCGTTGAAATTGACCACGAACATCTGATCTTGCGGGTTGCTGGAGCGAGCAAAAGCCAAGGCAGCAAGCGTTACCTCATTTCGCTTGGGCTGCATGCTTCCACTGTTGTCGACGACCAGGCCGACCGTAACCGGGGTATCCTCGTGACTGAAATATTTGATCGGTTGAAGCGCTCCGTCCTCGTAGACTTGGAAATCGTCTTGATTGAGTCCGGACACAAGAACATTCCTGCGGTCTTGGGCGGTTGCTCGCAATACGACCACGTCCACATTTACTTGAACGGTGTAGGGGGCGCCCGGGTCGCTTTGCAACGAAGAGGCTTGTGCACGGGCGAGGCTCGCTAGAGCAATCAGGATGAGAGGAGCGATGAGATAGGCTGCAAAATGCCGTGAGGCCCGCCGCTTCCCCTCCCTTGGTCGAGGCGGAGCGGACGCGGACATTGAACGCTCAGTCATCGTCTGTTTCTTTCAGGCAATCTGAGTCATGCCCGGAAAGCCGGACGGGCGTAGTAGCGCGCGCCATCCGGCGTCCGGTCGTTCAAACAGGTGGTCTTCATTCACATCCATCCGCTGGCTTGGTTCAAGCAGCTCGCTTCGAAAACGCCGATAGTGCAAAGCCGGCGCCGATTGTCAGCAGCCCAATCAGTGCAATCATGGGCAGTGGGCTGGCTGTTTCCGGTAGAGGATCGGCGGCAGCCACGGTGACGGGCTGAGCTGCAGCTACGGGGCCTGGTTCAGCGGCGGCGACCGGGGGTGCTTCCACTACCTTCGCTAATTCGACCGGTTCCCCCGTAGGAGCAACGGCCTCGATGGGTGCGGTCTTCAGAGCCTCGACGGGTGCGGTGGCCTCGATTGAGGTTGCGAGCACCGGCTCATTGGTTTCCTTGGCCAACTCGAGAGCTCTCGACTTCTCGTAAACAAATTCCTCGCCCCATGCGCGCCCGGGGTAGAACCATGCCCTCAAAGCTTCGGGTTGTCCGGCGGGCCGCTCGCGAAACGTGATTGTCGTCTTGTCAGTTGTCTTTAAGCGGTAGTTCGGGATGGCGAGAATCGTGGTAAGCACTTGGGTTTCGTCCTGGTTGAAAATCTGGACGATGTGGCGGTCGGATTGCGAATCAAGAATCTTGAAGACATAGGTGCCCGCCGGCAAGTTATGCTGGCCCACGCCAGGAACTTCGACGGGACCACTGAAACTGATAACAGTCTTCCGGTTCCAGTCACCGGCCCTTGCGGTTTGCACGGCGAGCACACAGAGCACAGCGAGGCCCAGTGCGATTCCTATCCCTTTTAGCAGTCTCATGATTTCTCCTGTAGTTTTCTCCGACAAACCAGCCCGGCGGCTATGGTGCAACAAGAGCTCTTGATGCTGTCGGTTTCACAAGAGATCTGCAGCTGGAGAGGTCCGGCTGCTGTTCAGAACCGTGGAAAGTTATCCGAGGCCAATATCAGTCATTTGCATTTTGATTACTGGTCAATATTGACCGTGGCGTCTCTGGGATTTCGACGGCGCGGAAGCGCTCACCCCGCATTGTTTCCCTGACACGGGAGACTTGTGAGCGAAATTGACCACTCTTATTGTCGCTCCCATGCTTATATGGAAGTTCCCTGGCTTCGAGGAGTTGCACCATGGCCGAGCAACGACCCGCCTTCAACCCGAAAATTTTTCTCTCCACCGTAGGCGCGGGCCGGGAGATGATGTCTTTCCAGAGTGGGCAAACGGTCTACGCTCAGGGTGATGCGGCCGATGCCTTGTTTGTTATTCAAAATGGCAAGGTGAAGCTCTCCGTTAAGTCCAAGGCTGGCAAGGAAGCAACCCTCGACATATTGAGCGACGACGATTTTGTCGGCAAGGATGCGATCGCCGGTCAGTCGTGCCGCACGGCATCTGCCACTGCCATGACGGACTGCAGCCTGCTGCGAATCGAGAAGCAGGCCATGATGCTCGCACTGACACGGCAGGTAAAATTGGCGAATCTGTTTTTGGCATATGTGCTGGCGAGGTACATTCGCTACCAGCAGGACATCGTTGACCAGCATTGCAACCCCAGCGAGAAACGGCTGGCGCACATTCTTTTGCGGCTTGCCCACTTCGATGCGGACGGATCATCCGAGACCGTGGTTCCGAAGATTAGTCATGAAACACTCGCAGAAATGGTAGGGACCACGCGGTCGCGCGTTTGCTTTTTCATGAAGAGGTTCAAGGAATCGGGCTTCATTTATTACGAGACCAAAAGCAAGCTGTTGCGAGTTCATCGCACACTTCTTGCTTTCTGCGCCCAATAGCTCCTGCCCATTCGTTTTGCTCAGCCAACCTCTAGGGACGGACCGTCGGCCGCGGCAAACCGGGTCTCCCTCCACCGCTTGCCGGCCCGCTCCATCAGGCGCCATGCTAAGATGCTGTGTCCTTTCTGGCACCCTGAGGACTCGATTTCAGGAGTCTCGCTATGCCGCGCCCCAGGCCAAAAGTCGCTCGTCGCTCGCTCGCCAAGTCCCCCACAGGAATCCATGGGCTGGATGAAGTGACAGGAGGAGGCCTGCCGAAAGGTCGGGTCACGCTGCTGTGCGGCAGTGCCGGCTGTGGCAAGAGCCTGCTCGCCATGGAATTCTTGGTGCACGGCGCGGTTCGATACGGCGAGCCTGGCGTGTGCATGGATTTCGAAGAGACCGAGGAGAAGCTAAGGGCCAACGTCGCCTCCCTGGGTTTTGATTTGCGGGATCTCGCCAAACGCAAGAAGCTGCTGGTGGATTACGTTGCCGTTGAACGACACGAGATTGCGGAGACGGGAGAATACAACCTCGAAGGCCTGTTCATCCGTTTGGGTCACGCCGTCAAAGCCATCAAAGCAAAGCGCGTTGTCCTTGACAGCATCGAAGCACTCTTTTCCGGATTAACTGACTCAACCACACTGCGAGCGGAACTCCGCCGGCTGTTTCAGTGGCTGGAACAGCACAAGCTTACCGCCGTCGTTACCGGGGAAGCGGGAGAACATACGCTGACGCGTCACGGGCTGGAGGAATACATCGCAGACTGCGTGATCGCGCTGGACCACCGGGTAACGGAACAGATTTCAACGCGCCGTCTACGAATCGTCAAGTACCGGGGCACGTCCCACGGCACCGATGAGTATCCCTTCCTGATCGATCGCGAG
>Ga0207070_1245_pt1 | contig 11693 bp, 12 predicted proteins | sample Alteio_BWMinHeat_92_FD_153591 | JGI IMG/M metagenome (GOLD analysis project Ga0207070, IMG submission 153591) | Enriched cells from forest soil in Barre Woods Harvard Forest LTER site, Petersham, Massachusetts, United States -... | ecosystem: Environmental > Terrestrial > Soil > Temperate forest >...
GGTGCCCCGTGGCCCGCTCAACAAATAAGCATGGCTAAGCCGTCCTTGGGTGAGGGCATTTTGCAGGAGAGTTGCTACAGAATCTTGACCTAGGAGTTCTTGAAAGCGAGTTGGGCGATACTGTCGGTAGAGTGTCATGGGCTAAGTGTAGCAAAAGTGGTATGATATGACTAACGCAATTATGTAGCCAACTGCACTGAGCACGACAAAATAAAGGAGGGGAGCCCGTGACAACGGCGGCTTTAGCGGAGCAGATCGAAAACAAGATTCACGAGGAGCATCAGAATGTGCACTCAAAGGAGATTACTGCCTTGATCGAGGCAGTGGTTGACTGTGTCGGCCGGGAACTGTCAGTAGGCGAAGAGGTCTCCATAGACGGCTTGGGGCGGTTTTTTACGGTGAAAATCCCTACGCAAAAGTCGGGTGAAACCATTACGCTGCCGACGATTGAGGTTGATTTTGAGCCCGATATCCCATTGGCTGATTTTGTCAAAAAACAAATCATCGAACATCCGGACGTCTTTGCCAACGAACCGGCTGGAGAAGAGGACGAAGAAGATATCAAGCCTGTTTCCCGTGGCGCAGTCGATGCCCTGCCCGACATGCCTGATGACACGGAAGATATAGAGTCACCTAAGCCAATAAAAGAACCGGAAAAGCCGATTGATGCTGTCTCAACGGTGGAGTTTATTGATACGAGTGACGTAAAAGTAGAGCGCGAAGTCCTGAGCTTGCTTCCACACACCTTGGCCAAGCAGTACAACGCTGTGCCAATCCGCCTTAAGGAGGGCGTTTTGACCATCGGCATGATTGATCCTGAAGATTTTGATGCCTTACAGATTATCCGCAAGGAAACGGGCCTGACAATCCAGCCGGCGTTGACCACCAAAGATGGCATAAACGCCGTCCTTGACCAGTACACCGGATTGCAGGCAGAGGTTCAGGAAGTGATCTCGAAATCTGACCTCGGGATTACCCGCAAGGACATTGAACAGGCAACTGAGGAAGAGGTTTCAGCGGAGAATGAAAACGCGCCTACGGTACACATCGTACACTCCCTCTTGAAACGGGCGGTAAAGGAGCGGGCTTCTGATATCCATATCGAACCTTATGAAAACCGGGTGGTGGTACGGTTCCGTGAAGATGGGGTGCTCGTGCAAAAGCTTGAACTGCCAAAAGAAATCCAGTCGGCCATTATCGCCCGCCTAAAAATCCTGGCCACGCTTAAACTTGATGAACAACGCCTGCCACAAGATGGCCGTTTCAGCTTGCTCATTGACAGGCGCCAGGTTGACTTCCGCCTCTCAACCATCCCAGTGGTATACGGCGAAAAGGTCGTGATGCGTATCTTGGACAAGTCGGTAGGCATTATGGAGCTTGAATCGGTTGGTTTGATTGACTATGGCTTCCAGGTGTTAACCAATAACCTGCGCCGCTCTCACGGCATGATCCTTGTTACCGGGCCAACTGGCTCCGGTAAGACAACTACCCTTTATGCGGTATTGGGCCGCCTGATGTCGCCTGACGTCAATATCCTGACCTTGGAAGACCCAGTTGAGTACCGGATTGAGAGTATCAACCAGAGCCAAGTGCATTCTGAGATAGGCTACAGTTTTGCCGCCGGCTTGCGTGCTGTCGTGCGGCAAGACCCGGATATTGTCATGCTTGGTGAAATCCGTGACCCCGAGACGGCTGATATGGCCATCCACGCCGCCTTAACTGGTCACATTGTGCTTTCGACGCTGCATACGAACGATGCTGCCGGTGCTTTCCCCCGGCTCATTGATATGAAAATTGAGCCGTTCTTGATCACAAGCTCAATCCATACGGTTATTGCCCAGCGCTTGGCACGTAAAATTTGTCCGGATTGCAAAGAAGAAATCCAGCTGCCGAAAGAGGGTGTGGCCGAAGTGCAAGTGGAGATAGACAAAATGCCAGAAAACGAGCGCAAGGCAGTGGGGAAAACCCTCAAGTTCTATCATGGCAAGGGCTGTGATTCCTGTGGCGGCAAGGGGTACAAAGGCAGGCTCGGTATCTTTGAAGTTCTGAATGTCTCTGAGCCAGTACGTGAACTAGTGCTCAAGCGCTCTTCAGGTGCGGAAATCACTGCCCAGGCAGTCAAGGAGGGTATGGTGACCATGGTGCAGGATGGGCTGCTGAAAGCCTTGAAAGGCCTGACAACGCTTGAAGAAGTGTGGCGTGTAACCCGGGAATGATGGGTACATACAGCTATCGAATTCGGACGGCTGAAGGCCAAATGCGTAAAGGCACGCTCGAGGCTACCGGGGAGAATGATGCCCTGCTCAAGGTACGTAAAATTGGTGGCGTAGTTTTAGAACTGAGTGAAAAGCACGGTTCGGCACAGAATGTAGGCGGCAAGGTCAACGGGCATTTGTCGCTGAAAGAAAAGATCATCCTGACCGAGCAACTTTCCGTGATGCTAAACGCCGGCATTACCTTGGTCCAGGCGTTACGGGGACTGGCCGAGGAAGCCAATAACCGGGTGATGAAGACACTGCTCGAAACCCTCATTGCCGATGTTGAAGGGGGGATGCCATTTTCCAATGCCCTCGAGAAACACCCAAAATTTTTCTCGAGTATTTTCTGCCAAATGGTACGCTCAGCTGAGCGGACGGGAAACCTGGCTGAGATCCTTAGCAAGCTGACCATACAGCAGCAAAAAGAATACGAACTGAAGAGCAAGGTCCGGGGAGCGCTCATGTATCCTGCCGTCATCCTCTGCCTTTTGATTGGCGTCGTGTTAATTGTCATCACCTTTATTTTGCCAAAGCTTACTGGCCTCTTTACCGACTCCGGTGTGGCCTTGCCGCTCAGCACCCGTATTTTATTGGCCATCTCGGCGTTCATGACAGCCCGATGGTATGTCCTGCTCATTGCTGTCGTTGTCTTGATATTTGCTTTCCGCGCCGTGCTCAAGACGGCCAAGGGCCGTTGGGTCTTTGACAGCATGATGCTGAAAATCCCGGTGCTGGGGAATTTTCTTAAGAAGAGTTATATGGCACGCTTTGCCCAAAGTTTCGCTTCCTTGGCCCAGTCGGGTATCCCGGTGCTTGATGCCTTCCAGATCCTGCGGGGAGTGGTGGGAAATGTTGTGTACGAAAAGGAAATCGACAGCATTGCCAAAGATATTGAAAACGGCGTGAAAGTCTCAGTGGCTATCCGTAAGAGCAAATATTTCCCCGCCATGATTGGCCAACTGGCCAGTGTTGGGGAGCAATCGGGCGACTTGGCAGGGGTCTTCAAAGTGTTGGGTGAGTTCTTTGAGAAAGAGGTGGATGGCATGGCCAAAAACCTTTCAACCCTCCTTGAGCCAATCATTATGATCATCATGGGCGTCGTGATTGGCTTCATCCTGGTTTCTGTGCTGCAGCCAATCTATGGGCTTGTGAATACCTCCGGATGATATACTAAACATATGGGGCTTTTTTCGCGCACAGTCATCGGTATCGACCTTGGGCACGCATCAATCAAAGTAGTGGGGGTGGCACTTGGCCACAAGCCCCGCATTGTTGGTTTTGCCGAAGTAGCCATCGATCCCAAGAACATCTTTAAAGATAACGGTGGTGACCCTGCCGTGGTTGCGGAAGCGCTTCGTCGCGCCTTGGCCACCGCCCAACCAAAGGCAATTCACGCTAAGGAACTTTTTGCGGTAGTGAGTGAAAGCCATGTTTTCCGTAAGATCCTTGAGCTGCCAACGTCGGTGCTCCCGGATGAAATGCCGCAGGTGATACGGGCGGAGGCGGTAGAGTACTTGCCCGACGAAATTGACCGTTTGCAGATTGATTACCAGCCGCTCGGTACCCTTCCTGGGGACTTGCAGCAAGTCATGGTCGTGGCAGTGGCCAATAATATCATCGATAACTTTGTAGTACTGGCTAAGGAATCACACCTGAGACTGCGTGCAGTTGATCCCAAGCCTTCTGGCGTTGGGCGGGCAGTGGTACTGCCAGGCCAAGGGACGCCGGTCATCCTCGTTGATATTGGGGCCGAGAAAACCAGTATTTCAGTATATGCACGCCATATGGTCTGGGTGACAAGTTCAGTCAATGTGGGGTTAGACCTATCGGCACCTAAAGACGGGGAGGAAAAGGCGCCAGTCAACATGGAGCGCCTGGTTGACGGGATCGCCGATGAGGTGAGCCATGTACAAAAATTCTACCAGAACCGGGTCAATCAGCAGGATGAAGTTACTGAGATCCGGTTAAGCGGCAGTGGCTCCATGGCTGAGGAAATCATGGCCGAGCTGCAAAAGCAAACCAAAATACCAGTCGTGTTTGCCCAGCCGATCGTAGCAACCCCTGAAGGCTTTGACCGTCGGTTCCTCGGTGCGCTTGGTGCCGCCTTTTACTCCTTATACGGCAAGGTATGAAACAGCTTAACCTTTTGCCAGAATCGGTACGGTTCAAAGAAGTACAATCCCAGTTTTATACTGGTGGCGCTATTGCTGCCGTGATTGCGGTTATTACAGTTGGCCTTATTTGGGGCGCCGTCAACACGTTAGCGATCAGTGTGACAGGGCAGTTGAAGGCCGTGCAAGCCGATAATACTCCGGAAAAAGTCGTTACCCCTGTAGCGGATGCGGCAACCATCCAGCGTATTACCATCCTGAATACGCTGGCAAAGTCCGACACTGATTGGCCTGTCACTTTCCAGCTGGTCGGTGATTTGGTGGCCAAAGATATCACCCTTTCTTCTTATGCGTTGACCAAAACGGCTAATGGGATGGACTTGGTCATGGTTGGTTCTGCCCCTTCCAATGTCAGCTTTGCTACGTTTGCCGAAGCTTTCCAGGGCAACAGCTTGCTAACTGGTGCCAAGGTGACAGGATACAATTATGACCCGAGCAAAGATACGGTGACCTTTACGGTTGAGGGGATTATCTTGCCGAGCAAGGTAGCTTACAGCAAATGAAACAACGCTTTTCACCCTCCCTCCTCGTTGCCAGCATTTTCACCGTTATTTTTGCGATAGGCGTTTGGTTTGTCATTGCCCCGGTTATCAGCCAAATCACAACAGCCCGCCAGCAGCTCGATGCCATCACTGCCAGCACCCAAAAAACATCAACTGCCCAGGACAAAGCCGCTACCACGATATCTGATGTTACACGGCAAGAAGTAAATGACCTGTTGCCAGCTGATGCCCAGCAGTATGACCTCTCGGTCCAAATTGCGGCACTGTGCAAACAGTTGGGAGTCACCGTAACAACAATAGGCTTTGGGGCGACTGGGGTAGGCACTACGGGCTCTGTAGCGCCCTCTGCTGCTGGCGCCAGTACACTGAGTGTCACCTTGACCGCCATCGGCACATACAGCCAGTTACAGCAGCTTACGCAAAGCCTGACTTCGGTTGACCGGTTCTTGCAGGTGACAGCCATTACGATAACTGGTTCGCAAGGGTCAGGAGGCAAGGCAATCAGTACACAAGCCCCGCTCACTGCCCAGATATCAGCGTTGGCCTACTATCTTCCGTAACATACTCTCATGAAAAGCAAAAAACCTTCTTCCGAGAGCGAGGTAACAAGCCCTCAGCCACAAACCTCACAACCGGCAAAGAAAAAAATAACCATACAGTCTATGGATCTTGTTTTGCTAGGGGTCATCGTGCTCGCCTTGCTTGGCACGGCCTATCGCTTCTGGACGGCTGCCAATGTGACAGCTGCGCCAGTGGCACAGGCAACAACCAGCACTCAAAAAGTAGTGCCGACGCTAAGTCTGCATCAGGATCATACACGGAGTGGGCCAGATATTACCGTTGACCCAAGCCAGATCGGCAAATCAGACCCTTTCCAGTAGGTAGAGCCTTTAGGCTAACCCTGAGGCTCGGTAGGTGGCTCGGCAACGGGCGCTGGCTGGGCCGGTGCACTTGGCGCGGCCGGTTGGCTAGGGGCGGCCATAGGTACTGGCGCTTCGGCAGCCGGGGCGGTTTCAGTATTCAGGCGCTTTTTCACTTCCTCGATAATCTCACCAGGGAGTACTTCTGATTTCACGATGTAGGCATCGGCTGGGTTCATCATCTTGTTGATCTTCTCAATTTCCTGCACGAGCGCCGTACAAATAATGACGGGGATCTTGTTGGTCTCAGGGTTGTCTTTGATCGCTTTAAGCACATCGAGGCCATTCATGCGCGGCATCATGATATCGAGGATGATGAGGGAGGGGTTGTATTCACCGACATAGCGAAGGGCATCTTCACCATTTGAAGCGTGGACAACCGTAAAGCCTTCCTGCTTTAGTCGTTCCGTGTAGAGCTCGGCCAGAATGATGTCGTCCTCGGCCAGCAGGATTGTCGTACCTTCGTATGCCATAGTGTGGAATTAATGCAGGATGTTCAAGTCCAGTGTATCACTGCATTTGGGAAGTCTCAACTTTAAAGAGGGGAAGGGTGAAGGTAAAGACGCTGCCTTTGCCCTCGGTGCTTTTGACGTTAATGCTGCCCCCCATCTTTTCAATCAGGGACTTGGTGATATAGAGCCCAAGGCCGGTGCCGGCAATACCGGCGGTCTCTGGTGTATCAATACGGTAAAACTTGTTGAAGAGATGTTGGACGGCTTGCTTGCCCATCCCAAGGCCGGTGTCGGCCACAGCAATGCTGACAAAGCCTTCCCGCTTCAACAGGGTTGGCGTAATGGTCACAGAACCCTGGGGGGTATACTTGATCGCGTTGGAGAGCAGGTTGACAAGGATTTGTGCCGTGCGGTCAGGGTCAGCCCAGACTGGTGGGAGTGGTTCGGTTGCTTGGTGATAAATAAGCTCCAGGTGCTTGTCGGCCGCAATGAAACGTAGCTGGTCGATGGTCTCTTTGATTGCCTTGTCGACATCAAGCTGCTGGGCGATGATCTTCATTTTGCCTGATTCAATACGGGAAACTGAAAGGAGGTCTTTGATCAGGGCGGAAAGGCGCTTGGCTGACGAGTAAACCTTGGTAAGGTACTCTTCGGCCTGCTTGTCCACTTTGCCGATGTGCTCCTCAAGGATCATCGAAAGGTAGCCTTCAATGGCAGAGATTGGTGTTAAAAGCTCGTGGGAAGCAATCGAAACGAACTCGCTCTTCATCTGGTCGCCTTCGTAGAGCTTGGCTTTCTGGATGGAAGAAATAGCTTGTGCACCTACGAGCTCAAGGAGAGCGAGGTCTTGGGGGTGGTATACTTCGCCGTTCAGCTTTTCTGAAAGCAAAATCAAGCCTATTGGCTGGTTATTTAGGTTTAATGGTACGGCAGCAGCGACATTAAGTTGTTCTAATTTACGAAGGGCTGCTTGCTTAATAGCGTGTTGGCGGATGAACTTTGTATCCTTGGTATTTCCCCTACCTTTAAGAAGTTCTTTTTCACGCTCGACTTCCAGTTCCAAATCTTGGACTAGCAGGATTTGGGTATTTTCTGAAAAATACCGGAGTGTAAAGTCTTTGTCATCCAAAATCAGGTTCGTAGTACTATTGTAGCCCATCTGTTTAACGCGTTTGACAGCGGTAGTATTATTTTCAGCTGGTTGGAAAACGTACGTAGCTGCATGGTGCAGGTGCAAAACATGGGTGATTGTTTTCATAACAATCTCTAACGCTTCATCCATCGCGATAACGTCATTAAGATTCTTGTTTAGATTGCTAATGACTGCCTGTTGTTCATATTCTTTTTTAAAGAGCCATTTATCGGTTCTGTCAGAAATCCAAATGCGAAGTGGTTCAAAAGAAAAGCCAATAATCAGGGCAGCGAGCAAATTGGCAAAGAAGGACTGCTTCGTCTGGGTGCCTTGTTGCAGTACTTGCGTCAGGATAACGATAATTGATGTGTAAACTGCAAATACAAAAGCCAAAAGTATTGTGAATACCAAAGTCCGTTTAACGATAAGGCGAATATCGAACAACTTGTGGGCGATAATGGCGTATGTAGTAATCCCCAAGAAGATAATTACAAAGAGCGGTGCTGCGCTAATAAAGTTCAAGTTACCAGCAAGGGGGAGTAAGACGCTTGTAATTAAAGTGGCGGCCACAGTTAGCAAAAAGCCAGTAAAAATAAGCTTGATCAAACTTCGGGTTTGCCCATGGGAAGCGTGGATCTTTTTTAGAAAAATACTGGCAAAGATCGCAAAGCAAATAAGAAAGTAGGCAAGGAAGAGGTAATATATGAATCCTGGCACATAGGAAGAAATATTAAAATTCGGGTCAACAATTTGGGTGGAAATAATATTATATTTTGTGAGCGAAAAGATTATCAGAAGGACTGCCGGTATATAAAGGAATATCTTTTGTTTTTTCTTGATAAGAGCATGGCTGCTAACTTGTTTAAAGCTTCCCGCGAATAGAACCATGGTAGGGGCCATAAGAGAGGGGCCAACAATAGATAGCTTGGTCCACAACAAAACAGCCCCTTGGTCGTTGTTTTGGGTGGAAAGGTTTACGAGGAAATTACCTAAGATCCAAACCCCTGCAGTAAGCAGGATAAAAATAAAATATCGGTTAGCCTGTTCTTGATTGCTTCTGAAAGCAATAAGAAAAACTAAGCCGACAATAATGGCAAGTTCAATTAGATGTAGGAAGTTAATAAAAGTCGCATACCCCATTGCATTTATTATATAGAAAAGACCCACCAGCCGATAGGTAGGTGGGTCAGTTGGCGTAGAACGCCTAACCCCGGATTTCCCAGAAATGCATCGTATCGACTTCGGCCGCCTCGCCTCCGTTGAGCTTGGCTAGTCGCGCGCCGAGTCCACCTGAAAGATGGTGGACGAGGGCCGAGTAGTCATGGAATAGGACGCAGCAGTTGCGCTCCCTGTAAGCGGCGATCAGCGCATTGAGCATCATGACCATGCCCCGTGGTCCGGGGGTTTGCGTCTGGTCAGCGCCAATCCCGGCAAAATACATGAGCTGTCCGTTCGCGTATTCAGTCGGGTATTGGTAAGCAAAGTACTCGCCAGAGAGCCAGCTTACCCGGCTCATATCGGTCGCGACGAGCAGGATGCTGACCAGCACCTCGCCGCTCAGAAGCAAAATCTTGAGAAAGGTCGGATCGTCGAGGCTTTGGTAAAACTCCTCTCTGATCATATATTGTCGGAAGGGAGACCTGAGCTGTGCGGTGCCGAGGCTCGTATGGTAAATCTCCCAGGTTCGCTCTCGAAGAGCGGGTTCACTAATCTCGGTGCGAGTCTCTATATGTAGCACTGGTGGCTAGCCTCCTTGTTTTAGAGTTCGATGTCCTGCCATCCTTGATGCTGATAAGCGGCGATTACGAGCGCACAGACTGGTTTGTCGATGCATTCGATGCCGCTAACTGCATAATGGATGGGGCCGAATTCCCAGTCGCGGTACTTTACCATATCAGATAGGGAGTTGTCAATAAGCTTCCTGACTGTACTTTCGCTTTCACCATGGTGCTCAACGAAGAGACCGCGGCCATCCGGTGTCTGAATCCATCCGATGCCTGCCCATGCCTGTTCACCAAAAACGCTGGTAAGGTGTCGTGAAATTACGCAGTAGAGCTTATCTCCCCAAAAATCATCAGAAACATGCAGGTTTATATTTTCAACGATTTCCGCCCCAGGCGGGATTACCGATGAAAGAGGAATAAGGTTAAAATTATGCACCCCGGAGTTGTACAGGGCTTGATCAAATGCAGAAATTTCTGTCTTTCCAGAACCGGCTGCTGACAGAATATGTACTTTCATATATGTATTTTCTTCTGCTGCTAAAACTATAATATTATACCTTATCCCTAGGATAACTAAAAGTGAGCCCAGGGGGCTCACGGTTGTGTGGTGGAGTGCGGGCTCCGAAACTTGAAGTAGCCAATTACCGCTAGTATGGCTGCGGGCAGGTTAGAGATTCCTAGGAGAATCATGGGGTACTCCCGAATAGCGATTCCGTAGTTCAGCCAAGCGATCTCGGCCAGCAGCCAGGAGATTACTGTTGGGGCGGCAAAATCCTTGGCACTTCTAGTTTTCCAGGTTTTTACCACTTGGGCCCAGAGACCGTAGGTGAGTAGAAAACTGGTTAACGTAACGAGAAGACGGGCAATATCCGCATACGTCATGATCTGCAGATTATACATGAAAAACCAATTTTGTCAACCTGTAGCCCCGCTTGCATACCTGGGTAGTATAGGAGTATTCTAACGGCTATGCGCGACCGCCAACTCTTTGAAGAATATCTACTGAGCAATGGAATGCGCCTTTACCACTACGGCGGGGATTTTCCGATTAGCTCTTTTCGGTTTCAGTTCCCAGTTGGTTCTGCCTATGCCACATCCGACAATGGCTTTATCCCGGGCGAGCCGCATTTCCTTGAGCACATGCTGATGAACCGCAGTGAAAAATGGCCCGGGGCGAAAGAGCTAACCCGCTTGCTCGGGATGAAGGCAGGCGACGACAATGCCGCGACCTATCCTCATCACACGATCTATATGCTGGATATCCCAGCCCAATATGCAGAATTGGCAATCGACAGCTTGATTGACCGGACGTTCCACCCGGTTTTTGCTGAAGAAGATGTAATCCGGGAGCGAGGGGTTATCCGTAACGAGCGGAGCAAGATGGATAAGTTTTTCCCCGGCATTTCCCACTCAAGCAAGTACTACAACACAGAAGTGATCCACGATACGTTAATGCGGCCAGAACAGCGCCTTGGTGCCGATGCTGACATTGAGCAAATAACCGTTGAAACCCTCTGGAAGGCCTGGGATGCAAGCATAGTGACTGAAGGAGCGGTAGTCATTAGCGTTGGCCCCCATGATGTTGAAATGGTTAAACAAAAAATTGAGACACTGCCGCGTAAAGCCGGCAGGCAATTCAAAAGCCATATAGAGCAGGCTTATTGGGTAAGGCCAGAGTTCCATACCGCTGAATTTGAAAATGTATCGGAACCGTCCCTGGAGGTATTATGGCTCAGGGAGCGGCCCTCGCTTGAGGAGTGGGTAGGCGTTTCTTTTGTTATGCGCCTCATGGTTAATTCGGTGCAGGGGGTTTTGTATGAAGAGCTGCGTCGTCAAAAAGGCTGGGCATACCATATGGATTGGAACACAAGCCTCTATATTGACCAATGCCGGTACGGCTTTTATTTCCCTTTAAATAACCTTGAGGAAATTGAGTATACCCGTGGCGTGCTGCTTGAGCGGATCCAGGAGGGACTCGCAAGCCAGATATTGATAAAACGGGAAATTGAGCGTCGTATTGCGGCACGGGCCCATACCTACCAGACAGCTACTGCGATCATGGGTGGCGCATCAGAGGATTTACGCACCTATGGCCGGATTTATACAGAGAAAGAAATTGAGGGCGCTATCCAAAAAATGGCTTCTCCGGAGTGGCGCCATCATATCCAAAAAACATTTTTTACCCGGGAAAGTTTTGGGGAAACCGCTTTCTTCCCAGCCAAAACCTAGTCTTTTTCTTGAAGATACTGCAGAAGGCTATGCAAACTTTCCCGGAAGGAGTCCCACTGCAGCAGCGGGAAGGCTTCTTCCGGCTCTACCCACCTCTGACCTACGTGTTCATGGTCAGGGTTGTGGCTCAGGATGACCTCTTCAGTGAGGTTGGTATTTTCAATGGCAAAGGCCTTCTCACACTCTTGTTTGTTGGTAAAGCGTGAAAGGAAAGTGAATTGGTGGCGTAAATCGTGGAGCTTACTCAGTGACTCCAACCCTGTTTCTTCGGTAATTTCCCGGATGGCCGCCTCTTGTGGGGTTT
>Ga0207070_1235_pt1 | contig 11663 bp, 12 predicted proteins | sample Alteio_BWMinHeat_92_FD_153591 | JGI IMG/M metagenome (GOLD analysis project Ga0207070, IMG submission 153591) | Enriched cells from forest soil in Barre Woods Harvard Forest LTER site, Petersham, Massachusetts, United States -... | ecosystem: Environmental > Terrestrial > Soil > Temperate forest >...
ATAGGTAATGATCACATCAGTCCCACTGCCCGAAAGATGCAAAGCCATACTTCGCCCTAGTCCCCGACTGCCACCTGTAATTAAAGCAATTTTTGTTTTCATCGGCGTCTCTCCTTTTTAGAAGTGAGTTCGCCTCAATATAGTCTTGTCGAAGACAAAAGAGAATCGACTTATTCTAACGACACTGTTCGATAGAATGATCTTTAAACACTTCGCAATTTTATACAAATGCATGATATGATTAACAAATTCAATGCCAAGTGCTCTTGCGTTACAAAGCTTATTAGTTCTAATTTTAACAAAAGCTCTCATTATTTGATTTTTGTATCTCAATGTATTACAATAAAATACAAGAGGTGTTATATGGCAAAACTCGGCGTGTCTCTCCGTATTGACGACGACAAAATCGATGCATTAGACAAGCTTGCCAAAGCTCAAAAACGTGATCGAACTTTCGTCATCAATGAGGCCATTGAAACTTATCTTGAAATCAACAAATGGCAAACTGAGCATATCAAAGCGTCTATCGCCCAGGCTGATCGAGGCGAATTTGCCCAGCCAAACGAGGTGGATAAGGTTTTAAAAAAATGGCGCTAGAGATTCGCTGGACGCGAATTGCACTTGCCGACTTGGAAAGTGCAATTGAATTTATCTCCACGGATAAACCAGATGCCGCAAAGACGATCGTAAACAAGGTTCTTGATGGCGTCGAACAATTAAAAGCCTTCCCTGAATCGGGTAGAGACGGCCGAGTTACCGGCACACGAGAGCTTTTTGTTAGCACAACACCCTACTTCATTGTCTACAAACTCAAAAAGAATCACTTAGAGATATTGGCCATCCTTCACTCCGCTAGGAAGTGGCCATGAAGTCTCTACTTCTAGAAGTGTCGGCGGACGCTGTCGCACTACAGGGCCTGGTGAGATTTAAGCCATTTTGCTTCGAAATAGTTAATTAAACGGAAATTAAAAAAATTGTATATTCCCATATTTCTTTCCGGAATATAGTATCCAGCTGTTGGCATATTCGCCAAACAGCTTTTAAGTCTTTCAAACTCATTTATATTTAACTTTGAAATATCTAAATTTCTCAAGGCCTCAAGATAAATAAGTTGGCTATAATTTAAAAAAACTCTTCGCCCCAATAAAGTTCGCGACGTCAACAAAAGGGGCAAACGTAGAGGAGACAAGACGATAGCCTGGCCGGCTGAGAGCCAATTCATTAGGCGTCCAACAACCACAAACGGCGCCCTTTCAAAAACCACGGCATCGGTATTATCATAGGTGACTTCTGGCGACTGGCGCAAATTCGCTCGCAACCACAAAAACTCGTCAAGACTGACGTCATCCATGTTTTTAACTATCTTTTCGATAGCTTTAAAATATTGTGGATCTTTAAAATTTTGCAACTCGCGCACGCGTATTTCTAACTTTTCAATCCGGCTCTGTTTTGTGACTTGAGGAGCAGCGACGTTTGGTTTTGCTACTGGCTGAGCAGCGGCGGTAGTCGTCGTCTCTGGCTCCACTTTTTTCTCAATAGGCTTCGCCGGAGATAAATCAATACCTTTATTTCCAACGACCGCTTCGATACTTGGGATATTGCCCGAAACCAGATAACTAAGTTTATTAAAAGCGGCCACGTTGTTGAGCGAGGCTTTTTTAATTTGGATGTCGAGGCTCTCAATAATAGTCAAGCTTTGTGTGAGGCTTCTCACATTTGTATCAATTGATATGAGTAAGGCGTTTAACATGAGACCGCCATCCACATCAGATCTTCTCTTTGCTTCATAAATACGAGTTTGCACATTTTCGCGAATCAGCATTTGTAATTCCAATTGACGTCTTAGCTCGATCTTAAGTTGACGATTTTTTGCATCAAAACTCGAAAGCGCGTCAGCTTCTGCCCGCATCTGTTCGATGATGTCGAGCGCTTGCCGATGATTTTCTCGAATGCGATCTCGATTGATTTGAATCTGATGATCGACCAGCTTTGGAACTAAAGCTTTCATGCGAACAGCAAAACTTTTCTCTGCGGCCGCCAACTCCATTAAGCTGCCGAGATCTTTTTCGATATCCGCTGCGAGCTTTAAACCTGCATTTAATTTAAGATCTGATAAAACCGCCTGAACCACATCATTACTGTCACGAAATGCATCACGAAACTGAATTTGCAAATCTCGAGCTGGTCCCTGTAAAAAGTCGGTGATCTGCACATCCATGACCTGGCTATCGGAGATTATGATCATTTCATCAAGCTGCTTGATTGTCGAATCAAAGAGTTCCCGAAAGCTTGGATCACTTTCTATCAAGCTTGAGTTGCCAGAGTTGTTCGCAAAAATCTCGGCGCATCGATCAATTGAAAAAGCCTTGGGGCTAGTTGTCAGCAAGATCAAGTTTAAGGCGAAAAATGGAAGCAAATAGATTTTTTTCATAGGTCAAAGAGACTTTGCAAATCGAGGGCCGCCAATAGTTTAAGCTCGTAGAAATTCATTACGCTTTAGGACTCTCCTCGCTGAAAGCAGAGGTGATCAACTTGTAAGCTGTGAGCCAAATTTGGTCCCTGGGGCAGACTGGCAGCTGGCAGCCGATCGCAGTCATCCGTTTCAGTCATCCGCCGCGGTCCCAGACAGTTTCAGACTCCGACGACCGCTCCCGAGCCCGATGACCGATAACTGCGTGCCCGACCCTGCGACCTGATGACCGCTGCCCGCTCCCTGATCTATTCAGATATGTTTGTTAAGAACCGAAACGATATTATCTTTTGGATGATTTCCAACAATTTGTTCAACTTGTTTGCCATTTTTAAATAAGATCATCGTTGGAATTCCACGGACTCCGTAAGTCGCAGGGGCCCCCTGATTCTCATCGACATTGACCTTAACAATTTTGACTTTGCCAGAATACTCAGTTGCAATTTCTTCGAGTTTTGGCGCTAAAGCCTTACAAGGACCACACCATTCTGCCCAAAAATCTACTAAAACCGGAGTGTCTGATTTTAAGACATCTTTATCAAAATTATCATCAGTTGTGGCGAAAGTGTTGCTTGCCATTTTTCCTCCATAAGAAAAATATTGTCTTCTTTAGTTACAGTACTCACAGCAGTTGCAGCGGTTATAGCGCAAGTATAGCGCTTTTCATCTTCTAAGTGCAAAGACGAAGTCTAGTCTAGCATAAAAATATCTTTGGCCCCTCACATCTCTTTAATTAAAAACCGATAGGTCACGCATGGAAAGATCCGAATTTAATATCCTTATCGTTGAAGATGACCCCAGCCTCGGCAAGGCGATTCAGGAAATGATAAAGAGAGACGGCTTTCATCCTATTTTGGTCAATAAGCCCGGTGAGGCCACGGCCCAGCTTAAATTGCAGACCATTCATCTTGCGATCATTGACTGCATGCTTCCTAAAATGAATGGCCGAGATCTCGCGGTCAAACTTCGAGCCGAAAGTGGCGGCGATATTCCGGTGATACTCATGAGCGGGATTTACAAGGACAAAGGCTATATCAAAGAGTCGACGCAACAAACCGGAGCCTTTGCCTACCTGATAAAACCCTTTAATCTTGATGAATTGAAAAAGATTATTAATGAAAAGATTTTAATCAAACACCAAGTCGAAGTACGCATGATGCCGATTTATAATCTGATGGCACAAAGTACAATTTCAGCGACGGAGCGGCTTCGCGCCATTGACGAATCCGAAACCATACATGGTTATGACTTACCTTGGCTCTACAGCTTGCTTCTAGACGATCAAGTTGTAGGTGTTCTCAATATGGTGTCTTCTGAGGGAGCTCAGTCCTCCGTTGCTTTCGATCATGGTCACATCGTGCAAGTGAATATGAGCGACCAAGAATCCTATTTTGGAGCTCTGCTCATTGAAGGCGGTTATATTTCTCCGACCGATCTTGATCAGGCCATGAAAGCCCCCGGTAAAAGCAAAAAACTTGGAGAGAAACTTGTTGAAATGAATCTTTTAAGTCCCCATGTCGTCTCGCTTATTTTGACCGAGCAGCAAGGGATCCGACTCGCAAAGACGATCGAAGATACCTCAAATCGAATTAGCTTCACGCCGGTCGATGACGTCAAACATGACACTGAAATCTCAAAAAAGCGTTTTACGCAATTCTTAGACGATTGGATTTTATCAAAGATAAAGCCTGAGTGGCTCAAAGCGTTTTACCGCAGCTGGATGAACCATACATTTGCACGCGGGTCTGAATATTCGGACAATCACCGCGCGTTGAGTTTGGTTAATATTAATAACCTCCCTGGATTTTTAAATGATGTCTTAAAAAAAGGGATGACTCTTCAAGCCCTGATTTCAAAATACGAGACGCAAGAAGCTTATGCCTATCGCGCGCTTCATATTCTGATCACTTCAAGACTCATTGCCTTTGGCAGCCCGATCAGGCAGCGTGATTTCGAAGCGCAAACAAAACGCTTTGAAAAAATAAATGAAGAGATGGCAACCCAAAATTATTTTGAACGCCTGGGTTTATCAAAAAAGGCCAAAGAAACTGAAATTAAACGAGCCTATCTCGATCTGGCGAAAGTTCTTCACCCAGATAAACTGTTATCTGAAACCCCACAGGCTCTTAAAACTTTAGTGACGTCTGCTTTTGAGAAAATAAATGAAGCTTATCAAACACTCTCGAGTCAAGATTCCCGAGAACGTTATATCCGAGAGCTTGAAACTGGCAGTGCCGAATTGGTATTAAAAGCAGAGTTTTTAACTGACGAAGGGCGCATTCACCTGCGCCAGGGCAATATTAAAAAAGCCTTACTGCTTTTCGAAGAGGCCTCAAAGCTTTCTCCGCCCTCTGTGGAACTAAGAATTTTAGTTATTTGGGCCCGCTTAAAAACCCCTGGCTACGTCGGCTCACCAGATAATATGCAAAAGATAAAAGAAGAATTGAGCGTGATCCCACCCGAAGATCGCCATTCCGCAACTTATTATTTCATCAAGGGCCTCTGGCTAAAAGTAAATGATGATCTTGAGAATGCGCGCAGAAGCTTTGAGCATGCTGTCTCACTTGATGTGAGCCTCATCGATGCCAGACGCGAACTAAACCTTCTTAAACATGAAATCACCACGACACGTCCCAAACTGATGAACTCCGATCTCAAAGACGTCGTCACGATGTTGTTTAATAATAAGCCTCGAAAAGTGAAATAACCGAGGTCCGTATCCAAAATGAAACAATTATCGTTTTAGCATGAGAAATTCAGATAATTCTAAAAAATAATCTTAAGAAAAAAACAAGGTGTACCGATCAATGTCTAGGTATATGTCAGTTGTCATAAGTTTGTTCAGCAGCGTGGTAAAGAAACTAAGGGGAATATCATGAACCACTCAGCGGCATCAAATTCTTCTCTATTAGGAGTAGGCAACTCACGCGGGAGCGCAATCTTACTCATACTTCTATCGATTATTGCAATATGTTTGACTCTTGAACTCGCGGGGGCTGACCGAATTGTTCAGATCCGGCAAGTCACAGTCAATTCACGCTTAACTGCAGTACGAGATTCTCTCGTTTACCGAATTGATCGATATAGTTCTTTAGCAGCCTCGCTCAGAAATAGTTTACGACCAGATCTCGCGCAGACAAGTAATGAGGATTTGAGAAATTGTGTTTTGGGGACCGGTGCAAGTCCTTGCCAAGGTGATGGCGTCACCGAGTTTCCACTAAATTTGTTCAATCCCGTCTCTTCTTTCACCTCATCAACTTCGACTTCAACTTCAACCACTAGTTCGAATCCAAACTTAATTGCTGGCCCCGGCCCCTACGGTCAGGCCGGCGCAAGTCCCGCCCTTTACGATTCAAAAGGAAATTTGTGTACGACAACGGCCACGAGCGCAACCATAGATTGTCCCTTTGAAGTTTACACCAGCTTCACTGCTTTGTGCGCAGTTGGAACGACATGCAAGGTAGCCGATTCCATACAGGTTCGATATATCATCAGGACTCCTTTTTCGGACAGTAGTGTAAGCGGATGGCGCATGCTCGTAGCCACCGTTGATAAAATGGCAGGCTCAGTACCAGTGAGCTCGATCCTTCCACGAAATTCAAATCAGCCCGTCGCGTTTAATAAGGTTGTGCTCTTAACACAGAATCAAAGTGGCCAACCCGCTTCACCGTCTGGCAATACCCAAGGCAATAATGGCAACGGGGGCCAAGGCAACGGAAATGGCAATGGCAATGGCAATGGAAATTTGCAGGCCAATAATGGAAATGGAAATGGCAACGGTGGCCAAGGCAACGGCAATGGAAATGGCAACGGTGGCCAAGGCAACGGCAATGGAAATGGAAATGGCAACGGTGGCCAAGGAAATGGAAATGGAAATGCTTATGGTCATGGCAATGGAAATTTGCAGGCCAATAATGGAAATGGAAACGGCAACGGAAATGGCAACGGCGGCCAAGGAAATGGCAATGGCCTGGGCAATGGCGGCCAAGGAAATGGCAATGGTCAGGGTAATAGCAATATAGCTAATAATTCTTCAAGTAGTACTCCCACATCTTCAACGGGCTTGTTGGGTAACGGCATAGGCCTGGTACGCAACGTTTTATCTAATAGGGCTTCGAGTAATTCATCCTCAAATCAGCCAACTCAAGCAAGCAACAGCTCAGGTAATTCATCCTCAACTCAACCAGCTCAAGCAAGCAATAATGGCTCAGGCAATTCATCTTCAAACCAACCAGCTCAAGCAAGCAACAGCTCGGCTAATAGTGGCTCAGGCAATTCATCCTCAAACCAACCAGCTCAAGCAAGCAACAGCTCGGCTAATGGCTCAGGCAATTCATCCTCAACTCAACCAGCTCAAGCAAGCAACAGCTCGGCTAATAATGGCTCAGGCAATTCATCCTCAACTCAACCAACGCAAGCTAGTAACGGCTCGTCAAATAATGGTCAGGGAAATTCGTCATCGACTCCACCAGGTCAAGCTAAGAAAGCAGCTTCGACGACCACGACATCCATACAACTTGTTGGTACTTGCGGAGGATCAGGAGCAGCATGCGGAAACCCGGTTCTATTTTAATTGAAGATAAAAAAATATATTTAAGCCACACCTGCGCTGGTTTCTCGCTTCCAGAGATGTTGGTTACTATTGGTCTGGTAGGGATTTTAACCTTGTCGATCAATATTGCGGCGGTTGATATGTTTAAGAACTCTCAGGCGGTCAGCCTCAAACTGTCGCGCGATCAAATCGTTAATCAAATTAGGAGTGTCGCCTTCAACAAAAAGGCAGTTGCGCTGACTTTATCAAAGAAAACCGGTGGTGCACGAGTCAATCCCGAATTCTACGATTGCGCATGTGGCGCTGGGACCTGTACCAGCATGAAGCAGCCCTTCCCCGCAATTACACTTTACGATTGGGCCGGAAATGTGCAAAGCCCAACCTACTATGATGCCTCGGGATCAAGCTGCGATCCCACAAAAAGCGGCCTCTGTGCTATCCGGGTTACCACTTCTTTTTTTGCGGAATGTGGTCCAGACTTAACTCAGGCAAATCAAAACCCTCCATTAACCTGTAATGGCATCCCTGCTGAATTTGTTGGAATCTATTATACGATCGATCAAAATCCAAATGTCCAATCTCTGCAAATTCCATTAAAACCAATTGTTGGCCAAGTGTTTATCCAAACAACCGATTTGGACAAGAGTGCCTGCTTATGACTATAGAAACCTGCAGGCAAAATTCGATTCAAGATAGAAGAGGGTTTTCGCTCGTCGAGGTCCTTATCGCCACTTTTTTACTATGGATTTTTGTTGGCATTTGTATGACCTATGCAAATCAAATGTCTAAAAACTCACAACAAGTTCAGACTGTCACCGCACGCGATCGAATTTTATCTGGTATTCGTGTGGTCGCTGGACTTCCAGCATCCCTTCGCAATAGCGGTCGCGCCGCATTAAGCACTGGCGCGCCTTTTAATATTGATCTCAACAATTGCATTGACGGTACAAATGCAAATGGCTGCACCAATGACAAAGAGTCGCCTTTTGCGCTCTTTTCGCCCATTATGAATCTTGATTCTACCGGTCAACCTATATTGGTACAAGAAATCACCTCTCCATACGGTTCGAAGACATCGTCGATTCGCTTTGATACCTTTGGCGCCCCTTGTCCGCCTCAAGCAACGAACTGCCCTCTCAGTATTTCGACTTCATTTGTTCCTCAGTGCGGTCCTCAAACTTTAGCTGTAAATCCAGCAAATTTTTTCTCCCCAACAGATGCTTTAGCACCGACATCGACATGCACGGTCGCAGAGGCGATTAGAGTGAATTATTGGGTGGTTCTTGATAGCTCAGCGGCGGCAGACAATCCATCATTAGCGGCATTTCTAACGCCCGTAACAGGTTCGGTTATCACTTCCGTAAAATTGATTTCAGGAAATGACCCCCAATAACTCACTTGTTGAATCTAAGGACACACATCAAAGTTTTGCGAGTCCTATTTTAATATTTCACTATTTTTGGGGTTTTTGCTCTGCTTTTTATCGATGAGACATTTCTTCAAGAGCTCGTTGATGACCTCTAAATGATCCTTGAAAAAATCAGATTTACGCGTCGAAATCTCTTTGAATTCGCCAGCTTTTATCATGTTTTTAAGATCCAAATCTATTCTAAAGATGGGACCTGCAACACGATTTGTGAAAAATAGTCCTAGAAAAACCGTGGCAGCAGCAAAGATCACCGTGAGACCAATAGACATATAAAACACTTGCTTCCAACTTTGAAAAATTTGGCGTTGAATTTGTTCACTCAAACCATCTGTTAGCAAATTCAAATTTTGAAAAAATTGAAAGCCCAAGTAAAACCAGCAGGCGAGAAATGCGAACATTCCAGAAAACAATGCGATCAAAAAAACCCATGTCGCCTCTTTTTGAAAGGCGGGGTTTACGATCAGCCGTTTTCGAACTATTTTTTCTAATAATTTGTCGAACATTGTTGTTAACTACTCTATCCATAGAGTCGGCAAAAACTCAAAAAATAAATTTTAAACTCGCAGAGATTGGCCATTCGACCAGCGACTCAAGATTAAATGACGCCCACTTAATGAGTTCGCGACCGGCTTGACTCGCCAATACGAATTGTCCCTGAGAATCCGCCCATAAAAAAAGCATCAGAGCATGGCATTTTCTGGATTTGAATCTCTTTGGCTTTTGAGGTAAAAACTTTAGATCTGTGACACAAACCAATGAACTTAAACTTCTTATCTTTGACCTCGACGGAACTCTCGTTGACTCCCGACGCGATATTATTTTCTGCGTTAATCTAAGCCTTGCGGCACATGGCTTAAGATCATTTGATGAGACTCAAATCACGCAATTTATTGGACGCGGCTCTCATTATTTATTTGGGCAGTTACTTGCAGGGAGTATGTCGCCTCACCAGATTGACGAATTGGTTGATTCATTTAAGAAATTCTATTTCAAACACCTTTTAGATCATACAAAGCTTTATGCGGGAGTTCTTGAAACTCTCTCGCACTTTTCTCACATCCCCAAAGTTATCGTCACCAATAAATCGCAGATTTTTGCAGATCGCCTGGTCGAGGAATTGAACCTCAAGAATCATTTCGAAGGCGTCTTCGGCTCAGAAGCCTTTACCAAGCAAAAGCCAGATCCTGAGCCTATTAAAGAAGTCTGCCGCCGCTGGCGAGTCGCCCCCCATCAAGCAGCAATAATTGGAGACTCTGAAAATGATATTCTTGCTGGACGTGGTGCGGGAGCGCTAACGATCGCTGCGCTCTACGGATTCACCGACAGCACCATCCTCAAGACGCATCAACCAGACTTCAGCATCTCCTCAATGATCGAACTCATGAATCCCTGCCTCGTTAAAAAGGTGTGAGTTCAGATAGTCCTTACTTATTAAAAAGGGCCTTGGCGAATTCAAGCTTTTGCGCATTGATCGCTTCGATGAGATTCTCTTCGCCTTTGCTGTCAGCCTCTAGCTGTGCAACCCGCTGATTAAGCGCTTTTCGATCGATCACATTGCCCACTGGCTCATTTTTGACTTTATCCAAGAATGCCTGATAGCGGTTCATCCTCACCTCTGAGCTCATACTCGAGTTGATCTTCGATTTTGCGGACTGCGCGCCTAGCGACAAATCTGCACCTAAACCATGATGAGAATCACCGCCGACGTGTGCTTCAACATGAGTAATATCTTTTGCGCCCAATCCAGATGCGAAATTATTTTCTGGAGATCTGCGATTTCGCATTTTCGAATACTTGTCGAGTAAAGCTTGGACATCCATTCTTGCCATTTCAGCAGTTCGCGAAAGCAGTTGTTCAAACTCAAAGGGCGAGCTTAGTAAATGATCAAATGCCAATTTTTGTTCAGCACTCAGGGCCGGCTCAACATCTGATGTATACAATAAAAGAACTCGTGGTTTAGAAATAAGTTTTTTGGCCCGCATACCTAAAGCAAGACCGTCCACATTCTTCGTTTTAAATGAGGCAATCACGATCTCCGGGAGAAATCCAAGAACAGTCTGTTGAAACTGACTTTCTTTATTGATCAACATGACGTCAAAGCCCAATTTCTTTAACAAAGTATGACAGGCAAGACTTTCTTTGTAGTCGTCAATGACGAGCATAATTTTGACCATGAGATATTATCCGGTACTTTTATTTCTGTGGTCAATGGGACAGCGCCTAAGAAGGCTGATAAACATACCAGACCTAAGGTGGTACACACAAATCTTGCTCCAAATACCAAGGCCTGATACTGTCGTCTTGAGCACGGCCACAAGGCCATCCCGAAGATGCGGATTGAATTATGAAAATATCTGGATTTACTGTCATACGAAATGCTGAGCTTATGGGTTATCCAGTGGTTGAAAGCATTAAGAGTATTTTACCAATTGTCGACGAATTCGTGGTCGGCGTTGGCCAGAGCGATGACCAAACAAAGAAATTAATCGCCTCGATTGACGACAAAAGAATTCGCATTTTCGATTCTTTTTGGGATACCAGCCGGACTAAAGGCGGACTCATTCTCAGTGAAAAAACCAACGAAGCCCTCGATCAATGCTCCCACGATTGGTGTTTTTATTTGCAAGCAGACGAGGTCGTACACGAACAAGATCTGGGTCTCATTTATCAAGCGATCTCCAAGGCCAACTCTCAATCCGAGATCCAAGGCTTACTTTTTAAATATATCCACTTCTACGGAAGTTATTCTGTCATCGCAACGTCTCGCAAATGGTATCGAAACGAAGTGCGCGTCATCAAAAAGTCAAGCGGCATACGCTCGCACAACGACGCACAAGGCTTTCGAGTGAATTTACAAAAGCCTAAAGTCCAAGCGAGCGGAGCGCGTATTTTTCACTATGGCTGGGTTAAACCTCCCGAACTCATGGGCCAAAAGAGTAAATTGCTCAATCGCTGGTGGCACGGGGCTGCGCGCGATAATGAATTCAGTCATTTTCGCTACGAGAGACAATATGGATTGAAAAAATTCACTGGCTCTCATCCCGCCATTATGAAAGACTTGGTCGCAAGCCAAACTTGGGAGTATGATCCTAAGAGAAGTTTAAATGATTGGACCATAAGAGATCTTAATTTATTAGCAAGTGATATCTTCGAACGCCTCACCCACTATCGCATCGGAGAATATAAACCTTATCGCTTTTAATTAAGCTAAG
>Ga0207070_1243_pt2 | contig 11661 bp, 9 predicted proteins | sample Alteio_BWMinHeat_92_FD_153591 | JGI IMG/M metagenome (GOLD analysis project Ga0207070, IMG submission 153591) | Enriched cells from forest soil in Barre Woods Harvard Forest LTER site, Petersham, Massachusetts, United States -... | ecosystem: Environmental > Terrestrial > Soil > Temperate forest >...
GCGGTCTCTCATTTTAAAGTTTCTCCTCAAGTCGAGCAAGCGGTGCGTGAAAGTTTAGATCGTGGAGATTTGAATGCAGCACTTCGGGCCGTTGAACCGGATCTTAAAAAAGTATACGGGCGCACCCACGCGTTTAAGAAATATTATAAGATCACCCAAAAAATTTATAATATTGGCTCGGTCGCATTGCTTGCTCACGTCCTCTTGCTCAGCGGCGTGGGCAATCATTATCTTCCAGAAGTTTCTCAAGGATATCGAGAACTCACCACACCGGTGATCGGCTCGATAGAACGCATATTCACCGATCGAAAGAGTCTTGAAGACTTGGTTTTAAAGGCTGTTCTAGAACAAAAAGAAGAGGTCCTCGGTCATAAAATTGAAGTTTCGAGCCCCGAATATGAGAAGACCCTACAACACATTCGCGCCTTAGATATTAATGAGCTGAGAAGCTTTTCGGAGTCATTGAACCATCAGTAACGGGAAAATATAATGAGGTCAGTTATGAAAAAAATATTGTTGCTCGCAGTTTTGACTTTGGCTCAGCGACAGGCATATGCCGAGCCTGCTGCCCCGGCCGCTCCAGCTGGCCCAGTTGCGAAGCCAAATCCCGTAAATACAGCCAATCGGGCTACACCTCCTGCCGGAGAAAAAAGTTACCTCGTTTTAGCCGGACTGGGCTCTGAAGGTGAGGATTTAAATCTCATTCTTGTTCAGGTGAGTCGCAATTTGTTTTATTCATTTAAGTATTGTTCAAACAAAACAGAAGATAAATCAGGTCTTTTTCAAAAAGTTCGATCGACTTATATGTCTGATGCGGACAATGAAGAAAACAATGCAATTGCCGCGCAACTCTTTGATAGTTCATCTTGTGAAGTCATCACTAAGAGTCCGGTCTATGCCATACATTTGGATGCCGAAGATCCTCTTTCGAAATCTGCTTTTGATGGCGAAGAAAAGTCGGCAAGCGAAGCCAGGTGGCGAACGCGAGCCCTTGTTGCTCTTTTGCCGGTAAGTGGTCTTCTTGTGAGCGGCATATATGATTTTACAAAATTTCGTGCAAACAAGAATACGATCAGTTTTTTTAGATATTTGCGTTCTGAAGGCGTGCCGGGTCGCCTACGTATGGGGCTTGCTTTCTTGTTGGCAGCGGCCGATACGGCGGCCTTCTATCATGGCGTCCAAAGCGAAAAAGAATATCATGCTTTGTCAATGATCGATCAATTCGTGAATCGTAACGGTAGACTCCTGCAGGTCGACGATAAAATTTCGTCGGTCAAGGCCCTACTTGAATCAGCGCTGCCGCAGGCTGCAAAAGATGGATACATTTCAATTTTATAAATTTATTTTACCGAGCTCATGAGGTCAGTTTTATGAAGCACCGAAATTTTCTCTTTTTATTTTTAGCGCTTATTGTCTTGCTGAGCCCAATGACATCAATGGCTGAAGAAGTGTATGTTGTTAGAGGAGAGCAGAAAAATATCATTTTGGCAGATCTCCTTTCAGATACGATTACGGATTCAAACTCAGTTAAATATAAGGATACCGCCTTGATAGGACAAAGTGAATCCGGCGTTGGCGGGGTGTCGATCTTCAGAAAAACGGGTGGTGTGGGTCCATTTAAAGTTGGTGATCAGGCTTACTATTATGTCGAAAATGTGATTAGCAGCCCTGTGCAATTAATCGGTGTCAATTCAGATATGCTATTTGTCGCACAGGCCACTAAAGGCGATTTGAGTCGTCGTTATCTAATCCAGACGAATCAACTTTATCCGATGTCGGGTTCTTTGGCGGGCATTGCCATTGGTAGCGAAATTGATAGCTTCACATTATCAAAAGATCAGATCCCTCAATTTCTTAAAGCTAGGGTCCTGACCATCATTAAAGAAAATATGTTTCTTGCCGTAACTCCGTCTGGGGATGAACTATCTGTGCCTCTGCAAGAAATTTTTAAATACCAAGGCTGTGCTTCATCGCAGCTAGTGCACGACTTTATTTGCGTCGAACACCATTATTATAATTTTGCCGAAGGCGATTATGTGAAAGTAAAAGCCTTTACTGAGAGCGGCTGGACAATTCAGAACGTCGAAAATGGTAAGGCGCAAGGGCTTGATCGAATCGCAAAGGCAACAGACCTGGCTTCGGGCGAAGCTGGGCGCTGTACATTTAAGATCTGTACTGGCGAAATATACTTAAATGCCCTGGATGCGTACAAGGAGGTAAAAGTTATTGGAATTACCAAAGATGCCAAGATTTATATCTCTGCAGCGAGTGATCCGTTTGTGCCGACCCAATTTGCTGGGAGTGCGGCCTTTTTGTTAAAGGCAAATGAAAAGAAGAGCAATTGGAATGGAATCAGCTTGGGACAGAAAATCATTCTGCTCCAAGGAACTGATTTAGGTGAAGTGGCCACCCTAGTCGGAATCTCAAGCGACAATCAATTTGCGATCGAGTCTAATGGAAAAAAGCGTGAATACGATAGCCGCCAAGTGGCACGTGCCGAGGGCTGTGATGAAAAAACCAAAATTTGCGTGGGGCAACATTTTTCAATTCCGATAGAAAAGGGCGGAGACGTTCATGTGAAGGTCGATGCCTTTGAGTCAAACGGGCTCTTTGTTGTCTCAGCTCCGTCAAACGGAAATACTTACAAGGATATTGATCCTAAGAATTTTCGTCGCGTCGGATGCAGCAAAGGGATTTGTCAGGAAAAAGATTTTAAATACAATTCATCGACTTGGGATTTATTTTAAGCTTCGAAGACCCTTCATATGAGGGCATGCTCAAAGCTGGCATGTCTCTTGCTGTATTTGTATGAATGAAGCAGGATCATTTTAGCTCAGCGTACCTCAAGCAGCTTCGAAAAATCTGGCGAGAATATCGGGCTTTGATACGAGCCTCACAAAAAAGACCCTCTTCTAAAAACATTCACAACTTAAGAATCTCGACCCAGAGTCTTGAAGCGGCGATGAGCCTTGCTCAACAAATGAGCGTCGTTCCTACGGCCGAAAAATTGACCCAAAGGCTTGAAAGACTTCGTAAAGCACTGGGACCGCTGAGGGATCTGCAAGTCGAAACAGCTTATTTAAAGCAAAAGTCACACGATTCAAACAATCCTCTGGTTCAATACGCAAAAAAAAAGAAAAGCAAAATTCAGAAAAGGACAAAAAAACATTTAAGTCATTTAGATTTTAAAAAGCATAAATTGCTTTTTGAAGCGGCTAAAAAAGCTATTGACCAAAACTCGAGTGATCATCAGCTGGTGAATCTCGATCATCGGATAAGGATGTCTCTACGAAGCAAATTAGGAAGATTCAAAAAGGCCTTTGAGCATTTACCGATAGACGACCCCAAACGTATTCATGAGCTGCGCTTAAAAGGAAAACAACTGCGCTATCAATGCGAAATCGTCAACTCAATTTCAGATATAAAAATCCCAGAGCTTAAGGGCCTGACTGAGCTTCAAAAAGTCGTCGGAGATTTTCAAAATACGAGAGTCTTGAAGAAATTTATTGGAAAGTTCACCCATACAAGCACATCAAAGAAAAAAAGCTTGCAATCTGACTCTGATGTACAAAAATTAAAACAGCAAATTTATCGAGATGGCGCCAGATCTAAGGACGCTCTGAAATCGATGGGTTTTGGGCGCGCGAGACCTTAAGGAGTTGGAATGGCAAAATTGAGTTTGAAGGAGATCGATCCGGCCTTTACTGAGGCTTTGGACAAAGAGTCGGCAGAAGAGATGACCGCAGCCTATCTACAAAAGATGTATCACCTCCTTTATCGTATGTTTGCTGAAAACAAAACCTCCTTACTCATCAACTTGCATGGCATTGACACCAGCGGAAAAGACGGGACGATTAGCCATATTTTTTCTGGCGCAAATCCGCAAGGGGTCAACGTTTATTCATTTAAGCAGCCATCTGAAGAAGAGCTGCGCCACGATTTTTTATGGCGATGTCATATCCGCTGTCCAGAAGCGGGAACGACGGCCATATTCAATCGTTCTTATTATGAGGAAGTGACAACGGTGAAGGTTCATCCGAAAAAGTTGCTAACCGAGCACCTCCCTTTAAATGATATCAATCAAAAAGATTTTTTTGAAAAAAGGTATGTGCAAATCAATAACTTTGAAAAAATGTTGGTCGAAAATGGCACGACTGTAGTCAAGATTTTTTTGCATATCTCAAAAGCCGAGCAAAAACGAAGGCTGCGAGAACGTTTGCGAGACAGCACGAAGAATTGGAAGTTTTCAAAAAGCGACGTCAAGGAGAGAAAACATTGGGGAAGTTATATGAAAGCCTTTGACCAGATGCTGGCTGCGACAAATACAAGCCATGCTCCTTGGCACATTATCCCGGCTGATAAAAAATGGTATCGCAATTATTTGACCTCGCAAATTATCGTTGATCGGCTTTCAGAGATGCATCTTAAATTTCCGAAGCTAAAAAAAACGAAAAATGTAAAGATTAGCGGCTAACAGCCTTTGAAATAATAGCCTTAAAAACAATATATATATAATATAAAAATAATATTAGATGCGAAACTTTCAATAAAGCTCTATAGTCTTAAACTTAATGCCCCAACAAACGCATCAAAATCCAGATTTTTTAGAACTTTTAAAAGCCCAATTAAAGGCTCAGTTCAAACTCGAAAATTTTCGAGCTGGTCAAAGCGAAATTATTACGTCCATTTTGCAGAAAAAGGACGTGCTTGCAGTGTTACCGACAGGTGGCGGAAAGTCTTTATGCTTTCAGTTCCCAGCGGCCCACTTGCAAGAGCTAGTGGTCGTGGTTTCGCCGCTCATCGCACTTATGCGTGATCAAGTTTTGACTCTGGAGCGCATGGGGATTCCCGCAGGAGCCATACATTCAGGACAAGATGAAACTGAGAAGCGCGGCGTTTTTGACCGTATGAGAAAGGGTGGACCATTTATATTGTACTTGTCTCCTGAGCGTGTTCAGAAAGAGGCCTTTCAAAGGTGGGTACAAAATAAGAAGATTGCGCTCTTTGCAATTGACGAAGCTCATTGTGTTTCGCAGTGGGGGCACGATTTTAGAGAAGATTATTCAAAAGTTGGGATTTTAAAGAAGTTAAGGCCGGATGTCCCAACCTTAGCATTGACAGCATCGGCAACTCCGGCCGTTCTGGTTGATATTGCAAAACAATTACAGCTACGCGATCCAGAACAGAAGGTTTATGGATTTTATCGACCCAATCTCTATTACCAGGTTGAATATTGCCAAGATGAAGAAATTAAAAATAAGCTCTTAAGGCAGGCGCTCAACCAGACACCGCAAGGGCGTATTATTATCTATTGTGGCACTCGTAATACCACCGAAAAGGTCGCTCATCTTGTGCAAAGAGAATCAACATCAGTGGCCTATTATCACGCGGGTCTAAGCCCCGAGCAGCGAACAAAAACTCAAGAGGCTTACGCGCGTGGAGAACTTCGGATCTTAGTTGCGACCAATGCCTTTGGAATGGGAATCGATCAGGCCGATGTGCGCCTGGTCGTTCATTATCAGATGCCTTCTACCATTGATTCACTTTATCAAGAAATGGGACGAGCGGGTCGGGACGGAGAAGACTCAACTTGTCTGATGCTTTATTCGCCGAAAGATAAGGGTCTACAGTCCTATTTTATTCAAAACTCAGATGCGCCCAAAAACATAAAAACTGCTCGCTGGAAAAATCTCGACGCCTTAATTAATTATGCTGAGGGCGGGGAGTGTCGACACGCTGAAATTTTAACTTATTACAAGGACACTCAGAGGATTTCGGCCTGTGGGCACTGCGATACTTGTTTGCCTGAGTCTCCTAGGCGCATTGATAAAACTCTAGCTGAAAGCCTTTCTTCAAAGCTCCCACGGGCTAAGCCAGGAGCCTCCGGCTTCGCCAAGTTCGAAGACTCGGCTGCAGATAGTGTTACCGGTGCAAGCTCTGCTAAACTGCGAAAGAAAAACAAAAAAAATTCTTCGAGCGCAAATCAAGGACCGGTTTTAGATCGCATTCAAGAGGAGCGTTTTCAAAAGCTTAAGTCTTGGAGAAAACAAAAGTCCGTCGAAATGGACACCCCCGCATTTATTATTTTTAGTGATCGCACCTTAAAAGATATTGCGATTAAGGCGCCTCAAAGTCTTGATCAATTGCGTTCTGTTTACGGACTCGGCGAAGAGAAACTGACGAAGTTTGGCGCTGAGCTGATCAATATACTGAGTTAGTGAGTTAGTGAGTTAGTGCACTACAACTGTAGTGCTAGGCGGCCTCGGACGACTCTTCACCTGAAGATGAATCGCTTGGTGCTGAGATGATTGTCATCTTTTGCGCCGGAACTCCTCCCCAAGTTTCGCCTGCCGGGATAATTGTTTTTGGTAAAACCACTGAGTGTGGCAAGATTCGGGCACCATCCCCAATTTGGGCTCCACCCATGATCGTCGCTTTAATTCCGATGGTGCAGTTGTTGCCAATTTTAACCGGAGAAATTACCAGAAGGCCTGCTTGTCCATAGTGGGCGACGATGGTCACGCTGCCGCCAATGGTGACCTTGTCGCCAAGCTCAATGAGGGATGGATCTGATATCCATGTGGAATTGATAACCACTCCCCGGCCAATTTTCATTCCCATCATTCGGTAAAATAAAATGCTCATGGGTGAGGGCGTGACGAACTCTAAAAATGTAAAGCGTACGAGATAAGTCAGGCCATTATGTAAAAACCATTTAAAGGATTCGGCTGAATAATATGGGCCTCGCCAGGGTTTTAAGTTCCAACGAAAAACAAAGTTTACAAGTGGAGCTAAAAAAATAAGAGTGAGGCCATATAAAAAAAATCCGAGTGCAAATGCAATTGCATAAGCAAAGTTTTGAAACCACCACGAGTGGCCGCCGCTATGATCGGAGACATATCTATACACCGAAACCCCGGGCCATAGGCATGTTCCTAACAGAAGGCAGGCGGTCATATACACGGGAATCATTGAAATGAGGTGAGACAAGACTTTAAAACGTCTTAAGGCAGTTTCAAACAATCCCTTAAAACCCTTGTGGTGACTGGAGATGCTGTCGACATCTATTTTTTTATTCGTTTTGTTCACAACTATTTATCGGCTAAAAATGATCCTGAACTTAGACTTTTGTTGGGGTGGGCGTGGGAGCCGCGGTCGCTGGACAGGGTGTTTCATTTTGAGACGGGGACTGGGGAGCTAGGAAACTGAGGGCTGTGAGCTATGAGCTATGAGCTATGGTCTGCGTGTGATTTACCCCAAACTTCTTGAAGGCGTTTATCTCGGCCACAATTGTAGCGATAAAATTTGTAACGTATGGGGTTCTTCTTGTAGTACGACTGATGATATTCTTCGGCTGGATAGAACTTTGTAAACGGCAACAAAGTGGTTGCGATGCCGGCTTTCAATTTTGGATTTTTTTGCAGTTCCGCTTTTGATTCTTCAAAAGTCTTTTTTTGTTCGTCATTCACGAAGAAAACCGCGCTTGTATATTGTTCACCTTTGTCGCAAAACTGGCCCTTGGAATCGAGGGGATCAATATTCTCCCAAAAGACCGTGAGTAATTTTTTATAACTGATTTTTTTTGGATCAAAAGTCACCTCAATAGCTTCGCGGTGACCAGTTGAGCCCGAAGAGGTTTCTTCATAAGTTGGATTGTCTTTGTGTCCACCTGTGTAACCGACGCGAGTTGAAATCACACCCTCGACTGTCAACTTATCAAAGGGAGGCTGCATGCACCAAAAACAACCTCCGGCAAAGACTGCAATCTCGGAGGCCAGTGCGGTTGCAGAAACCGCTGTCGCAAGCAAAAAAGTCATAAGGACTGTGAGTAGGGTCGTCTTTATCATTTTTTTTCAAATTCCTTTAAGAATTCGCCGTAACCAGATTCTTTGAGTTTTTCTTTTGGAATAAAACGCAGCGCTGCTGAGTTCATGCAGTAACGCAAGCCCGTGGGCTGGGGGCCATCATCAAAGACATGACCCAAATGCGAATCCGCATTTTTGCTTCTCACCTCAGTTCGCTTCGAGAATAATTTACGGTCTTCTTTTTCAGTGACATTTTCTTTCACCAGGGGTTTGGTGAAACTCGGCCAGCCGGTGCCCGAGTCGAATTTATCTTTTGAGCTAAACAGCGGCTCACCAGACACCACATCGACGTAAATCCCCTCTTGTTTATTATCCCAATAGGGATTTTTAAAAGGAGCTTCAGTCCCCGCTTCTTGGGTAACCGAATATTCAATTTTTGAAAGTTGCTTTTTTAAATCCTCTTTTGATTTTTTGTGAAACATAGAGCTCTCCCAGGCAAAACTCATTTGCGACGTTAAGATGGATGAAGTTAAGATGGCTAATGTCAGAAAAAATATGAAAGACCAGACACTCAATCTCATGGCTACCCCCAAGCGACTATCGAGAGGCTAGAGACTAACATAGGTTTGTAATGAAAGTCAGGTGATGACGAGGTGCTGCTAGAGCAGGTTAATCTATATCGGTGGGCAAAATCATTTAAAACTGGGCCCTTATCGTGTCATGTGTGCAAGCTCTTGAGGCGAATGAAAAAATACCCGGACCCCATCCAGGGGCGTAACGGCAATGCTATTTGTGAAACGATTAATGCCCTTGATTTTTGCGTAATAGAGTAGCGTTTTTGAATTGCCTCGAACCTCAACTTGATCATGTACCTCAAATCCGTCGAGCTTGCCGGCTGAAGCCACTAGTTGATAAAACTCTTTGTGACTCATACCAAGCCGATTTTCTGGAAAACGTACGAGAAAATTTCCATCAGGAAAGATGCCTTCAATAACACCGATGGAGCCGTGAGAATCCATGACACCATCGCCAATTTTATTAGATTTAAATTTTGCTCTGCTCTCAGTAATTGCAATCTGATTTCTGTACGCCCTGTATAACTGACCGCTATCTAGAAGGACATGTATTTCTCCATTGGGCAGAAAGCCTTTCACGGTACCCTTTCCCTCAATAATTGAGACGATTTGGCCTGTGCAGAGATTGCCGGTGATGCAGAGGGGGAGTGCTTCTTCGACTTCTTCTCGGGTTTTGGTCGCTTGAGCCCTGTCTTCTGGAGAGCTGAAGTGCTCATCGAGCTTGATGTACTTTTTGAGTTGCGGATAGTTCTCGAGCATTCCTGTAAAGCCCAGCTGCACGAGTTCGCGCATTTGCTCAAGCGCAATCTGATTCAGCTTGATCGAGCCATTTATCTTTTCTAAGGCTCCGTCGACGAGGATTTGTAGGCTCATCAAGCTGATCGACATATTGACCAATACAGGTATCGCCTCGGTCTCGAGCTTGGTTTGCACGGTGTGGTCGAAAGCTCCAAGAACGATATCCTCATTGATTTTTTCGATTAGGCCGTTGATGAAATCAATTTCTTCAGTCAATTGATTGAGTTTCTCATTCACTTTAACGAGTTTTTCATTGAGTAAAATATTTTCTTCACCTATTTTTTTTGCCAACTCTTCAGTCTTAGTTAGTTTTTTATCGAGTCCGGCGCCTTTTTTCTCGAGATTAGGTCCCCTCTTCCATAATTTTTGATAATAGCGCCTCGCGACGTCGATTTCTTCACCCAGTAATTCGAGCTGGTGAACGAGATTTTCGTTGTGTTCCATGAGTTGGTTTGCCAAAGGAATCTTGCCTGCATCCAAAGTATCGCCGTCGCGATTAAATCTTGAAATTTGACTCATCATTTGCGTGGTTTTTCGTAGCATGAACTGCGCGATGACCGTCGGGGACTGGTTGGAACGCATGAGCATGGGATAAGTAAGAGCCAGCGTTTGCTCGATGCGTTTTTGGTTTCTATGTTGGATCTCGCTCATCGTTTCGATTGACGGCAAGGCTTGTGCAGGCGCCGAAACGCCTTCAACATAAATGCGGGCGTCAGCAGATAGATCGGCGGATAGATCGACAAACAGCTCCGCGCATTGAGCGGCTCTAGATGTTGTGGCGAAGGCGGGAGTGGCGGCCGAGGCGAGTGTCATTCCTAGGATGCCTGTTAGTATAAATACTTTTTTCATAAATCAGTTTCTCGTCCCAATTAATGATTAAATTGCGCATTCATTTTATTGATGACGTCAGATGAATAGACCGATTCTATAAGACTTTCTCTTTCGCTGATTGAAAACGGCTTTTTATGTGACATGGTATAAAGTAAAAGAGCTTGCTCGTATGTTGCCGGATTAGAATAGGCATATGAGGCCAGGCGAATGGCTTGCCGAACACTTAGTTCTGGGGCTTGCGCCTCGAAATACGACGTTGCAATATTTGCCGAATTCGCATTGTAGTTTTCTAGCAGATACATGACATCGTCAAGATCAAAGCGCTGTTTATTTTTCTCGAAAAAATCTTCGACCACATATGCTGGGATAAGCGCAGACGAAGCATCCAGGATTTCGACAAGCTCCCTTACAGAGAGACTTTGTGAGTGTCTGTCGATATAATCGATGATCATGTTTGCATCGGCCTGAACGCCACCGAGTTCTTCGAGTGTGACGAGCTCGCCGGTTTTTATTTCATTTGGATATTTGAAATAAAACTGCGTCACGATCTCGTCTGATTTCGCTTGAGTTTGTGCCTGGCTTGAAATCGACATAATATCGTTAACGCTCAGGCCGCCATGTTTGGGTGAGTAGTCGACTGATAATGCTCCGCCGATCACAACTACCCCGGCCATAATGAACTTACCTCGGTGCTTGCGAATGGCTACCAAGGTGCTTTTGTGCTTATTGACTAGTTCCGTTCGAAAATTTTTGATGGCAAGCTTTAGCGAGATTTGTTCTTTTATGCCTTCCTTATGTTCTTGCGGGGCAAGATTTAAAGGCCGATCGCCTGTCAAGCCAACTGTCGGAAGAATAGCTTCAGTGGTAATCTTAATATCCTTTAATAAACTTGTATTCGAATCGATGCGGCCTTGAAATCCAGAATTGAAGCTGTCAGCAGTGGTATAGATATACTTCATATTTTGCACAGTATTGGCCAACTGCGGAATGATTGTTGATTTGAGACTCATCAGTCTGGCATCTGAAAGCGATCCAAAGATTTGCAGATGATCGAGCTTTTTTAAAATTTCGTCGGCAATTTGAATTTTGCTGTCGAGCTCTTGCAGGGCCTTATTGAGCTCTTGCCGGGTTTGCATATAAAACGCATTTTCGGCAGTCAGTTTCTCGGTAGCTTGATGAGATGAGAAGTTTTTTTGTTGAATGCGTTTCTCAAGTTCTTTGATTTTACGTTCGCGATGTTTTGCAAATCGCCGTTCGATTTTTTGCAGAAGATTTGGATTGATCTCGGTAGCGCGCTTTAAGCGATTTAAGTCTTTAGATAATTTTTTGGCGAGCAGCTCGATTTCTTGACTACCGATGAGAGTTTTACTTAGCAAAGGATTTTGCCCGAGGTCGCGAAGAAAATTCGACACTTTCGAGTCTGTGGCATCGACCATCGAGGTAAAAAGATTGATTACTTCAAATTCCGAATACTCACTTTCGGGAAACGTGACGAGCTCAAGCATCTCGCTCACCAGATCTTTGGGCTCGATCTCGTGAGAGCTCATCTCAATTGTCTCGACGCGATCAAATAGATCCTTGCAAGAATTTGCCGAGGCAAAAGCCGACATGAAGAAAACGGCGCTTAAGAGCAGCGCTTTCAAGCACGACAA
>Ga0207070_1246_pt1 | contig 11660 bp, 14 predicted proteins | sample Alteio_BWMinHeat_92_FD_153591 | JGI IMG/M metagenome (GOLD analysis project Ga0207070, IMG submission 153591) | Enriched cells from forest soil in Barre Woods Harvard Forest LTER site, Petersham, Massachusetts, United States -... | ecosystem: Environmental > Terrestrial > Soil > Temperate forest >...
AGTTCATTGCTAACAACCTCATCTTACCGAGGTGCTCCTGTGCAGCAAAATCATCAATTTTTTTCATCTGGTCATCGAATTTAGCCCTGGCTTCAGAAAAAGATGAGGCTTTGACGGTGAAATGGATGTTGAGCCTTGTATTTTCCCGTATACAACTCCCGGAATCGGAAGACATAGAAGAAGGCGGAGGAGGTGGCGGTGATTCTTCTATAGGGCCATGCCTAGCAAAAGCGGGGAATGCCAGCAATGCTGCCATTATTCCCACGAGTAAAACATGTCGCATATGATTTTTCATGCGCTATTCTTCTTCAGCGCCGCTTCCACCGGCATGGGCGGGGAGAATAAATAGCCCTGGAACAGATCGACGCCGAGGCTTTTAAGCAATTGATGCGTCTCCTCGGTTTCGACGCTTTCGCCGATCACCGTGCCGCCCGCCGCATGCGTCATCTCGACAATGGCGCGGGTAATCTCGCGACGGCCCGGCTCGGCGATGTGGCGCACCAGCTGCCTATCGATTTTCACGAAATCGGGACGGATTTCCGCCACCAGCCGCTTTGCGCCTTCTATCGACCCGATGTCATCGAGCGCAATCGAATAGCCGCGCGAGCGGGCATAGTCGCAGACGCTTTTCAGATGGCGAATATCATGCTGCGCTTCCGCGTTGGTGAAATCGAGCACGATATGCTTGGCGATCATGCCGGCGCTTTTTGCCGTTTCGCTCAAGCCTTCGAGATAGACCGCCGGGCGATGGATGAAGCCGGGGAAGAAATTGACGAATAAAAATCCGTCGAATTCGCTGGAGACGAAGGTTTTGATCGCCTGTACATGCAGATGGCGGTCGATCACGTATTCGATGCCGAGCACTTTGCTGGCGGCGATGATTTTATCGCCGGGGATGACGCTGCCGCCGTCGGCTTTCACCCGCGCAAAGGATTCATAGCCGAAGATTTTATCGCGGCTGCTGACTACCGTCTGCAAATAGCACAGGATGCGGTTTTCCAGCAACGCCTCGCCCAGCCACAGGCTTTGCGCCAGCTCCTGCACGGCGGCAGTGGATTTCAGTTCCGGCGGGCTGACCGGCAGAGTTTCCCCTGGCGTCAGGGCGACTTGCACCTCGTCCAGCGCATGGTGTTTTTCCAGCGCCGCATACAGCGCGTCCCACTGCGGTTTCCATTGGCGCGGCGTGTGCAGCGCCATGCCTTGATCGTCCAACCGTTGCAGCCCGGCTTTTTCAAGCGCCGCCAGCACTTCACCCGAAAAGGCGTCGCCTTTGGCATAGACGCTGATCCAGTAGCGGTCATGCTGGTGCCAGGGCAGGTTGAAGTTTTTAGCAACGACGCTGGACATAAGAGCCTGTGAAAACGTTAGAAAGATGGTAAGTGTATTTTACCAGAGCTTTCTTACTATTTCCTTAAAACAGGGATTATGCAATAAAAAGGCTTACTTACGGTGCGATTCAATGAACCAGCGCCATTTATCGAGGCCACGCGTGATTTCAGTGAATAAATCGGCAGTGACGGCATCGCCCTCCTCCGCCGACAAGTCAATCGCCTGCCGCAAACTATCGACAAGCATACCGACGGCAGCGCTCAGCGCTTTCACATGCTGCCCGCCCTCCTGAATGGCGGCGGGATAGGCGGCGAGTTTGGAATGCCTGGCGACTTCCTGCAATGTCCCATGCGCCATTCCGCCCAATTGCACGGCGCGCTCAGCCAGCATGTCGGCGTAATCATCGATCTCGGTTGCCGCCTTATCGAATAATTCGTGCAGCGCGATGAAATTCTCGCCTTTGACGTTCCAGTGCGCCTGCTTGGCTTGCAGTTTGAGGTCGATGGCGTCGGCCAGCGATTGGTTGAGCAAGGCGATAAGGACGCCTGGCTGCACTTTCGTTTTAAATTTCGGTGCTGAAGACATAATTCCTCCTGAGGTTAAGGGTGCGCGTATCCATAATATAATCCTCCATTATAAGGATTCAATAGGTCACGTTTCGCTCTTGATTTAGGCCGAAGCCCCTGTATTATCACCAACTCATTTTCTACATACATAAAATATGAACAAAAAAACCCCTCTTTACCAAGAGCATGTCGCTGCGGGCGCGAAATTATGCGCGTTCGCCGGGTATGACATGCCGATACATTATGCGCCGGGCGTCATCAAAGAGCATGAATGGACGCGCAGCAGCGCCGGGCTGTTCGATGTGTCGCATATGGGGCAGGCTATCGTCAGCGGCGACAAGGCGGCGGATTTTTTTTCGCGCATTACGCCTTCCTCTTTCGTAAAAACTCCGGCCGGGCGCGCCAAATACACGGTACTTACCAACGACAAGGGCGGCATCATCGACGACCTTATCATCACGCGGATGAACGACAAAAAATTCTTCGTCGTGTTCAATGCGGCGCGCAAGGACGTAGATATCGCCTGGATGAAGAAAAACCTGCCTGCGGGCGTGCGCTTCGAGGAGCTGGCTGATAATGCGCTGATTGCCTTGCAGGGACCGAAGGCGGAAGCGGCGCTGGCTAAGGAAATTCCCGATGCCGACCTGCCAAACCTGCCCTACATGACCATGAAGGAAGCGCGCTGGCAAGGCAATCTCGTCTTCATCAGCCGCCTTGGCTATACCGGCGAGGACGGTTTCGAGATCAGCCTCAACCAGGAAATGGCGCCCACATTCTGGAGCGCGCTGCTGGCTAATCCGGACGTGAAGGCCATCGGCCTGGCGGCGCGCGATTCGCTGCGGCTGGAGATGGGCTATCCGCTGTATGGCCATGATTTGAATGAAGAGACGACACCCGTGGAAGCGGCGCTTTCATGGATCATCACCAAAGACCATAAGGATTATATCGGAGTGGCTTCCATTCTTCCGCAATTGACATCCGGCGCGACGAAAAAACGCGTCGGCGTCAAACTCACCGAAAGCGGCATTGCGCGTGAAGGCGCGGAAATTTATGCAAACGGCGAGAAAATCGGCGCGCTCACCAGCGGCGGATTTTCGCCTTCGCTTAAAGTTGCCATCGGTCAGGGTTATGTTAAAAGCGACTTCGCCAAAGAAGGCGAAAAAGTAGAAGTGGACGTGCGCGGAAGAAGAATCCCGGCTATCATACACGGCCTCTCTTTCATGCAAGCTCAAACCAAACCATCCTCTTTGAAGAAAGCCAGTTGATATGTCAAACATCCCCGCCCATTTGAAATACACCGAACAGCATGAATGGCTGAAGCTCGACGGCGAGGTCGCCACCATCGGCATCACCGATTATGCGCAGGCGGCGCTCGGCGACCTGGTATTCGTCGAATTGCCCGCTAAAGGCAAGCAGGTGAAGTTGGGCGATGCGTTTGTCGTGGTCGAATCGGTGAAGGCAGCAAGCGAAGTCTATGCGCCGATTTCCGGCGAAATAGTGGAAGTCAACGAAGCGCTTGCCAAATCGCCTGAGCTTATCAATAGCGCGCCTTACGATGGCGGATGGATTTGCAAAATCCGCGCCTCCGACAAGGCAGAATTGGCCAAGCTGCTCGATGCCGCTAAATATGAAGGCCTCGTTGGATAATGCGCTACCTTCCCCTTACCCCTAAAGACCGCGCCGACATGGTGGCCGCTATCGGCGTTAAGTCGATGGATGAACTCTACGCTTCGGTGCCGCAGGCGGCGCGGCTTACCAAGCTTATCGATTTGCCGCTGCATCAAGGCGAGATTGAAGTTGAGCGCGCGCTTTCGCAGATGGCGGCGAAAAATCATCCGGCGAGCGGCAGGCCATTCTTTCTGGGCGCGGGCTGCTATAACCATCATATTCCGGCCACCGTCGATCATCTCATCCAGCGCTCGGAATTCCTGACTTCCTACACGCCCTACCAGCCGGAAATCTCGCAAGGCACGCTCGTCGCCATTTTTGAATTCCAGACCATCATCGCCAACCTGACCGGCATGGATATCGCCAACGCCTCAATGTATGACGGCGCGACGGCGACGGCCGAAGCGGCGCTAATGGCTAAGCGCGTCACCGGCCGCGCCAACATTCATATCCATGGCGCATTGCACCCGCAATACCGCGAGGTGATCGAAACCTATATCCGGAATTTCCACGACGTGAAGGTGTTGGATTCCGCGCCGGATGCGAATGCTTCCTGCGTCATCGTGCAAACGCCGGATTTTTATGGCGAGCCGCAAAAGCTGGAAGCGCTACGCAAACAATGCACGGAGACCGGCGCGCTGCTGGTAGTCGTCGTGAACGAAATATTATCGCTTGGCCTGCTGCCGCCCCCGGTGGAGGCGGATATTGTTGTGGGCGAAGCGCAATCAATCGGCGTGCCGATGAGTTTCGGCGGGCCGCATCTGGGTTTCTTCGCCTGCCGCAAGGAATATCTGCGGCAGATGCCGGGGCGCTTATGCGGCGAAACGGTGGACAAGGACGGCAGGCGCTCGTTTGTACTCACGCTTTCCACCCGCGAACAGCACATCCGCCGCGAAAAAGCCACCTCGAATATCTGCACCAACCAGGGGCTTTTTGCGCTGGCTTTCACCATTCATATGAGCCTGCTCGGCGAAATCGGGTTCAAAAAACTGGCGCGGCTTAATCATGAAAAAGCCTGTATGCTTGCCGACCGGCTGGCGCAAGTCAAAAAAATAACGCTGCCGAACAAAGCATTCTTCAATGAATTTGTCGTGGAGTTGCCGGTGAGCGCTAGTGACGTAGTGAAAAAACTGGCCGCGCATGGCATCATCGCGGGGTATGCGCTCGAAGGCGGAAAACTGCTCGTCGCCGCGACCGAGATGACGAGCAAAGAAGATATCGAAGTCCTCGCCGTCGCGCTGGAAGAAGTCTGCCAGCATGCGATGCGGAAGGAGGTCGCATGAGTTTGTTTGACCGCGACAGAGGCCTCAACGTTGAAGAAAATCTTTTGTTCGAGAAAGGCACCAACGGCGCTTGCGGCGTCGATTTGCCCGAGCCGCAGAATAGCAAGCTGCGCACCGGCTTTCCGGCGCGCGAAAAAGTCGGGCTGCCGGAAGTCAGCGAGCCGCAGGTGATGCGGCATTTCGTGCGATTATCTAAGCTCAATTACGCCATTGACACCGGGCTTTACCCGCTTGGCTCCTGTACCATGAAGCATAATCCGCGGCTCAATGAAAAAGTGGCGCGCCATCCCGGCTTTGCGCAGATTCATCCGCTGCAGCCGGAAGGCACGATTCAAGGCGCGTTGGAAGTCATTTACACGGTGCAGCAATGGCTCTCGAAACTCTCCGGCCTGCCGCATGTAACCTTGAATCCAGCGGCGGGCGCGCATGGCGAATTCGCCGGCATCATGGTGATTCACAAAGCGCATGAAGCGCGCGGCAAAGTCCGCAAAACTGTACTCATCCCCGACAGCGCGCATGGCACCAACCCGGCCACCGCCGCGGCGTGCGGCTATGAAACTAAAACTATTCCTTCGACCAAAGAAGGCACCGTTGATGTCGATGCGTTCAAGAATATGCTGAATGATGATGTCGCCGCGCTGATGCTGACCAACCCCAACACCTGCGGCCTGTTTGAGCCGAGGGCGAAAGAAATTGCCGACGTGTTGCACAAAGCGGGCGCGTATTTTTACTGCGACGGGGCGAATTTCAACGCGCTGGTCGGCCGTGTAAGGCCGGTGGATTTCGGCGTCGATGTCATGCATTTCAACCTGCATAAAACGTTTTCCACGCCGCATGGCGGCGGCGGGCCGGGCTGCGGCCCAATTGCCGTTACCGAGGAACTTGCACCCTACCTGCCCGTTCCCAAAATCGTGAAGCATGGCGATCATTATCATCTGGTGACGGAAGATAAAAACAGCATTGGCAGGCTCAAAGGCTTCAACGGCCAGTTCGGCATGGCGGTGCGGGCGCTCGCCTATATGATGTCGCACGGCGCGGATGGGCTACGCCAGGTGGCAGAAGATGCGGTGCTAAATGCCAATTATATATTGAGCCAACTGCGTGAGCAGTATCATGTGCCGTTCCCCGGCAGCTGCATGCATGAATGTTTGCTCACTGATAAATTACAAAAAGACAAGGGCGTGACCACGGGTGACATCGCCAAAACACTGATCGAATACGGCATCCATCCGATGACGGTGTATTTCCCGCTGGTAGTGCAGGGCGCGATGCTGATCGAGCCGACCGAAACCGAAACCAAGGCCTCGCTCGACCATTTCATCGCTGTCATGAAGATGATCGCCGAAAAAACCACCGCTGGGGAAAGCGAAGAGCTGCATAACAACCCCGTCAGCACTCCGCGCAAGCGGCTGGATGAAGTCCGCGCCGCGCGCAATCCCATACTCAAATGGGCAAGTCAGGGTTGAGTATAACGCTATGCAAACCTGTGTGGCGCTTTCATAAGCGTTTTCCTTCCTGTGGGAGCGTGAAGAAAAATTGACTGCCTTGTCCCGGCGTCGATTCGAACCAGATCGAGCCGCCGCATAACTCGATGAATTTCTTGCAGGTGGAAAGGCCGATCCCCGTTCCGGGATATTCCTCCCTGCGATGGATGCGTTGGAAAATGGCGAATACCTTGTTATCAAAGCGGGGATCGATGCCGATGCCGTTATCGCGGATGCAGAACTGCCAGATATCGTCTTTCCGCAGCGCTTCGATGTGCACTTCCGGCGTTTTACTGCCGTCCTGGAATTTGAGCGCGTTGCCGATCAGATTTTGTAACAATATCCGCAGCAGGGTAGGGCTGGTTTCCAGATCAGGCAGGGCAGCGCACATGATTTTTGCCTGCTTGTGCGCGATAATGCTTTCTAATTCGGCCAGCACCTCGCGCATGGTTTGGTTGCAATCTACTTTTTCCACCTTGATTTCTTCTCGCCCTACGCGCGAAAAATTCAGTATATCGGAGATCATTTGCTGCATATGCCGGGCGTTGCCGGAAATAAAATTGAGGTATCTTTTTCCCTTTTCATCCAGAAGCGAGCTGTATTTTTCCCCGATCATCTGGGCATAACCGTTCATCATGCGCACCGGCTCCTGCATGTCATGCGAACAAATGTAAGCGAAGCGCTCCAGCTCCTCGTTCGATTGCCGGAGCACCGCGTTGAGCTTCAATATCTGCTCACGCTGCACGTAGATATCCAGGTACACCTTGACCTTGCTTCTGAGAATTTCGGGATTGACCGGCTTAAAAATATAATCCACCGCGCCGATCTCGGCGGCCTGCGTCGCGTATTTCTCCTCCTTGCTGATGGCGGTGACGAAGATGATGGGTATGCCGCGCATGGCCTCATGCTCCTGCATCAGCATGGCGACCTCGAACCCGTCCATCTCCGGCATCTGCACGTCGAGCAGTATGATGGCGAACTTATGGCGGAGCATCAGCGAAAGCGCCTCATTGCCGGAATTGGCCTTGAAGATTCCGGCATCCAGGTTTTTCAGGACTTTCTCCGTCGCCAGCAGGTTTTCTTTCCGGTCGTCGACAATCAGGATGTTGGGGCGCACCCTGGCAAGCGGCGCAGCGGCGGCATTTTCTACGGGAGGTATTTTAGCCGTTCGTGCCATAGGTTTTCCTGTAAATTCTTTGCCTGGCATCCACCGACTCGAACTGTTTCTTCGCAGCGGTAAAATTCAGCGATTCCTTATTGCCAAGGCACAGGAATCCGCCATGACGCAGGCTTTCCGTAAACTTTGACAACACATGATCCTGCAGCGTCTTGTCGAAATAAATGAGCACATTGCGGCAGCAGATGAGGTTCATTTCGCCGAACACGCCGTCGGTCACCAGGTTGTGATAGGAAAACGTGATGCGTTCTTTCAGGAAATCCTTGAATTTCGCCAATTCGTACCCATCGCTGTAATAACCGGAGAAATCGCGTGTGCCGCCCGCCGCCCGGTAATTGGCGGCATACGCTGCCATGTGCTTGGCGGGGTAGACGCCGCTCGAAGCCCTATCCAGCGAATGCTTGTTGAAATCGGTAGCATATATTTGCGTCCGGTCGAGGAAGCCCTCTTCATAGAGTAGGAGCGCCATGGAGTAGGCCTCCTCGCCGGTCGCACAACCCGCATGCCAGATTTTGACAAACGGGAAGGTCTTAAGCACCGGCACGAGTTGCTCGCGCACAGCCTTATAAAAAATCGGATCGCGGAACATTTCGGTGACGGTGATCGACATGTGCTTCAGGAATTCGTCGAAGCATTTTTCATCATGGAGCAGCTTGTCCAGTAATTCGGTGAAGCACGCCACCTTCGCCTGCTCGCGCGCACGATCCAGGCGGCGGATGAGCGAAGCATGGGAATAATGGGTGAAATCGTAGCCGTAGCGTTTCCGGATGCCGGCCAGGAGCAGCTCGATTTCGAGCTGCTCCGATGTCAGATGTCGGATATCAGATGTCAAAGGGACATTCTTTCTGACATCTGACATCTGTTCTCTGACATCCGGTTTCACGCCGCCATCTCCTGCCTGAATAGCCAGACGCGCAGCAGCGTCAGCAGCCGCTCGGTATCGACCGGCTTGCTCAGGTAATCGTTGGCGCCTGCCGCCATGCATTTTTCCTGCTCTTCCGGCATGGCGCGTGCGGTGAGTGCGATGATCGGCACCGACGCGAGTGATTTCTGCGCGCGGACTTCGTAGGTATGCGCCACCCAGCCTTTGGCGATTTGGCTCGTTTCCCCCTGCCGCCAGAACACGAAGGCGGCAAGCAGCATCAGTAAGTTTACCGTAGCGATGGCCACCGCCGTCGCGTGACGTATGAGGAAATTGTCGGTTGTTGGGTGTACCGTGTCCATGCGCCATCCTTCTAAGAGTGGATTATCACGAACACTAGTATAAATTATTTATTTAAACAACTATAGATTGAATATTTGCTACCGAAAATCCCACTGCACCATTTTGTTGGGAAGAGCGAGGTTCGGGATTACGCATACCCCACCACGGCTGCTGGCGCCGCAGGGCAGATCATGTTGGCCGCTGGTAGCGTTGGAAAGTTGTTCGCGCCACAGTACGCTGTGCGGGATAGTGATGTCATTGGCGTCGATTGTCTAAAATAGAACCCCGAATGTTCTAGCTTGCTTTTGCTGCCATTTCTTTTTTCCAAAATTTCTACCTTGGTCTGGCGGAGGGAGTGAGATTCGAACTCACGGTGAACTCGCGCCCACGCTGGTTTTCAAGGCCGTTTTCGCCAAGTAACCACCGCTGACCAAAAGACACTACGACAGGAAAATCAAGCGTTTCCCTTTATATTCCTTTCGTAGCGATTTGTCAAAAGCTGCTTATTTTTGCGTCCAACTGTCCCATAAGTGTCCCACAGGAGGCATTTTTCGTGAAAATGATTCGAACCTCAAAATTGTGGTTCGAATCAAGGAAAACTGCGGTTTTATTTCTCGCCCTTGTCGCCGAACAAAAGCCATGTGGTTTTCACGCCAAGGATTTTAGCCAGCGCGACCAATTCAATATCTTTCACGGGACGGATTCCAAGTTCCAGCCGGGAAAGCGCCTTTTGCGAAATCTCAATATCGTGATCGACCGATAATGCAGCAGACAATTCCACCTGCTTCATTTCCTTGTCGATCCGCGCCAGCTTTACCCGCTTGCCACACAAATTGTTCGCCTTCATAAACCCCCATTTTTCAAGAAGATGGGGAGAAAGCTAACAACCTTGCCTAATTAATGTGCTCACTGTATGAGTATAATCTCATTAAATGAGATTATAGCGATAATATTAGGTAACATACCTTTAATAGGCGAATTATGGAGCAGGCAGAAATTCGTATCAAGATCGGTAAAAATATCCGCCACTGGAGAACATGGAGGGGGCTTTCGGAGGAGGCCGTAGCGGCGCGTCTTGCCATCAAAACGAAGCGCCTGCAAAAGTATGAATACGGTGGCGATTCCCCCACCTGCGATGAGCTGATTGAACTGGCTGCACTCTTTCAATGCACGGTCGATGATCTGTGCAAGGAAGCGCCATGAGCTATCGCGGCTGGCATGAGCCGGAAAGCCATTGGCTGGAGGATTTTATTTGCGGCTTCCTGGGCGGCGCTACCGGCTTCTTTAATTTCCCAGGCTGGCTGCTTGTTTATTTCGGATGGCTGAGCATATCAGCCACATTGATGGTATGCGCTGCGGTAGGGCTGCTATTCGGCGGATGGTTGATATACGAAAGGATGAAAGAATAACGCTTATGAAAAAAGACACAGTAGAAACCATCATTTTGAAACGTGAGAAACTCTACCAGGAGGTCTGGTCAGTTCCCATTTTGCAGCTGGCGAAAAAATATGGCCTATCCGATGTGGGCCTGGCGAAGATTTGCAGGAAAATGAAAATCCCGCGCCCGCCGCGCGGCTATTGGGCCAAGCGTTCCTTCGGGCAGCCAACGAAAATTCCAATTCTGCGTCCGGTACCCACCGATACTCCTACAGAAATAACCGTTGATCGAAACGCGCAGCAGCTGGCAAAAGTGCATGATGCCCGCCGCCCACAAACACCGGCGATGGCTGCGGAGCGCTACAAGATTCGCCGCTTAAAGGCCGCCCTGCGCAATATGGAAATGGCACGCCAAGTGCGGCAATATATTGCAGCCATGAAGGCACTCCCCAACGCCGCCGACAATGAGCAAGCGGAATGGTTGGAATGGGTGGTGCAATATGCCGATCAAATCGATCCTACAGCCTAGGAAAAGTGCTAAATTTATGTGCTAATGATCCCGCTTTTCCGAAGCGGACATTTTCGCCGAGCCATGCTAACCTTCAGCACATGACCACCAAATCCAACATCGAATGGACGGAATTCACCTGGAACCCGGCGACAGGCTGCACCAAGATTTCGCCCGGCTGCAAACACTGTTATGCTGAAGTGATGGCAGAGCGGCTGCAGGCCATGAACGCGCCAGGATATGAAAACGGCTTTAAGCTGCAGCTGCATCCCGACCGACTCACACAACCGCTCAAGCGCAAAAAGCCGACAACCTATTTCGTCAATTCCATGAGCGACTTGTTCCATGAGGATATTCCCTTTGAATACCTCGATCAGGTTTTCGACATTATCCGCCAGACGTCGCACCATACCTATCAGATTCTAACTAAACGGCCGGAGCGCGCAGAGGAATATTTCCATCAACGTAAGGTACCTGCCAACGCATGGCTCGGTGTATCGGTGGAAGACCGGAAGTATGGGCTGCCGCGCATCGATATACTTCGCCGTATCGATGCCGCCACTCGCTTCTTATCCGTCGAGCCGTTGCTGGAAGACCTTGGTATGTTCGATCTCACCGGCATTCACTGGGTAATTGTCGGCGGAGAATCCGGCCCGAAGGCCCGCCCCATGAAGCCAGAATGGGTTGAAGGCATTGCCAATCAATGTGCTGTAGCTGGTACTGCCTTCTTTTTCAAGCAGTGGGGCGCGTGGGGTGCGGACGGTGTGAAGCGCTCCAAAGCCGCCAATGGCCGGGAACTCCAGGGCAAGACCTGGGACGGCGTGCCCGCGGCGGCCCAGCTGCGCCTGGCTTTAACATAGTAAACTTCGCCACTTCCGGGACATGCATACCCATGAGACAATGATCATGAGGGCAACCGCTTTGGCTGCCTATTTTTAACTCATGGGAATGCAATGTCTTCAACAACCGAACATCGGCCGCTGTGCGTGGAAAGCAGAAAAGTCGAGCAACTCACGCCTTACGAGCGCAACAGCAAAATCCACGACAAGAAACAGGTAAAGCAG
>Ga0207070_1247_pt2 | contig 11562 bp, 7 predicted proteins | sample Alteio_BWMinHeat_92_FD_153591 | JGI IMG/M metagenome (GOLD analysis project Ga0207070, IMG submission 153591) | Enriched cells from forest soil in Barre Woods Harvard Forest LTER site, Petersham, Massachusetts, United States -... | ecosystem: Environmental > Terrestrial > Soil > Temperate forest >...
CGGCTCGACCTGTGCACCCGTACTTTGGCTCAATCGACAATTGAAGATCGAGGATCGAATATCGAAGAGTCGGCGGCGTCTTATGTCGATCCTGAATCTTCCATCCTCGAACCTCATTCTTCTTCGGCTGACTCTGATGCCGGGCTGGGTGAGGCCGTGAAACTGGCTCACGACCTGATGGCCCGCGTCCGCGCTTTATCTCTCGATCTCCGTCCCGTGATACTCGATGACATGGGCTTGCTCCACTCTTTGCGTTGGCACCTCGACAATTTCCGCCAGCGAACGGGAGTGCAAGTCGATTTCCAAAACGCCGGGATCGACGGAAGGTTTTCCAGTGAGCTGGAATCCGCCGTCTACCGCCTGGTTCAAGAAGCCTTATCCAATGTCTCCCGCCATGCCGGTGTTCGCAAGGCGAGGCTAAAGGTCTGGTTGGACGGCCGCGAATTGTGCGTCGAGGTGGAAGATCACGGCATCGGCTTTGATTCCGAGACCCGGCTGGAAACCGACGCTTATACGGGGCTGACGGAAGCGCGAGAGCGCATTTCCCTGTTGGGCGGCCGGTTTGCTTTGACCTCAAAGCCCGGTAAAGGAACTAGGCTAATCGTTAGGATTCCCATGGTTCTGCCGGACTCGGAATCGCCATCACGGTAGTCCGCTTTGGACAATGATCTTGAGCGCCGCCGCTGGGTTCACTCATACAACCCTGACCAAATCGCGACCCATGCAAGTGGCTCGTTTATCATCCGCAAACTCTCTCTGAACCCCCTCAACCTCAATGACCAGGTTAGTGCCATGACACGCTCGACTGTCGGGTGACGCTAAACGCCGCCTTGGCCGCGAGGAGAAGGACCGATGGTGAGATAAAGGTCCTGTGAAGTGAAGGGTTTAGACAAGCCATGCTCGAAACCGGCTTGGTGCAATTCGGAGCGGTCGACGTTGTAGCCGGTCATGGCGATGAAGCGAGTTCCGTTAAGGGATGGGTAACGTCGCAGAATGCGTGCGACCGTGTAGCCGTCAATGCCGGGCAAGGTCAGGTCGCACAGGACTAAGGAAGGCTGGAACTGGTCGGCGATTTCCAGGCCCTGCTCGCCCGTTGACACCGCGCGAACTTCATGTCCTTGGGCTTCCAGGTGAATTTTCAAGTAGTCGGCCACGCAATCGTTATCTTCGATCACGAGAATTCGATGATGTTGGTTAGATTTCATGTGATTCAACCCGCCGGACAGGGGACAACCGCCAGCCTACCGACCGTAAAGTCGGCGACTGAGTGGCGACCGATCCCTCAAACAGATGAAATCGATTGAGAGGTCAAAAAGCGGACACGGAAAATGAAATTTTTTCAGAATTTTTCAAAAAAAGTTGGCCCGCGAGCGGCTGGCAATGGAGAAAATCGAAGGCGATTTTCGACGTAAATCCTTAAGCCATCGGGAATTGAAGGATCAAGACGGGGCTCAAACTGGGCTCAAACTAAGCTCAAACCTGGCTCAACCTGGCTCAAACTTAGCTCTATTTGTTTGAGGTTGGTTCACAACAGCCTGTTTGGCGGCCAGCCTATCGGCCAGTTCGTAGAGAATTCGCCTGATACTGCTCTTGTGATAGCCGGTCGCCTCCGAAATCTCGTCCAACGATTTGCCTTGGCGCCGGAGGCGCAGGATTGGATGGAGGCCGGTTGGACAAATGGCCATCAGCTGCTGCCACTTCTCGTCGGCCTGCGCAACTTCGCTGGGTCGTTCTTGTCTAGCCACGACTAAGTCTTCCAGGACCTTGGGGTCAATAGACTGTTCGTGCCGGAGGACACGGTCATGTTGACGCAGCCGGTCGATGAAGCGGTGCCGTGTCGACTTGATCAGAAAGGCTCGCAGTTGGGCAACGTCGGCAAAACGCCAGCTGCCATGGCTGAATCCTTCCAACAAGTCCGCCCATACCGATTGGACGACATCGACCGAGTCGAACTTGGCGCGAAGTCTACCTGGCAGCTTAAGGCGCACCATCATTCGCAAGTAAGGCTCGTAAGCCAGAAATGCTTGTTCGACCACCTTCGGGTCGCCGCTGCTCAACTTCTCCAACAAGGCGCCGATGGGATCGTTTTTCATTGCTGCATACGTCAATGGCTGAGAAAACACAGGGGAAGGCGATAGGCCAGCTGTTACTTCCTGGTTTTGAGCTTCCTAAACGACGATACTTCCCGTGGCTAATGAAGTCAAACGGGACTGGGAGATCAAGGGTAATCAGGAAATGAAAAGGGAGATGTTCCCTTGCCGGAAGGAAATGTGGAAAACTGAATCGACTTTCGATTGCTGCGGGAGTCTCAATCCTAACTATTCCTTGTCCAATACCTGCCGTACCTTCTGGGCCAAGGAAGTCGGTGTGAAAGGCTTTTGTAGAAAATTTGTTCCGGCTTCGAGGACTCCGTGACGGACGACCGCGTCATCTGTATACCCGGATAAGTAGAGAACCTTCAATTCCGGATGCTTGGACCTGAGGGTCTCAGCCAGTTGACGCCCACCAATGCCCGGCATCACGACGTCCGTGACGAGTAAATGAATCGGGTTTTGGCTCTGTTCGCAAACCTGGATCGCCTCAGCGCCATGACCAGCCTCTAAGATGCGATAGCCGCACGTCTCAAGGACCTGCCGCGTCATGGCTCTTACCGCTCCCTCGTCTTCCACTATCAAAAGGGTTTCCTTACCCGAGGAGACTTTGGCAAGCTCGGTTTGGGAGGTTCCCGAGGTCGATTTTGCGTCGACCAACGGCAAGTAAATCTTAAACGTCGTTCCTTGTCCGCGCTCGCTGTAGACATAAATAGAGCCACCGCTTTGATTGACGATGCCATACACCATGGCCAGTCCCAGTCCGGTTCCTTTTCCGGCTTCCTTGGTAGTGAAAAAAGGCTCGAAGATTCGGGCCCTGATCGCTTCATCCATCCCGCACCCAGTGTCGCTGACAGCCAGCATTACAAAATGACCCGGTCGGGCATCGGCGTGGACTCTTGCATAGGACTCATCCAGCTCAACGTTTCCCGTTTCAATGGTTAGTTTTCCGCCCTCCGGCATGGCATCCCGGGCATTAATCACTAAGTTCATGATGACCTGTTCGATCTGGCCGGGATCAGCCTTGACCAGACCAATCGTTGGGTCCAAAACGGTGGCCAGGGCGACATCTTCCCCAATCAACCGACGAAGCATTTTTTCGGTATCGGTGACGACGGCATTGAGGTCCAATATTTTGGGAGCTAGCACCTGTTGGCGACTAAATGCGAGCAGCTGCCGCGTAAGTGAAGCCGCTCGATCGCCGGCATTTTTGATTTGCACGAGAAAATCGCTCAAGGGGTTACCAGGACTCAATTGCCCCAACATCAGCTCGCTGTAACCCAAGATGATCGTTAGCAAATTGTTAAAGTCATGGGCGACACCGCCCGCGAGCCGGCCGATCGCTTCCATTTTTTGTGCTTGACGGAACTGGTACTCGGTCTGGCGCAGTTTTTCTTCGGTCTGCCTTCGCTCGGTAATATCAAGGGCCATGCCGCCGAGAAAGCGCCGCCCCGAAGCATCTTGGAAAGGGAACTTGAGGACCATCCAAAGGGTCGTGCCTCCCGCGCCAGAAGGACAAGTCTGAATTACCTCCATGGTCTTGTCCTCCAAAAGAACCGCCAAGTCGCTCTCGCGATACTGGTTGGCAAATTCCGGAGGCCACATGTCAAAATCCGTCTTTCCCAGCCACTCCCGTCCCCTAAGGCTGAAGGCTTGTTTGAAGGGTTCGTTGACATAAACATAGCGACCTTCCATGTCTTTCATAAAGGCCACCGCCGGACTGTTATCCATGAAGGCTTGGAAGCGTTTTTCGCTTTCGGTCAACTGCGCCTCGGCCCGCTTGCGTTCAATAAACTGGCCAATCTGGCCCCCGATGGTGGCCATCATGGCCAATATTGCATTGTTGGGCTGCCGAATTCCCTGACTGAAGAACTCGATAACGCCGAGAACCTCTTTTTCAATTAGAATCGGAAAGCCAAAAGCTGCATGCAGTCCGGCTTGATCGGCGAAAGGGGCTCGGGGAAATCCCTTTTCCTTGGTAATGTCCGGTATCCAAGCCGCTTGACGATTGGCCCATATCCGTCCTGGTAGTTCCACACCCGGCGCAAGCTGAATTTGCCGACTAATCGCCTCAAACTCCGTCACCACCACCCTTGGCGATTTCCAGATTTCTCCACAGCGGAGGCGATTGACTCTTGGATCCACTCTCCAAAGCTGGCCCAGACTCCAACCCAGACTCTCGCATACGATTTGGAGGATTCTGGGCGTGGCTTCCTCCAGCGTAGTGGACTCGGCCAAAATGGCGGTGGTGGCTTGCTGAGCGGCCAACCGCAGCTCCGCCGACTTTCGCTTGGGCATGCGAAGGTCGGAGTTTTCCTGAATGAAGGGCTCGTGAGCGATCTCCAAATTCTTAGAAGGTCGATTGACAAGAGAGTCATTTCTTTTGGGATTGAATGCAAGATCGGTGGCCATCGTTTTTCTCCTTGAAATTGCTTAGCCGGATTCATTGGCGACATCCTGGCCACAAGAAGGAACGAACTTGGCAGTCGCAAGCGCGCGCGGATTTTGAAAATGATTCCCTGAAATGGTGTGGTGTGTTCATGATTGAATGTTCACCGCAGATTTTGCCGGAAAAATACCGTAGTTCTACGTATAGACAGGGGAGGATTTCATGGCCTATGGTCTTAACAGAAGGGGAACTGTCTACAAAATAAGCTCGTCATCTACCTGTCCAAGTCCGATTTCTAAGGAGTTTCACCCGCTCGGAAGCCCAGAGATGGGGAATGACCTTGGAAAGAGTAACCGAAACGGAAGTAGCGGCGAGGAATGGCCACCCGAAGCTGGCGAGTTCGCCGGCCTGTTTGGTCCACATCTATCCTGTCGGACCGGGTCTGGGTTCCCGACACGCGCTTACCAATTCAAATCTGATGATTGGTCGAGGCAATGACTGCCATGTCTGCCTCGAGGATAAATCCGTTTCCCGGCATCATTGTCTCGTTCAGCGCGAGCGGGAAGGGTATTTCGTGACCGACCTGGGAAGCACCAACGGCACGTTTATCAACGACCTCCCAGTAGCCGAGAACATTCTGGAGAATGGGGACCATCTTCGCGTAGGCTGTTACCTCTTTCGCTTCTTAGCGGGCAACAACGTAGAAACGCAATACTATGAAGAAATCCACCGGCTCACCATAATCGATTCACTCACGGGCGTTCATAACAAACGTTATCTCTTGGAGTACCTGGATCGGGAACTAACCCGTTCCGTTCGTCATCGGCGTCCCGTGGCGCTGATCATGCTGGACATCGACCACTTCAAGACCATCAACGATCAATTCGGCCATTTGGCAGGCGACTTGGTGCTGCACGGAATTGCCGCGTGCGTACGGGATAGCATACGCAAAGAAGAGCTTTTGGCGCGCTACGGTGGAGAGGAATTTGCCTTGGTTCTGCCGGAAGAATCGCAAGATGGCGCCGTGCTGGCGGCAGAGCGGATTCGCGGCCTGGTGGCCCATCTATCGCTTCAGATTGAGGACAAATCTCTTCAGGTCACCATCAGCTTGGGTGTTGCTTGCAGCCGGGGGAATGAGTCTTTGACACCTATGGAACTCATCCGGCGCGCGGACGAAAAACTTTATTTGGCCAAGCGCGAGGGCCGTAATTGCGTGAGATGCTGAGGCAGGGCTAAGGATTTCATCGACCAAGAAACTTACCTGGCGAGCGAATGAACACTGATCTAGGTTCACATCCATCCGAGGAGGTACGCCCATGTATCCAAGACCAAGGCCAGCGAAGGTTCGGAGGACAGAACTCCAACTGGAACGGCTTGAGAATCGAGAACTTTTGAGCGGGGGATCATCTATTTCGCTTTTGAAGCCGCTCGTCTCTCCTCTTGGCGCCACGGCGTTGCTCGGCCCTGTTCGCATAAATCCGCTGGATGTGGCCGCCGTCGTTGACTTAGGAAATAATTCTTTGGCCGGCAATGTAAGTGCCGCCATCGACAACCTCAACGGGCTGGGAGTAAACGTCGGAGGGCATGCGGTTATAAGTCAAGCAGGCGCACTCAACCTGAAAGCAAATGCCAAGCCGTTTCAGTCTTTAGGCCAGTCCCTGATTTTCTCGGGTTCCGCTAGGGCAACATCCGGCTTGGGTCCTGTCATTAACTTGGCCGGAACAGGGATCGTAAATCCGGGCCCATCGATTAGCGCCCACGGCCAGGTCGGCTTGGGTCCACTTATAAACTTAGCTGGAACCGGAAAAGTGAATCCCGGTTCCCCTCCCAGCGGCAATGGCCAACTCGATATTGGTGGAATTTTTGACAGCGGGATGGATTTAAATCTTGGACTCGACGGCGGTATCGCCAATGTCTTCGGAGGGCTAGGGCCGCCGTCCACGGGCGAGAGTTCTCCTTCACGGAGTTTGGCAGACTTGTCCGCTCTAGACTTACTATTCAATGGGTCAACCAATGCCGGCTCAGATTTCCCTCAGCCCGAATTCCAGGACGCGTTGAGGCCTGATGGGTCTGTCCCGGTGTCGAAATCGGTGATTGATCGATCGCACCAAGCCGGCGAAGAAAGTGAGAATTTTGCTCCTCAGATGGACGACCTTCAGGACAGCCGATCCGCCAATGCGAGGTCGTTGATTCCATTTTTCCAGCGCGTTTTCGACGACCTCGGGAACTTGAGTCGTGACTCGCTCGGTTGGATTTCCGGCCTCGGCTGGAGCTCCTGGCTGGCAGGTTTTGCCATCGCAGCCACTGTCGGCCTGGTCCTCCGTAGGAAACTCCAGCATGCCACGGGCAACCAGGTGTTGCGGTCCAGATCGGTGAGTTCCGTGGATTCTTGGTGGTTCTCTTCCCTGAAATGACCAAGAGGAAAAGGGATTTCCTTCGGAGGAGATTTCTGGAATCGGGTGCCATGTCCGCTTCAAGCTCGGCTTCTGACACGGAAAACCCTCGGCCCGCTCCCCCCGTTCATCCTTCGGACGCCTTGCTTGGACCGCCGGATGGTCTCGTGGCTAAACTCGTCAATGAAATGGTAGCGGCCTGGCAGCACAAGGAGCGGCCCGGTGCCGAGCAGTTCCTGGCCCGCTATCCCGAACTCTCCAATCGTCCAGAGTGCGCTCTTCGACTCATCTACGAAGAGGTCTGCCAACGTCACGAAGCGGGAATGGAAGTCGAGACCGAGGAAGTCATCCAGCGTTTCCCCCAATGGCGCGCGGAGCTGGAAATCTTGCTGGCCAGCGACGCCTTTATCGTGAATTCGCATCCTCTTCCGCCATTGCCTCGAGTAGGCGAGACCATCGAAGGATTCAAATTGCTGGCGGAGCTGGGCCGGGGCAGCCAGGGCCTCGTTTTTATCGCGTCTCAAGTTGCCCTCGCCGATCGGCCTGTCGTCCTCAAGGTCACCGCTCACGATGGTTATGAGCACCTTTCCCTGGCGCGATTGCAGCACACCTATATTGTCCCCCTCTACTGGGCTCAAGACATTCCATCCCGCGATCTTCGCATGCTGTGCATGCCCTATCTCGGGGGAACGACTTTGGCTAATATCCTGTCGAAGCTGAACTCCAAGCCGGCCGACCAGCGAACAGGTCCGGATTTCCTCGACGCGCTGGATCAGGCTCAAGTCGCGGCACCGGCTCCGATTGCTCCCTTCACCAAGGGTCCGGTTCGTCATTTTCTATCGCGCGCCTCCTATGTCCAAATCGTGGCTTGGATGGGAGCGTGCTTGGCGGAAGCACTGCACTATGCTCACGAACGCGGCTTGGTGCACTTGGACCTCAAACCATCCAACGTTCTTATGGCCGCCGATGGCCAGCCGATGCTTCTCGATTTCAACCTCTCGCAGGGGCCCTTGCGTCCCGATGAAAAAATACCGGAAAGGTTCGGCGGCACGCTCGATTTCATGTCCCCCGAACAAAAACAAGCCTTGGCAGCCTTTCGGGATGGAAAGCCTGCCCCGATGCTAGTCGATGGCCGCTCCGATGTGTTTTCATTGGGTCTGGTTTTGTATGAGGCTTTGGGAGGCAACCCTGATGTGGCCGAAGGCCCTCTATTGCCACCCCTCCATTTGGGCAATTCCAAGGTCAGCCTCGGCCTTTCCGACATCATCAAGAGATGCCTGCAAGAAGATCCCGCATATCGATTTCCTGATGCGGAAGGTCTTGCGGCTGAACTGCGCCGGCACCTGGCCGATCTACCTCTTCAGGGGGTTGCCAATCGCAGCTTGAAGGAACGCTGGCACAAATGGCGCCGGCGTCGACCCTACACTCTTGCATTTGCCGGGTTGCTTCTGGGCGTCTTGGCCCTGGGATTGGCCGTCGCAGGCAATAGCCTAGCTCTGCTCGCTGAACGACAGCACGGCGGGGCGTCCGCCCTACACGAGGGCGAGGAGCGTCTCAAGAATCGCGAGTACTCCGAAGCCATCCGCACTTTGACGCGCGGCTTGGCCCTCACGGAAGGAATCCCCGGGGTCGCGGAGTTGCGAACGGATCTCCACCTCGGGTTACTTAGGGCGAAAAGAGCCCAGGTAGCGCAGGATCTGCACATTCTGGCAAATAGGACGCGTTTTCTGGTGGATGCGGACTCACTGGATCCGGCTCAAATGGGCCAGCTGGCATCACAGTTTCGAGCTCTCTGGGAAATCCGCGACCAGATCGCCAATCGCTCAGAATTACCTTTGGACAAAGACATCGAACAAAGCATCGGGCGGGACATGTTGGATTTGGCCGTTCTGTATACCCACTTGCGGCTACGTCTAGCGCAAGAAAAAGAGATTAACAACGTGCATCAAGAAGCCCTGCAATTGCTGGCGCAGGCCGAGGCAATGTTTGGTCCCAGTTTGGTTCTGTATCGCGACCGCCAGTGGCATGCCGAGGCCTTGGGATGGAAAGAGATCGCACAGGCTGCCGGTGAGCGCGCTTATCCGTTAGTTCCTCAGACCTCCTGGGACCATAATTCATTAGGTCTTTTTTATTTCCGGTCGAAACAATTCGTCAGGGCGGCCTCGGAGTTCAAGCGAGCGGTGGACATGCAACCGGATGCGTTCTGGCCCAATTTCTTTCAAGGAAAGTGCGCTTATCGACTCCAGCACTGGGATCAAGCCCTAACCGCCTTTTCTATTTGCATCGCCTTGACGCCCGACAATGCGGAGTGCTATTACAACCGGGCGCTGGTTCACACGGCCCTTCATCAGCCGGATAAAGCCATTGCCGACTACGGGCTCGCCTTGGAAAGAAATCCCAAGCTGGGCTCCGCCCTCTTAAATCGAGGGACGCTTCTTTATCAAAAAAATCGTTTTCCGGAGGCCGCCACCGATCTTCGCCGCGCCTTGGCGGCTGGAGCTGATGCCGCCGCGGCACTCTACAATTTGGCTTTGGTACAATTGGGTCAGATGGATCGGCACGGTGCACTCGAAAGTCTCCAACAAGCGCTTCGACGAAACCCCGCTCATAAGGAAGCCAAGGCACTTCAGGAAAATCTCCTGCGTAATCGAGCTCTTTTTCGGAACTGAAAACTCGAAGACCGGAACCAAGTGGGTTCTATGGCGGTTCTCCTCCACCATGCATATACCAGGGGTCCCGGATGTGGAGGACGACGTTTTCCGTTTGCTTGCCGCGGGGAAATTGTCTAAGCTGCCAGTGACGAATCGGGACTCTATCGTAAGGGGGGGAGAGTCCGATGATAACGATGCTCGGCAGTCCGCGGCGGTGCTGCGACGGGCTGACGCGACGGGAAACGCTTCAAGCGGGCGCGCTCGCACTTCTTGGGGGGATGAACCTCCCGACGCTTCTTCGCGCCGAGGAAACTCGCCAATTGCACGGTCGTCCCGGCAAAGCTAAAAGCGTCATCTTGCTCTATCTTCTAGGCGGCGCGGCCACGCAGGACATGGTCGATCTGAAGCCGAGCGCCCCGGCCGAGTTTCGCGGTGAGTTTAAGCCGATTGCAACCAATGTCCCCGGCATTCAGATTTGCGAACACCTGCCGCGAATGGCCGGGTGGATGCACAAGGTCGCCCTGGTCCGCTCGCTCAATCACAAGGCGGGGTGCCATAATTGCCTGCCGAGTTATACCGGTTACGAAGTGCCGCCGCCCGATCAGCATCCGCGCGACACCGACCCGCCCAGCATGGGCGCCGTGTGCGAGTACCTTCATGAGATGAATCGAAGCGAGAGTTTTCGATCAACGCCGGCCGCATACTCCGATTTCGAACATCGAGCCACCCGGGAACGTCATGCAAAAGAACGCGGCCTGCCCGCCTATGTGTACATGCCTTGCTGGTTAGGCTGGGGACAAGTATTTCGCCGGGCAGGTCCCTATGCGGGATTCCTGGGCAAGCGTTTCGATCCCCTCACAACAGAATGCGCGCCTTATGGAGATAATGACGCTCCGGCAACTTCGCCGGGCTATCCGCGAATTGTCCGAGGCGAGCCTTATTTGCCGAACAGCATTCTGACCGGGGACTTCACCATCGATCGGCTCAACACCCGGCGAACGCTGATGGAGCAAGTAGACGATCAACTTCGCCGGGTGGAATCGCAGGCCGCGCTCAGCAGCTTCGACCGCACTCAACAGCGGGCGTTCAGTTTGCTGACAAGCTCCACCATGCGGGCCGCTTTCGATTTGAAGTCGGAAGATCCTCGTCTCTTGGAGCGCTATGGGCGAACTCTCTTCGGCCACAGCACGGTCATCGCCCGCCGACTGGTGGAAGCCGGGGTGCGTTTTGTCAATGTAACCTGGGATTTGTTTTGGGACCGGATTCAGATCGACTACGACGCCTGGGACACGCACACGCGGAATTTCGCCATTCTCCGCGAAAACAAGCTGCCCCATTTCGATCAGACCTACACAGCCCTGTTGGAGGATTTGGAGCAGCGCGGACTGTTGGACGAGACGTTGGTTGTCGTCATGAGCGAGATGGGCCGCACGCCCAAGATCAACAGCAACGCGGGCCGCGATCATTGGACCTATTGCTACTCGATGTTTTTCGCCGGCGCGGGCATCCGCGGGGGGACGATCTATGGCGCCTCCGACGCCCAGGCGGCTTTTGTCAAGGATAAGCCGGTCAGCACCGCCGACATCTGCGCCACGATCTATGAATGCTTGGGCATCGATCCCGATTTGCCGATTCTCGACCACGGCGGTCGGCCCCATCCCATCGCCAACGGCGGCCAAGCGATTCGGGAGATTCTTGGTGACTAGCGTCGCCCAGGGGCGTCTGTGAAGTCATTCTTTGGGTAGCTACGCTCGGACGCCGGAAGCCATTCGAGACTAACAACCCTGGATACGGTTCAATACTGATCGGGCTGCTCTTCTGGGTCCTAGTCATTGTCGCCGTTGTGATGGTGTTTCTCTAAAGAAATCAAGTCGCCAAGGAGAATAAAGATGAAAAGACAACTATTGCTCGTTTGCTTGGCCTTACTGTTCGGAGGCTTTCTCTCTCCGGCGCGGGCCGCGGATCTTACCAAAATTGATCGCTCAATCTCGAAAGAGCCCACCTATCAAACGAAGACCCCGAAGTATTGCTTGTTGGTT
>Ga0207070_1250_pt1 | contig 11530 bp, 6 predicted proteins | sample Alteio_BWMinHeat_92_FD_153591 | JGI IMG/M metagenome (GOLD analysis project Ga0207070, IMG submission 153591) | Enriched cells from forest soil in Barre Woods Harvard Forest LTER site, Petersham, Massachusetts, United States -... | ecosystem: Environmental > Terrestrial > Soil > Temperate forest >...
GATCTTCGCCGACTCGGGGTCGAGCGACAATGTGTTCAGCCGAAACCACGCAAGCGGCAACATCAACTTCGACTTCGAGGACCAATCCACCGGCGGCGGCACCGCCGGCACGGGCAACACCTGGACGCACAACCACGGCTCGACCAGCAGTCCGGCCGGTCTGGCGTAGCAGTTTCAGAGGCGCTAGCCCGTCAAACTTCCAACGGGGAGCCGCGGGGAGTTGAAACTCCCCGCGGTTCGTCCCTCCGTTAACCGGCAGTGCGTCGCCGGTCCGGAGACCATATATGCCAAAGGTAATAACGAGTTTGTTTACCATTAAGACCAATGATGCGTAGGTGCTCATTGCTCGCTCGACGGGCGCAAAGATTGAAACTCAAGATCGTTTTGTTACGCTGACCCACAACCAGTTGCTGGCAGTGGAGCTTATTCCGAGCTGGAAGGTCCGGGAATAGCTGTAAGGTCATACACCAAAAACTAACATGCGCAGGATTTACATTTCCCTGGCGGTAGGTGTTCTAGTAGGGCTCGGCCTAATTACGAGCGTGGCTCGGGAGCAAGAGAACAAGAAGCAACCATCGGTTCCCGCCAATGAAGTCAAAGCACTAATTGATCGATTAACGAAACTTGACCGTCAGGATGTGGGTTACTCGGGGAGTGTCTCGGGGTCTGCTTTTCTACCATTGGGGCAAAGCGAGACGTACACGATCCTTTTCGGTCAAAAACCCCATGCGTCTTCCGAAGCTATCAAAAGTCTTGTCAAGCTCGGCACAAAAGCGCTCCCCACATTGCTCGACCATTTGAATGATGAAAGGCCGACAAAAATCATCCTTAAGCATGATGGTATTTTTGGTGGCATGTTTATTGGCCAGGACCGAGATGAGGACGGGAAGAAGGAACCTGACCGATTTGGGGGCGAGATTCGCTACACCGTCATGGTTGGCGATCTCTGCTATGTAGCCATCGGACAGATCGTGAACCGAGACTATTGGGCCGTCCGGTATCAGCCGACAGCTATCATCTATGGCACGTCTGTTCCGAAATCCAAAAAACTCCGAGAGGAAATTATCAAGGAGTGGAAGGGGCTAACGCCCGAAAAGCACCGGGATTCGCTCGTTCGCGATCTTCTCGAGCCCGAAAACGAATTTGTCCGAGATGGTGCATCGGTGCGGCTGGCCTACTATTATCCGACGGCTCTTGAAACGCCTGCTCTGAAACAGCTGGCGCGTCCAACCTATTCGGTTTTCACTGTTGAAAAATTGATACGGAACAAGCTCTATCCCGCAAAAACCGCCAAGGAACGTAAGGCGCTGGTGGATGAGTTTGTAGGCAAAAATGGCGAGATCGCGCGCGAGGGAATTCGGTGGGCGTTGTTTGAAGATCTCGACACTCAAGAGGCTGACGAAGAAGGGCGACTTAGTCCGAAACCTAAACTCCGACACCAAGCCCGAGAATGTCTGATCGACATTTTTGGCATGCCTGTAACCGTGAAAAGTAAGGACCGGCCTGGCTCCAGGCCGCTCGCTGCCACAGATCAGGCTCGTTTCATCCAAACGTTGCATTACGATCGCAGCGAAAAACTCGACCACGCCCTCCGTGACCTACTTGCCAAGACAGATGATGACTACACGGCTAAAGGATGTCTGGACCGTCTTGTTGGTCGTGGATACGACAGCGAGATTGAAGCATATCTCAAGCGGCGCTTGCCTCGTTTGAAAGAACGTCATCATAAGGAACTGCTTGCGTATGAGGGGAAGCTCGGATGGACTCGGCTCCACGTAGCGGCGGATCTGGGTCTAATCGAGTTTGTCGAAGACGCCCTCAAAGGAAACATTCCTGCCGACGCGCAGGGTAGGGATGGTAGGACATCTCTTCACATTGCTGCTGCGGACGGGAAGGCAGAAATCGTCGAACTCTTGCTCAAGGCCAAGGCAAACCCAAACATCAAAGACAAGAAGGGCGGGCTGGCAGTTCAACTAGCTGCTTACGAGGATCACTCCGAGGTCGTTCGCCGGCTGGTGGTCGAGAAAAGTGAGGTGCCGGACGTGTTCACTAGCGCCACGGTCGGAGCTAAAAACCGCCTTGCGGCTTTGCTGAAGGAAAAGCCGGAATCGGTGAAACTAAGAAATCGTCAAGGAATCAACCCGGTACACGTCGCAGCTCGAGAAGGGCAAGCGGAGGCAGTCCGCTTGTTGATCACCGCCGGGGCCGATGTGAATGCCCTCGATGATCATCCTGCGGATGAATATTTCGCACAGTACTCAAACGGCTGGACGCCTTTGCACCTCGCCGCCATGAGTGGTAAGTCGGCAAGTGCGGCAATTCTTCTCGATCATGGTGCGAAAATAGATGCCGTCGACCAACGGGGAAAACACACTCCCCTTCACTTCGCCGCCTGGATGGGCAATACGGACCTCGTGACTCTGCTGCTTGCCCGCAACGCCGACCGCAATGTCAAAGATCAAGAGAATCGAACGCCACTGGACCTGGCAAAAGAGAAGGGGCAGGCTACCGTGATAAAACTACTTGAGAACTAAATGTATTGGGCTTGGCCCCATTAGCACTATGTGCCAAAGGCTATGCCAACGGTAATACCACTTTTATTTACAATCGACCGACCCGTTTGCCTGCCATGGATAACTCGACCTCCTGTTGGGCAAACCGGCCGGCAGGGCGTCGGTCGAATTTACGGGACGAATCCGCTCCCAACTCAAGGGTCGGCCTGGCCTTGGGTCGAGAACTTCTTGTAGGCCTGGGATGCGGCCTTCCGAACGTGCTCGTTTTCGTCTCCCATGGCCTTTGTCAGTGCTGGCACGGCGGAACTAGCCGTCGGGGGACCCATCTGGCCCAGGATCTCTGCGGCCGCGGCGCGAGTCACCGGGTCATTGTCTTTCAGCGCCTCGACCAACGCGGGAACCGCCTCGGCGCCGACACGGACTAAGGCCGAACCGGCGTTTTGGCGAACCAGGGGGTGCTTGTCCCGTAGCGCTAGAATCAAGCCAGAAATAGCCCCTTTGGCGGCGGTGCCAATCAGGGTCAAACTCCCAGCGGCACTGGCGCGAATTTTGACATTCGGGTTTTTGAGCGCCTCATTCAAAGCGGGGACCGCCGCCGGGCCAAAGCGGCTCAACGCCTCGATAGTACTACTGCCACGGCCTTGAGTGGAGCCAAGGTCCTCTTTTGCCAATGATTTGATCAGAGCCGGGATCGCCGACTTGGATTCTGGAGCCATACTCCCTAGCGCGGCTGCGGCCCAATTGCGGAGGTTTGGGTCTTTATCCTCCAAGGACTCGATGAGTGCAGGAATGGCATCCTTGGCTTCCGCGCCGATGCTGCTTAGCGCTACCGCAGCCCATTTACGGGATTCTCTGTTGTTGCCTTTCAATAATTCAAGGAGGGTTGGGACAGCATCCTTGCCGATGAAGGCCAAGGCTTCGGCCGCTGCATTTTGCACAAGTGCGACTTTGTCTTTCAAGGACTCAACGAGAGCCGGAATAACCCTTTTGTCCTCCGCGCCGATGGCGCCCAGGGCCTCAATCGCCTTCTTGCGATACTGAGGGTCTCTATCCTTCAGCATCTTGAGCCAATGATCGGCGGTCTTACCTTGGAAGAGGGCGCGTCCATTCTCTCCCTCTTTTGAAGCCACATTCGGCACAAGCTCAGTGAGCATGTCCCTGAGTGCGCGCAACTCCCGACGAAGGTCTCCGTTTTCTTGCCGGAGCCGGTCAATTTGCTGTTCAAGTTTGTCGGGTTGGGGCTGGTCGGCGTCCGCCCCTTGGCCACCGGGATGGCCGTTGGTCGGCCCTTTTGCCTCGACAGTCGGCTGCAATCGGTATCCCATGACACCCGCGCCGGCGCCGAGAGCGCCCAGAGCCAGCACCACCACGACGCCAATTTTCAGCTTGGTCAGGAACATGGTTTTCAATACTCCATTTGTCAAAGTAACAACCTTGGTAGAAATGACTGTTCCCGCTTGGCCCGCGGCGAGCAAGGTAGCGGCCTTGACGGTCGTGTCCATGAGCGCGGCCGGCGCCATGGCCGGCGCTGCGTTTTCAGACAGCCCCGTGGCCAACAGGATAGTGGACAGGCTGATGCCGCGACGAGCCAAGCGTCCCCGCAGCAGGTGCCTCGCTTGCGCCAGCCGACTCGACACGGTTCCCGCGGGCCAGCCCAACGCCCGCGCCGCCTGGGCGTAGGTCTTGCCTTCGAAATAATGAAGAACCACCGGCGCGCGATATTTCAGTGGCAGCCGGTTCAGCTCTTCATCCAGGACAGGCCGAATCTCCAGCCAGGCAGAGTCGCCATTCGCTTCGGTGGCCGGCGTGTCTAGGAGTTGCCCTTCTGGCCTGCACCGGCGGTTGGTTTCGGACTTCGCCTTGAGGGCCGTGCGCAAGGCAACGGCGTAGAGCCAGTTGGCGACGTCGGCTTGCCACCGAATCCGACCGGCCTTGCGGGCGAGCACGAGAAAAGTCGCCTGGAAAGCATCCTCGGCATCCTGGACCTGGTGAAGAACCCGCCGGCACACTCCCCAAACCAGGGGTCCATGCCGCTGCACTAAGATGGCAAAGGCTGCTTCGTCCCGGCAGGCGGCAAAACTCTCCAGCAACTCCTGGTCCGTCAGCTCTTGGCTGGCGGGCGTTCCGACGATCTGGCGGATGTAATGCAGCACGCTGCCGAGCGGTTCTTTGGCCATGGCTAACTCTAGGAACGGTCGCGAGATTCCATTTATATAATGCCCGAAACGTCTCCGGCGCGTCTGGAATTTTTGAAGATTGCAGCAGGCGCTTCGCGAACTCGTACTGAAGGCCGCAGAAGAAAGCGTGCAGAAACTCGACGAAGCGATTGCAGATCTCCGTAGGGCCATGCAAACCTGGTAAAACCCTCAAGTTTTCGATGGCAAGCGAGTCGAGACGCTCGCAAGCCGTTGGCATCAAGGTGTAGCATGCTTGGACCGCTTATTCGGCCAGACATCCAAGAATTGATCCGCGACAAGCGCTGGGCCGTCTTGCGCGACGCCCTGTCCGAATTCGACCCTTCCGACATCGCCGAAATATTGATGGCGGTGCCGGACGAGGACGACGTGGCCATCTTCCGCCTCCTGCCCCGTGACCTGGCCGGCCGGGTGTTCTCCTACCTGCCCCTCGCCCATCAGGAAAACCTCATCCGCGGCCTCTCCAGCGACCAGATGCGCCAGATCCTGGACGGGATGACCCCTGACGACCAGGCCCGGCTGCTGGAGGAACTGCCCGCGGAGGTGACGCGGCGGCTGCTCGAAACGCTCTCGCCGGAGGAACTTCGCGCGGCCCGTGACCTGCTCGGCTATCCGCCCGAGACGGCCGGGCGCTACATGACTCCGCGCTACCTCGCTCTCCGCCCCGACATGACGGCGCGTGAAGCCCTAGAGCATGTCCGCCGGACTGGGCGCGCCCAGGAGACGCTCAATATCCTGTACGTCCTGGACGCTACCGGCAAGCTCTTGGAGGAGCTACGGCTCGGCTCTCTGGTCATGGCTGACCCCGACGCCAAGGTCGCCGACATCGAGGACCGTCGCGTAGTGTCCATCCCGGCGACGACCAACCGAAAAGAGGTCCTCCGGGTCTTCAAGAAGTACGACCGGGTGGCCCTACCCGTCACCGACAGGGACGGCCATATGCTGGGAATCATCACGGCCGACGACGTGTTGGACGTGTCCGAGCAAGAGGCCACTGAGGAAATTCATAAGATCGGTGGCATGGAGGCCCTCGACGCCCCTTACCTCGAGGTGGGCTATTTGCGGATGGTCTGGAAGCGGGGGGCCTGGCTGTCGGCGCTTTTCCTGGGGGAGATGCTGACGGCGACGGCGATGGGGCATTATGAGGACGAACTCGCCAAGGCCATCGTCCTGACCATGTTCATCCCTCTCATCATCAGCAGCGGTGGCAATTCCGGGTCCCAGGCCCCTGAAATGAGGGCCAGCTTTGCCACATCGCGGTCCACCCTTAAAGATTTCTTCAATCGGAATTATCGAAAACATATCATCAAACACCAATTATTAGGGCTGGAGAAAGGCCTGGCCATAGAGCCGGAAATTTAGGCGCAGGACAAATGCTCAACGATGGCAAACAAAAGTGGTATTACCGTTGGCATCAAGGAACCGAAATAGACTGCAAGACTTCTCGATTCTACCGGGACACTTGTGGCGAGTGAGCGATCATTTAGCGAGTGGGCGCCGTCAGATCGTTGATACAATCAGAGCCAAGGTCCCGTTCGAATTCAGCAACTCACCAAATTCGGACGCGATCCTTGGCTGGCAGCCAGAGCTTGTCTCCTTCTTTCACTCCGAAAGCGTCGTAGAACTCGGTTAAGTTTCGCACTACACCGTTGCATCGGAACTCCGGCAGCGAGTGCGGATCAATCGCCAGTCTGCGGCTCAGCTCCGGATCACGGAATTTCGAACGCCAGATCTGAGCCCAACCGATGAACAGCCGCTGCGGGCCGGTCAAGCCATCCAGGGTTGGCGGTTCCTTGCCCTTTAGCGAGATCATGTAGGCCTTGTGGGCAATCGTCAATCCGCCTAGATCACCAATGTTTTCTCCAATCGTAAGTGCTCCGTTAATGTGCTGGCCGGCGAGTTGCTGAGGCTCGAATGCGTTGTATTGCTCGATTAGGGCGTTGGTTCGTTTCTCGAACTTCGTCCTGTCTTCCGTGGTCCACCAGTTCTTAAGGTTGCCGTCGCCGTCATATTTCGACCCCTGATCGTCGAAGCCGTGACCGATCTCGTGACCGATCACCGCGCCGATCCCGCCGTAATTGGCGGCGTCGTCCGCCTTGAGGTCGAAAAAGGGGGGTTGCAGGATGGCCGCGGGAAAGACAATCTCGTTCATGCCCGCATTGTAATAGGCGTTCACGGTCTGCGGCGTCATGCCCCACTCCGCCCGGTCGACCGGCTTACCGAGCTTGCTGAGTTGGTAGTTCAAGGCGAACCCGGCCGCTCGGCGCTGATTGCCGATCAGATCATCGCGCTGAATGATCAGCTTCGAGTAATCTCGCCATTTGTCGGGATAGCCGATCTTGGGAGTGAATTTGGCCAGCTTGTCGAGAGCCTTGGTTTTGGTCTCTCCGGACATCCAGTCGAGCGCCTGGATGTCCACGCGATAAGCTTCGATCAGGTTCCCCACCAACTCCTTCATTCGTTCCTTGGCTTCGGGTGGGAAATGGCGCGCGACATACAGCTTGCCGACGGCCTCGCCCAAGGACCCTTCGACGAGCGCTACGCCGCGCTTCCAGCGCGGTTGCATCTCCGGCGTGCCCGAGAGCGTCTTGCCAAAGAACTCGAAGTTCTCCTTCACGAACGGCTCGGACAACAGGGGAGCGCGATCATGAACCACATGCCACGTGAGGTAGATTTTCCAATCGTCCATGGAGAAAAGGTCGAGCGTTTTGGCGAGATCGGTCACGAAGCTCGGCTCGCGGACAATCAACTCCTTGATTTCCTGACCGCCGATCCCGGCGAACCAGGGATCGAGATCGAGTCCGTTCGCCATGGTCTTCAGCTCGGCGCGCGATCGCTTGTTGTAAGTCTTGTCGGCATCGCGCGTGCGGACATTGTCCCAATGCCCTTTGGCGATGGCAGTTTCCATGGCCATCACTTGGACGGCCGCTTGCTCGGCGTTGGGGATCTTGGCCAAGGAGAGCATTTTGCCGATGTGAGTGACATAGGCTTTGCGAATGGGGTCGTACTTCGGTTGGCGATAGTACGACTCGTTGGGCAGGCCCAATCCACCCTGATCGATGTAGGCGATGTATTGATCAGACTTTTTGGCGTCGGTTCGAACAAAGATGCGGAAAAGACCGGACACGCCGGTTCGTTGAAGCGCGGCCAATTCGCGAATCAGCCCGCCTTTGTCCTGAATCGCCGCACTCGCATCTAGCTCCGGCTGGATTGGTGACAGGCCGAGTTGGTTCGCTTTCGCCTCATCCATGAATGAGAGATAAAGGTCGCTGATCTTTTGGGCGTCCGCGTCGTCTTTGGTCTTGGCGGCGTCTTCAATGATGGACCGCACCTGTTTCTCGGAGCGGTCCCGAAGGTCCATAAAGCTGCCAGTCGTCGGTCGATCGGGCGGAATTGTGGATTCTTTGAGCCACCTGCCGTTCACGTTGCGGAAGAGATCGTCTTGTGGTCGAACCCCCGAGTCAAAGTTGGTCCTATCTATTCCGGATTTGTGAACGGGCTCCTCGGCAATCGCACGCAAAAGGCCCGCGAATAGGACTATGATCAGTGTGACCACTGCAGAATTGCTGATTTTCATGCGACATGTACTCGAACTAAAACTGCCTCAAGATTGCGACACACTCTTAATATAAAGACTACTTGCTCTGGAACCACTTGGTCAGCTCCAGCGTTTTGAGCGGCAGGGCGGAGGTTGGCCCCTTGCCGAAGGCCACATGGAGTCGCAAAGTGCTCGGCTCGAAGATCATGGTTTGCAATGTCCAGTCTCCGGCGCTGGCTGCGTGCATTACTTGATGAAGATCCTCGACGGTGATTTTGGCCATGTCCCGGCTCTTGGTTCGCAGCGCGGCATAACGCAGGCAATTCTCGCTCGTCTCCAGCGTATCGGGCGACACGGTAGCAAGCTGCTTGCTGCGAAAGTGGTTGGTGCTCGCGCAGATCCCATCAATGGGGCTACGCAGGATGACATTCTTAGTCGTAACCTCGAAGGCGCACCCTTGATTCTTATCGCAGACCGTCAGTAGCGCCATCGATGCCCGCCGGACGGCGCGCATCCGTTTCTCCGCTTCGGGAACACTGGTGCATTCCTCCAGCAGGAGCCGCATGGCCAATAAAGTCGGGACGCCGAGAGGATCTAACTTGGCCGAGCCATCGCGGGCAGAATTAATGTCATTGTGGGCCAGCGCGAGTCCCGCGTCGTTCATCCCCGACGGAGGCCCCACCATTCCCGGAAATCCTGCGGCCACGAAAGCATGCTTCCCGTTCGGATGGAAGATTGTCACGAGGCTGTACTGGTACAGGTCACCAAAAGGAAACCAATCCAGGTTGCGGCCGAAGAGAAGTCCGCCGGCGGCGCTGCGCTTCGGTTCGACGATCAGCGTCGAGCAGCCGCCCAAGTGCCTGATATCAATAAAAGTACTGCCGAAGATGAGCAGGTCGCGAGAAATGCCCGAGGCCTTAGAAGCGGCCTCCAGTTCCCTCAGATGATCAGGCGGGAATTGTGCGGTCATGATGTTGCCCGTCTTCATGAGCAGTGGGAAAATGGCATCCATATGCCAGGCGCGAGCGAACTCCTGAACCCGGCCGAACAGAGGCTTGATGGGCCGGAGTCCCAGGACGCCCACCTGCTCGCCGATTTCTTCCGGTGTTCCTCGCACGGTCAATACGGGAATGCCGTTCACATAGCGGAGCTCCCCCTTGCCGTGTTTCGCTTCGGGATATCGGAACGGCTCGGCGGCTCGAGCGCCATGGGGCAACGTCAAGGCTAAGCACAGGATAATCAGACCACCGGCCCGTACACGACTCATGGCTCGCCTCCGGGGTAGAGAGGGACTATTTCTTGTGGACAGGCTCATCTTAGTCAATTTCTAACGCCCTCGCCGCTCCGAGTTTAACAACCCGACCCCTAATCGGGTCCCCGCACACTCAATCCAGCTAGGCAAGTAGCGAGAAGCGAGATGATAAACCAAATCGTCATTACCTTTGCCATAAAGGTGCGGTTCCTGCGGTGGCCACTCAACCTTTCTCGCTGACGCTTGGTCCCTCCTTACTGCCGCATTTCCCCCACCAAGTTAGTCTGCCAAACCTTCCCGGTGCTTTTACCGACCGGTACTCAGGTGAGCTTTGTGGAAGCGCTCTTCCCGGTTCAATTGTGGATCACCACTTTTGAATTGCTGCCGAAGACGCGAAGACCCGTGTGTCTTCTCGGTTGGGGCTTGACGACTATTCTCTCCGCCGTTTTGCTGGTCGGCGGCCAACTCTATTGGTTCAAGAAGCACGCGATCCATAATGCGGCTGCGGCGTCTTCCGCGAGCAATGATGAGCAGGAAAAAAACGAATTAGACTCGGAGGTGGAGCCGTTTGACTCACCGGAAGGAGTCATGGAGAAGACAGACGACCTTGAAGAGTTCGATGCGGACAACGAAACGGACACTGACAAGGACACGACCAGGCCTTTGCGACGTCAATATATTGTCGTCGGTTACATTCCGGGGGAAAATCAGGGAATCGCCGGCGTCGTGGTTGCCTCTCAGGGCGACGGCAAGCTTGAAGGCGTCCAATCGATCCTCTTTTCCTCCGGGCAGATGCCCCAGGCAGAAGCGTCCAAGCTTTCCAGCCTCAAGGTCCTCGCCGATCCACCAGTTCAGGCTGCCAATATCAAAGCCATCTGGGTCGAGCCCAAACAATCCTGCTGGATTGCTTATGACTCCATCGACGAAAACGGCGTCTTACAGAAACCGCTCTTCAAGAAATGGCAAACTCCGAAAAAGCCGGCTGAGACCAAGTAGGCAGTAATCGTGTCAACAGCAGAATGCGCGCCGGATTCAGCCCGGCCACTTCATCCGAACATTGTCGGCCCATTTTCGATAGTACCTTGGTGTGGATTGGCGGGGAAATCCGGGCTAGTCAATTCCAGGACTGGTCCCGCCAAGAAAAGAAACCCGCAGGGATTTTTCCGGGTCCCCACGGAGCGAACCTTGGTTCCGAGGGGTAGGTCTTCTACGGGCTTTTGGTTTCGCCCACTTTGGCCTACTTTTCGAACGTTTGGGGGCCAAAGTAGATACAACTCCGGCCGACGGGACCCGACCCGCCTCCACCTTGGCTCTTAGGTGAAACAGCCAAGACCGGCGATTTACCACGGTTCGGCCCGTGCTATACCGGCCTCGGTGGATCAGTTTTATGGCAACGGTAATACCACTTTTGTTTGCCATCGGAACCGACATAGCTGCCTGAATAGGGTCGTCCACCTGGATTTTCCCCACCAATGATCGTGTAGGATTGTCTGTGTGAAGGTTACTCGTTCAAAGCGCAGAGAACGCGGAGATCGACGAAATAAGTGGAGCAGAATATCACGCGAAGTCGCCGGCGCGAACATCCACCCAATTTACGGCCGTGGACCAAGTAGTCCACAAGCTGGTGGTGAATGTCGTGCCGTTGGAGATGCCGGTCCACCATTGGCCGCTCTCCAGCACCCGGCCGGTAATGTCCGACTTGCCGTCCTCATTGAAATCGCCGACTTGAACATCGACCCAGGTGACGGCGGTACTCCAGGTTGCCCACAAGCTGTTGGCAAACCGAGATCCATTGGAGACGCCGACCCACCATTGACCGGATTCCGACACGCGGCCGATGATGTCCGCTTTGCCGTCGCCGTTAAAGTCGCCGACCTTCACATCCACCCACATGACGGCCGGATTCCACGTGCCCCAGAGACTCGTCGAGAAAGACGATCCCATCGAGATTCCCGTCCACCAAGTCCCCGCATCCAAAACGCGCCCGGTGATGTCCGCTTTGCCGTCGCCGTTGAAATCACCAACTTGCACA
>Ga0207070_1179_pt3 | contig 11517 bp, 14 predicted proteins | sample Alteio_BWMinHeat_92_FD_153591 | JGI IMG/M metagenome (GOLD analysis project Ga0207070, IMG submission 153591) | Enriched cells from forest soil in Barre Woods Harvard Forest LTER site, Petersham, Massachusetts, United States -... | ecosystem: Environmental > Terrestrial > Soil > Temperate forest >...
ATATCGTCTCATCAGATTTGAAAGGGAATTTTCTTTTAGGTACTATGTTCGAAGAGGAAAACAAATGAAACATACTATCGGGGTTGCCATCTCGACCCGGTTTGAGGAAAATCCGACAGGGGCCATCCGTCTAAAGCTTGCTCAGGCGTTCGTCAAAGCTGCCTTCGACGGCGGTTACCCAGTTTTCTTCGTTGATAATTCACCTAACGAAGAGGTGCTCACTACCCTGCGTGCGCTGGGGGCCAACGGCCAGCGGATCTCTGACCGTGCCCTTCCTAGCCTTGGCCGTGCCGAAGCGTTGCAGCAGGCTTTGGCTGCTGGCTGCACCCATATTCTTCTTTCAGAGCCAGAAAAAGTCGGGTTGGTCTCTCACCTCGATGGGCTGGCAGAATACAGCAGGCAGAATGCTTTGGATATTGTATTCCCCCGTAGGTCAGTAGAGTCGATGGACTCGCATGCGGGCAACTGAACCGGTGGGCAATAGGCAAATAGCAAAGTATACCGGGCTTGAATACGATTGGTTCATGGGTGCGCTCCTTCTTTCACGACGTGCTGCAAGCCGCTTCGTGGAATTGCAGTCAGCGGAAAATGCCCAGTGGGTAGGAGGCCAAATGGCCGCAGCTGCCCGGTGTATCCGCGAGGGGATGAAAAGCGGTTCTTATCCTTTGGAAGGTTATTTTTATCCTAAGGAACAGCGGGAAATTGAGGAGAATAGTCTTGAGGCAGACCAAAGGCGTCAGCGGATTTTGGCAGGGATTGTTGATATAACCGTGAAGGAATGGACTCATCCAACTCACATTTGACCGAATATAATCAATTGGAAAGGTAGCTACAAAATGGACATCGAACAAACAATCAGAGATTACCTGCCAAATATTGTGCACATGTCTTTGGCGACAAGCAAAGACAACAAGCCATGGGTGTGCGAAGTTCATTTTGCGTATGATGAAGATTTGAACCTCTATTTCCGCTCCCTGGCTTCCCGCCGCCATAGCCAAGAGATTGCCCAAAACCCGCATGTGGCAGGGAATATCGTGGTGCAGCATGCGCTGGACCAGCCAGTGCGCGGAGTATATTTTGAAGGGGAAGCCTGCTTGCTGACATCAGGTGAGGAGCAGCTAAAAGCAGCACAGTATATTGAAGAGAGGCTGGAGAAAGGTGAGAGTCTCCTTGAGGAAGCCAAAAATGGTGGCCATCAATTCTACAAAATTTCCGTGACAACTTTTTACCTCTTTGATTCCGTCGAATCAAAGCCGAGTCAAAAGTATGTGTTGCCGTGGGGTAAGTAGTAGCTGCCAAGCTCAGTAAGCAGAGAAGACGGCTTGGAGGCATTTTTGTATACTCGACAAATCACTCACAAAACGTACAATCAGGATCAAAGGAGTAGGAAATGGACCTTGATTGGACAGAGTTTGGCTGGAAGTGGGACGAGAACCTTGTCAGTCTGCCAGAGGCGCCCTGGGCGTATCCCAGGAAAGAGGTGACTTTATTCTTGCCCACTCCGTATGATAAGGAGGATTGGGTGACGAGGGCAGTGGTTGAACTGTTTCGCGACCTGCGCGCTAACCAGTTCCAGATTCCACAGGTGTGTCTGGAAATACGCTTTCAAGTGCTCAACGGTAAGCCAGGGCACTGGGTCACTGACCTCCGGGTGACGGGTAGCTTATTCAGGAAGCGTACGTTTGAATTCGCCTTGCAGGAGAACAAGGGCAAGACAGTTGTACGTCTGGCCAAGGTGACAAGCCCAACTATGATCGCGACCCATGGCGAGAAAAGGTGGGAGATCGAGTCGCAATCAGGACGGATGCCCCGGGCAGATCCGCTCGAGTCTGCTATCACTCAATTCAAAACACAGTGGGAAGCGCTACCGCGGGTAACAATCCCTCCCGTACACCCACCCCTTGGTCGGCACTTGCTCGATGGGTTATCACCGTATGGTCCGCATAGCTACAAAATCTACCAGGTGGTGGGGAAGGGCGGGTATGTTCATAGCCCGATGGTTCATCTGACGATGACCTGTCGGCGCGATCGGCAGGGATGGCTCGGCTGGCACTGGGCCCGGGAAGAATACTACAGGAAAAACATGAACGTGAACTGCACGTTCTTCAGGGCTCAGTCCTATAGCAGGGGTGACCGCTGGCTAAAGAGCATTGCCACGGTGCTTTTGCCGAGATGGGAGTGCATTTACTGCTATCCGCTTGACAATCAGAAATGGCCGGCGACAACGCTCCGCGATAGGGATCCCAGGCTTAAACGCCTTCGCGAACAGGGTGGCAGTGTCAACGAGGTGCTGGTGCCTTTCCCCCTGCCAATTGAGGGGAGGATGCGGTTGGACCGTCAGGGTGAGTGGTATCCTGCAGGCTGCTAGTGCGAGCAGCCTGTTTTTAATACAAACAGAGCCTTCTCTTGCTAGTGCAACACGGCTCTCGCCAAAATACTAAACTTATTTTAGAGTAGGGGTATGACCTCCTTAGAATCGATACAAAAATATGATTACCTCAGATCGAGAGCGACAAGCCCCGCAGTCAATTGCTGAAGCAGAGCCATCCCACCTTGTACGGTATCAGTTTGCATGTCAGTTTCTCAATCAAGAGAGCATAGTGTTGGACGTGCCTTGTGGCAGTGGTTACGGCGTTGCACTTATGAGTGAGCACGCTCAAGTAGTATATGGCGTAGATATCTTTGCCCCTGCTATTGAACACGCCAAGGAGCTTTTCTCAAACGAGAGAACAAAATTTTTGGTCTCTGACGGGCATAATATGCAGGCGCTTTTTCCTGACTCAGGCTGTTTTGATATCATCACAAGTTTTGAGGGCATTGAGCACTTGCAAAATCCCGAACAATTTCTCCATGAACTTCATCGATTACTCAAACCCGAAGGACTGCTCATTATTTCTACCCCTCGCAAACCCCATGGGAGCCCGTATCATATACGGGAGTTTACACTACTAGAATATACGGAAATCCTGTCCTCGCATTTCCATATTCGGAGTATGAATGGGCAGCTTTTCACCGATATTTTTGATATGGAGGAACGGGCTGTAAACCCGGATATTTACCCGCATTTTAACTTCATTGCTGTCTGTTCGAAATCCAACCAGGCCAATTGAGACAGCAGGATAATTCGTTATTGAATGGCTAGCCTCACTGCAGCCTCGGCCAGTAAATCTGTCGGGTTGAGTAAGTCGGAGCTGGCAGCTAATTCATCTTGCAGAAGAAAAGGAATTTCAGTGCAGCCCAGGATGATGCCATCTGCACCTTGATCACGTAGGTAGGCGATAGCGGCCTGTGCATGTGTAACAAGGCCGGGCTCGATGCGCCCCTCCATCACACCAAAAATTGACTTATCCAGTTTATCCACCAGTTCATCGGGAATGGTTACCCAGCCTATACCAAGTGTATGCAGTGCGTCCTGATAGAGCTTGTTCCTTAGGGTTCCACCAATGGCCAAAATGCCAACCTTTTTAAGCTGGCGCCTTTTAATCTCCTCAAGTGTAACTTCGACAATACTGAGGATATCCTTGCCTGCGGCCTCTTTAACTTGCTGGTAGAAGAAGTGTGGGGTATTGCAGACCATTACCAAAAAATCCGAACGCGAACCTAATACATGAGCAATATCGAGCAATTCTGGGCTTTGTTGTAATGGAAGTGCAGGCTGCCCTTTTTCATCGAGCAGGATTGGCGCCTGTCGCATGTAGTACACCAAGAGGGGCGGATAGCCAGAATTGCCGTTTTGTGGGACAAGTTGCTGAGAGACCTCATGAATTTTCTGCTCAAAGTACATGGTTGCCTGTGGGCCAATCCCTCCGATGATGCCAATTGTTTTCATAAGTTAAATGATAGCTGATAATAAGGCCGGTATCTCCCTTCGGTATTTCGATTACCGTAGTATGCATACCCAAATCTTAGCAGTTTCCTGCTACAGTAGCAGTATAAAAACTATATTTTAGTCCCTGGCACATGAATATGAGACAACTTCCTGAATCCGAAACATATGAGGAAGGGCTTTTATTTTGGCCATACAAAGACTCGCTTGCAGGAGTCTTGAAGCGTGTTGTCAAGTTTGCTCCCAAGAATGGAACCCTGCTTGATATCATGTGTGGCCCAGGCTATCTCTTGGGTGAAATTGTGAAGCAGCGGCCTGACCTTACATTGACCGGGATGGATATTGACGAGCGGTATATTCAGTATGGAAAGGAAAAATACCCAGGGGTTCAGTTTGAAAAAGGGGATGTACTGAATTGGAGGCCAGAAGCAGCGTACGACGTAGCTATATGTACTGGATCGGTGCACCATGTCTCGTATGAAAAACAGGATGCAGCAATTGCGAACATTGCTTCGCTGGTAAAGCCTGGGGGCGTGGTGATTATTTCAGACTGCTTTGTGGATACCTATTCCAATGAGCAGGAGCGAAAGCTTGCGGCGGCGAAGTTGGGATATGAGTACTTACGCGCAACAATTGAGAACCAGGCTTCGGACCGCGTCATTGATTGGACAGTTGATATCCTTTGGAACGACGTTTTTAGGCAGGAGTTTAAAGCCAGCTTAAAAGACCGTTTGCCCATCTATGAGAAATACTTTGAAGTAATTGAGACGGCGAAGGTGTGGCCACTTGAGAGTTCTGAGTATGGCGACTATATTTCAGTGCTTAAGCCACGATAATATCAAGGTTCACTGACTACCAAGAGTTTGCAGCATGTACAATAAAATCCTAAATGTGCAAGCGCGAGCTGACTTACGGTGAACTTCTTGAGGTTAGTATACGTTTCGTTATCGAAAGTTGGCCCAACGGTAATATGGGGATAATGTGCGTGGCTCGTGACATAGTTACGTACCCAGTCCATGGTTTTCTCAGTTGGAGGCTCGACAAACATCTCAGGGGCAACTGAATCCTGAAGAAGTGGACGCATTGCTTCAAGGAGCTCATTTTGGAGCTTTGCAAGTTCAGGTATGGGTTGAATTTCAATCGCGCTACTTGTGCTTTTACTCACTAGTCCAGTCATTGTCAGCGAGAGGGGGAGGTTAACGCGAGCTAATCGGTTTAGGATTTCGCGTATGCTTTCCATATCACTTTCCTGAACGACGCCCATGAGGAGTGAAATATGGGGAAACCGGTTAACTGTGTTGAGTCGAATTTTCTCCCCGTAGCTATCATTCAAATGATTGCTCAAAATAACCATTTCTTTAGCAATATCAGGCGGTAGGAGGAGAACGATATCAACGGCAAGAAGTTTTGAGGGCATGTACTTTTTTTAGGTTGCTGTTCATAAGCGTAGCAGCTTCCTGCTAAAGTAAGTATAACTTGCTTAGCTCTTTGCTTCGCAAAGCATTGTATTGGGGAAGTAGCAGTATGAAAGATCTGGCACCCCCTATTCTCTGGCGACGCTTTCTCGTCTGCAGCGCACCTTGTGCTTGCTTACGCGAGAAGCGCGAACAAACCCCCAGGTTCGAATTGCATTAAACACTACATAGAAAAAGAAGCTCTGAGAGCTTCTTTTTCTATGGTAGAGCATCGCGGTCTCGCCTAATTCTGGAGTATTTGGCTACTGATGTACAGGTGTCTCATTTTGCATGGAAAAGGGACGAGTATCGAACCTTATATGAGACAAATGAGACACTAGAAATTAGTAAGTAATCTACTAATTTCCCAATCGCGAACTATTTTTAAAGCCTGTTCCTGAAGTTCGCTTACATGGAGAAATTCAGTCGGTTGATGGAAATTTTGGATAACTTCTTTACTAGTTTGACTCCCTTCGTAATAGGCCGGACTGACATCCTGTTTTGGGATGACATATAGAATCCTTCTAATTCCAGCTTGGTATGCAGTGGTAAGACACATGAGGCAAGGCTCCATTGAGGTAAAGAGAGTAAATCCTATAAGGTCTGAATCGGCTGTTTTCCTGATATTTCCTGATGCTTTTTGAATAGCTCTAATTTCAGCATGCTGGTAACCAGGGTAAGAATCACTTATACCACGGAAAAACGGCCCTTGTGGTCGAGCTACAATTGCTCCTGCGGGAAAGCAGCCTTTCCTTACAGAGATCTTTGACTGAGTTACCGCCCTATTTAGCCATAATTTGTCGAGATCTGAAATATTCATGCTCCCAGCGTAGCATTTTCCTGCTAAAGTAGCAGTATATGAAATCCCAGATTAAAACAGACGACGCGCCAAAGGCTGATCACATCCTCTCTCAAGCAATTGTGAGTAACGGACTAATCTTTGTCTCAGGCCAGATTCACAATACCCCGGAAGGGTCTCTCGTTGACGGTTCAGTCCAAGAGAAAATGGCCCAAGTTATGCATAATATCGAAGCGATCCTCATGGCGGCAGATGCTACTTTAAACGATATTGTAAAAGTTACTGTCTATGTGACCGACATGGCTCAGATGCCAGAGCTTAATAGGGCGTATCCAACCTATTTCACTGAACCCTATCCTGCGCGAGAAGCGGTATGTGTGAATGAACTGCCACTCAGTGCAACCATTGAGATGAGTGTAATTGCGGCAAAATGACCAATGAAACTCTGAAGACTGAGTACCAGGATCTCACTCAGCATGAGATTGCTGCGTTGAAGTATGAGTACAACTTGGCCGATGCGCACACGCACCAGTCACAATCGCCCTCGCAAGAAGAAATCATTCAGCGTTTGCCCGAGATCTGGCACGAAGCGGAAAACAGGAAGCAGCACGAGTTAGAGCAACGTTTTATCCATGAGTTTTTCCGGGTGCAAAAGCAAGAGGGAGCGCTTCACCCTGACAATGCATTATTGGTATACGCTTCTTCTATTGCCATGGTGATCACGGCAAACTATCTCATGAAAAAGAAGATGTCAGTGGCCTTGCTCGAGCCATGCTTTGACAATATCCACGACATCTTGAGCCATATGAGCGTGCCAATGGAACCGCTCAAGGAAGGGTGGCTTCACGATACGAGTACAATTTACGAAACGCTTTGTAACAATGTGCAGGCTGATGCACTCTTCATTGTTGATCCTAACAATCCAACCGGCTTCACACTTTTTGCCAAAACACATGGCGAGGAGGCGTATAAAGAATTAATTCGTTTTGCCAAAGATAAAAACAAGCTCCTTATTTTTGACTACTGTTTTGCCCCCTTTATTCCGGTAAACGAGGACACTGGCTTATTCGACATTTACCAACTTCTTGAAGAATCAAAGGTCAGCTACATTGCTTACGAAGACACCGGCAAGACTTGGCCGATTCAGGACACTAAGGCTGCAATTATCAAGTGCAGCACGGATATCTACGAAGAAATTTACAATATCCACACGAGCTACCTCCTCAACGTCTCGCCGTTTATCTTAAATCTCCTCACCCAGTACATTCTTGATTCTGAGAAGGACAATTTTGCTTCCGTTTATACACTCTTGGATAGGAATAGAGAGATTGCCAAGCGAGAACTCAACGGAGATTTGCTCGAGTTTCAGGAACCATCCTGCAAAGTGAGTGTTGCCTGGTTCAAGATAAAGAATCCGGCAATTACAGCAACTTACCTACAAAGGGTAGTCTTGGAAACTGGTGTCTATATTCTCCCTGGCACCTACTTTTTCTGGAGTAACCCTGAGCAAGGGGAATCGTTTATTCGAATTGCCTTGGCACGGAATACCGACATGTTTGAACCGGCAGTCAAGCTGATTCGCCAGGTGATAGACACGCTCTAGTCTTGCAAGGTAAGTATGCCGGCTTCTATTTTCTGCAGGGTTTTTTCTAGCTCGAATAGTTCAGCCTGCATCGCTTTATTCGTCTCACGTTCTTCCTGAGTAAAGTGAGCAATAAGAGGGATTCTCAATCTTATTGAAGGGAAGTTGATCGTGGAAGATGGTGTGCACAGAATTGAATAATACACTCTTATCTCTTTACGGCAATGAGGTTTCGGTAAGAGGGGCTATTTGCACTCCAAGCCTGCTCAAACTGTGACCAAGGAATTATTATATCTTCGCCAACATCTGGGTCATTTAAAGTAATAGTTTCATCTTCTAAGGCCTTAATAAGTACGGCATGGCCTTCAAAACCAAGCTCCCCGTAGAGGCTTTTCGCATTAAGTTCGCATGTCAGTAAGTAGCCACTGTTAGTGAGCGCTCTGATATCATCTTTTGATGGTGTGCGCATTTCCTGAATCTGCTTCCTGAGGAATTCACGAGAGCTTACCTGTTCATTGTTGAGGTCACTATTTTCTTCCGACCATCTGACCATTTCTTCTGTCATGATTGTGCGTAGATATTTGGCTCCTTGATCTGCGAATGCTTGATAATCAAAGAGCTCAATATTTCGCACCTCAAATCTTTCTTCTTGGAGCCAGAGCAGCGATTTCATTGGCCATGTAGCCTTATCTTTGGCTTTTCCACTAATTATGTCGAGCTCTTCCCGGGAGAAATCTCTTTTTGGCAGAAAAGTACCAAGTATCATCTTTAGACAGGCTTGGAAGCAGTGGGTGCCATCTGGGTTAGAATAGTAGGGAACTTTCATAGGGTAATGAGAAAATCTGCGAGCTGATCAGGATGGTGTTTATCCATGGGCTTAGTATAGACATCTATTCGGGTCTGGCATAGCAAAAGTGCATGCAAACGGTAATCGGGAGAAACCTTTTTGATCCTCCTACCAACTGGTTAGAGGCCAATTTGATGCACCACGGTCAGATGCAACTTAAGTGCCAAAATGGGCTTTTCAGGACCATGGTCTGCAACCTATTTCATGAGTTATTTTTGGCATGAATTTGAGCAATTTACCAGAGTAAAAACAAAAAATCAGCCGAAGCTGATTAATTGTCCATTTTTGGTGATAGCACCACGGAATGAGTCCTAGATTGTACTTTTGGTAGCGCCAACGGGATTCGAACCCGTGATTTTCTGGATGAGAACCAGATGTCCTAGGCCTCTAGACGATAGCGCCTCACTTCGTTCGGCTTGCTCGCATCACAACACCTCTAAACAAAACCATCCACAAGGCAGTGAATGGCAGACCGAATATAGCAAAAGCTGCGTGGTCTGTCCAGGTTAAATTTACTCGTCCCAATCTCGAACTGCTTCCTCATTACTTGCTTCCAAAGCATCAAACGCAATGCGTGCGGCGCCAATGAGCCCGGCGTTCTCCCCAAGCATGGCCGGGACGACAGGACAAGGAGGCTCGTCCTGCATATAAAACTCAAGGTCGTGAAGGCCCTTGCCTCCAACAATTACCATTTTACACCGATACACGCTGTGAATTGCCTGAAGGCTTTCTTGAAAGTAGTAAGATATGACCTTCCAAAGCTCTAATGCTTCTTCATCTTTCTTGCGGGCAGCTGTGGCCAGTTCATGCATGTTGCAGTCGAAGCGCTTTTCTAAATTTTTACCCCCGAGCAAGCCTTCAATACTGCCTCTGCCGCTTATTGCAGGAAAAAGGTCGGTGGGGTCAGCAATAATATAGCCGACTTCCAGGGTGATATCTTGGGGATGCGGTAGGATGCGTTGCCGTTGCATAATTGCTCCACCCACGCCTGTTCCCAAGGTGATGAGGACGGCGCTGCTGGTATCCTGTGCGGCACCTTTCCAAACTTCACCAATCAGGGCGCAGCGGGCGTCGTTGTCGAGGGCAGCCGGGGCGCCCATAAGCTCGGCAGCGAAGGTTCGCAATTCCAAGTCTCGCAGCTCAGGGATATTGGGAGAGCTCAAAAGGGTCGAATGGTCGCTGGAGAATACCCCAGCCATGCCGATTCCCACACAATCGGCTTTGTGAGCACGGATGAGTTTATCAAGAAGCGCCATAAACTCAGTACGGTCATGAGGGGTTGCTTGGTGGCCCTGCTTTTTTACCGTTCCTTCTTCATCAATCAAAGCCCAGGCAACTTTTGTCCCCCCAATGTCAAAGGCGAGTGCGGTTTTGGAACTAGGCATGGTCGTCATCCCGCAAGGTTGCGCCAAAGCTGGTCACAAAACCTTCAATTTCTTTGCTTCGCTCAGCAAACTCAGCCTGGGTCTTGGCTTCGTAATTGAGACGCAGGACTGGTTCGTTGCTCGACATGCGAAGGTTGAAGCGCCAGGTTGGGTAGTCTGCTGTCAGGCCGTCTTCATGGCTTTGCTCAGCGTCGTGGTATTTTTCGGCAGCGGCATCGATGATTTCCTGGGCGTTGGGAGTGATGTAATTGAGCTCTTGGAGGGAGATCGGGAAGTCTTGCAGGAATTGGTCAAGCAGGGCAGAAACGGGAATGCCTTCTTTGAGGCTTTCTGCGAAGATACTCAGGACAACTAAAAACGTTACCATGCCACAGTCACAGAAGAAGAAATCGCGGTAGTAGTAGTGGCCACTCGTCTCGCCGCCAAAGATGGCGTTATGGTCGCGCATTGCTTTCTTAATGTAGCCATGACCAGTACGGCTGAAAATGCACAGGCCCTCTCCTTCGCTGATCGCCTTTAGGTTTGCCCAGGTAAGGCGGCGTTCAATGACAACACCCGAGCCTGGTTCAGCATCAAGAAAATGCTTGATCAGGAGAGCAGTAATATAGTAGCCATGGAAGAAGCGTCCCTTTTCATCGTAAAAGAAGCAGCGGTCGGCATCGGCATCCCAGGCTACCCCGAAAGCGGCTTTTTCCGCCACGACTCGCGCGCTGATCTCTTGGCGGTTGAAGGGCAGCATTGGGTCGGGGGTCCCTTTGGGGAAAGTCCCGTCTTCTTCCCAGTTCAAGCGGACAAGTTCAATCGGAAGCCTCTTGATGGTGGCATCAACCACTTTCCCATTGGCGCCAAAGTTGGTGTTGGCAACGATTTTTACCTGTTCAAGTTCTTTGGGGGCAAATTGCTGAAGGTACTCGGCGTACTTTTCGAGCAACCCTTCTTCTTGGACAGTACCCTTTTGGAATTCATCAATCTTGTGGCCCTCATTAATGAAGGTGTAAATTTCACCGAGCTTCTCTTCACGGGTGAGGGGTTCCGCTCCCTTGCCAATGAACTTGATGCCGTTCCATTGCGCTGGGTTGTGTGATGCGGTAATACTCATGCCACCGTCACATTCAATCGTCGCAGCGGCAAAATAGAGCATTTCAGTCGAAATGACACCGACTTGGATGACATCGGCACCGGCGTCAGTAATGCCCCGGCTCATGGCAGCTACCAGCGAACGGCCACTGCTGCGGACATCACATCCCACGACAACTTTTTTTGCTCCCATGACATGCACAAATGCCTGGCCGGTTGCGTAAGCTACCGCTTCGTTCATCTGGTTTGGATACGTACCACGCATGTCATAGGCGCGGAATAGGCTTTGGTCGTAGAGACTCATAAAAGTTCAGGATTAGTTTCTGCGAGCTGGGCATTAAGGGCCTTCAGCTCTTGTGCGGCATTTTTGTGCATAATTAAAATTGTGTCGCCAGTATCGACAATAATAAGGTTGTGAATACCAACCGTGGCAATCAGGCGGTCTTTGGCAATGATGAGGCTGTCATGACTATTTACGGTTTGGACGGGGCCTTGTGTCACGAGGGCGTCTTCGTCGGTTTTCATTACGTCATGAAGCACATTCCAA
>Ga0207070_1251_pt1 | contig 11479 bp, 8 predicted proteins | sample Alteio_BWMinHeat_92_FD_153591 | JGI IMG/M metagenome (GOLD analysis project Ga0207070, IMG submission 153591) | Enriched cells from forest soil in Barre Woods Harvard Forest LTER site, Petersham, Massachusetts, United States -... | ecosystem: Environmental > Terrestrial > Soil > Temperate forest >...
GCACAGCCGCAAAGGAAAGCACAATGCCCTTGTGTCCCAGATTCTCAGTAACTTGTTGGTTCTACAGCGTGGTAACGCTTTGAAAATACCGCTTTTGGATCTGCGAAAGCAGAAGATCGAAAACGTGCGAGCTGCGGTGAACCGGGCGGGCAAGAAGATGAACCTGCAGGTTGCCACGTCCAGCGACGACTATTTCTTCTACGTTTGGATCGACAATAAACATACGTCTAGATCTTAGGCCCGACTCGCCCTACCTTTGATTTCTCCGCATTGTCATCCCTACGACCGCGTCGAGACTCTGTGGAAAGAACATAGTCGGTGAAGTTGCGGTCGCGGGGATCCGCTTTTTTTCCGCGGAAACAGCAGACCCCCGCATCGCAGACCAGGCTGAAGCTGCGGTAACTGTCTTGGCTGCGGTGCGGAGGATGACAGTGCAAGGAAAGGGAACGGTTTCCGTCCGAATTGAGAAATAAGTCAGGTCAAGCCGGTTTCAATTCGAATTGCCCGGACGCTCTCACCACACTCGGCACACCTGATCCGCTGGCTTAACCATCGGTTGTCCGGCTTTGCATGAGAATGCCTGACTGAACTCCGGCATATTCACCACCACGCCGTTAATGCGGTACTCCGCGGGCGAGTGCGGATCGGTCAACGCGCGCAGGCGAGCATTTTCCGGACGATCGTTCTCGCAGGCCCACTGGGCAAAGCCGACGAAAAAACGCTGATCGGGAGTGAGACTATCGATGGGTTGCAGGTTTTTGTCTTTGGTCGCGTCCTTCCAGGCGATATATCCGAGAATCTCCCCGCCGAGATCGGCGACGTCCTCACCGAGGGTAAGCTTGCCGTTAATGTGGACGTCATCTACGACTACATACTTCGAGTACTGATCTTCTACGCATTGTGCGCGGGCGGTGAATTTGGCAGCGTCTTCCTTGGTCCACCAGTCTCGCAGATTGCCCTGCGCGTCATATTTCCTTCCTTCGTCGTCGAAGCCATGCGTCAGCTCGTGGCCGATGGTGCCTCCGGTGTCGCCATAATTCGGAGCGTCATCCATTTTGGCGTCATAGAGAGGCGGCTGCAGCACGCCAGCAGGAAAGTTGATGTCATTCATCGACTGGTTGTAATAGGCATTTACCGTCGGCGGAGTCATACCCCACTCGCCATGATCGACCGGCTGACCGATCTTGTTGAATCGGCGATGGGCCTCGAAGACGCTTGCATTGCGCACGTTGGCCAGGAAATCCGTCGCTGTGATGTTCACCGAACTATAGTTGCGCCATTTGTCCGGATATCCAATCTTATTTCGCATGCTGTGCAGCTTGACCAGTGCCTGCTGTTTCGTTTCGGGACTCATCCAGTCGAGCTGCTCAATGCGTTGCGCCATTGCATCCTCGATGCGCCGAACCATGTCTAATGTGCTTGCCTTCATTTCAGGCGGGAAGGCTTTTCGAACATAGGCCTGTCCTAGCGCCTCTCCAAGATCGTCATCTACATACTGCACGCAGCGCTTCCAACGAGGCTGCTGCTCTTTGGCGCCCCGTAGATATTGCCGGTAAAAGGCAAAATTCTCATCGACGAAGGTCTGCGAGAGATAGGGCGCGTAGGAGTTTGCCAGGTGGAAGCGAAGGTAGTTCTTCCAGTTCTCCAGCGGTTCGCTGGCCAGCTCCGCATTAAGAGCCTTGAAAAACGGAGGAGCGGTAACGTTCAGAATCTCGAACGAGGGCGCGTTGGTTGTCTTGAAGAAGGACACCCAATCGAAATTGGGAGCCAGCGCTGCCAGATCGGCCACCTTCATTTTGTTTTTGCGCTTATAAGGATCGCGCCGCTCCACGCGCGTAAGCGAGGCTTGCGCCAGGGCAGTCTCGATGCGCATGATGTCCTGCGCTTCAGCTTGCGCTTTGGGCGTTGGATCTCCGAGCAGTTCGAACATCTTCTGAACATGCTGCAGGTAGCGTTCTCGCGTCTCTTTCGACTTGACATCGTCCTTGGTGTAGTAATCGCGGTCGGGCAAACCTAGTCCGCCCTGGCTGATTCCCGCAATCTGCTGCTCGGAGTTGTCAGGATCCTGAATCGAAAAGGCGCCAAACATGGTGGCAGAGGGGGAAGCTTCTAGCTGCAATCGCGCCACGAATGGCGCGAGATCGTGCACTGACCGAAGCGCGCCAATGGCATCCAAGTCCGGCTTGATCGGCTCCGCGCCGCGGCGGTTCACGGCCGCTTCGTCCATACAAGCGGCGTAATAGTCTCCGATCTTCTGAGTGACGGCATCGCGCTGTGTGGCTTTTGCCGACTCTTCGAGAATTCCGCGCAGGAATTGCAGATTGTCCTGGTAGAGCTTGCCGTACACGCTCCAAGAAGTCTGATCGGCCGGAATGGGATTGCGTTTTTGCCACCCGCCACAGGAGTACTTGTAGAAATCCGCGCAAGGATCGACGGATCGATCCATGGAGGAGACGTCCAGGCTTGGAGAGTAAGACGGCGATTGTTCGGCTGCAGCGGGAGTGCTGGAAGTTTGCGTTTGGGCGATCAGTGCTGCAGCGAGAGCCAGGTAAGTGACAGGGAGTCGCAGGGACGAAACGGTGATGTTGACCAAGGTAGTCGCTCCGGAAATTAGAAGCGCAAGGTTAGCAGAAAAGACGACGCCTGCGGCCAGCTATGTGTCGCGCCGTTTCCGGATTTCCAGCAAAGCGCGAAGTTCGGGAAGAACTTGCCGGTCTTTAGGGCGATTTGCCGCTTCTTCAGACAATAATCAGAGTTTTCCGCCTGTTTCGAACGCTACTGACTGAAGCCGGGCCATCGGCTATCATCAATACAAATGTCCGCGAGCTTCCCGGCCGCAACTTCCGCTGCTAACGATCGGTATCGTCGAGAGTTCCAGACCGATGATGGCCGTCTTCGCCCGATCGCCGAGAAAGTCCTTGCGCGGGAGCGTTTGAGTTTTGAAGAAGGATTGACCCTCTATCGGTCGCCGGACATTCTCGCTATTGGATGGCTCGCCAACTCTGTCCGCGAACATATGTGGGGCGACACGACATTCTTCAATGTGAACCGGCATATCAATCCGACGAACGTGTGCGTAGCCGCCTGTCGCCTGTGTGCGTTTGGACGAAAAAAAGACAGCCAAGGCGCGTACACGATGGCGCTCGAGGAAGCCTGGCAGACCGCAGCCTCAGGCTATTCCGAGGCAGTTACAGAGTTTCACATCGTTGGCGGACTGCACCCCGATCTCCCATTTCAGTATTTCCTCGATCTGATTTCCGGCCTCAAGCAACGCTTTCCGCAGGTTCACCTCAAGGCTTTTACCATGGTGGAGGTTGCCTTCCTAGCCAAACGGGCGAAACTCCGCATTCGCGAAACGCTTGAACAACTGAAGCTTGCGGGCGTGGATTCATTGCCTGGAGGCGGCGCGGAAATCTTCAACGACAGAGTCCGGCGCGTGATCTGCGACCACAAGATCGATGGCGATCAATGGCTTCAAACCGCGCGGACCGCACACGAGCTCGGCCTGAAATCCAATTGCACGATGCTTTATGGACACGTAGAGAACGAAGAGGATCGCGTTGACCACCTGGTGCGACTGCGCGAACTGCAGGATCAAACCCAAGGGTTTCAGACATTTATTCCGTTAGCTTTTCACCCCGACAATACTCCGCTGCAGCACTTGCCCAAGACCACCGGAATGTCAGACATAAAACAGGTGGCCATCGGACGCCTTATGCTCGACAACATTCCGCACGTCAAAGCCTACTGGCAGATGCTCACGCCGAAGATCGCGCAAATATCGCTGCGCTTCGGCGCCGATGACCTGGACGGCACCGTGATCGAGGAGAAGATCTATCATGATGCGGGCGCGACGACACCCCAAGGGATGCGGCGCCAGGAGCTTGAACGCTTGATTCGGGAAGCTGGCCGCGTCCCGGTAGAACGAGATACTCTTTATCGCCCGGTTATCCGCAGCGAAGACTCGTTCACTGTCTGCGTGTAGTGTCAAGATGTAATTTACGAAAAAGTACCGTCTTTCCTCGCAGAAATGCAACATGTCGATTTGCGCCTGCGTCTTATCCAGCAGGTGTAAAATCAGCCACGAAAGAGGTTTGAGCCGGGCCGGCGGTTCCAAAAAGCTGCCGCGTACGATTTGGATAAAGCCGGGCTCTTGCGTGAGGCGACGCATGAACGTCCATTTCAGCTACAAAGCCTCCAAGAACGCCGAGACAGAGCGAGAAGTTCAACGACAAACTGAAAAATTAGCCAAACGCCTCCAGGTGTTTCGTCCTGACTTGGTCCACCTGCATGGAGTCGTGTCGCCAAGTTCCACGAATGGCGGCAGCATCGCCGTGGCGTTGAATTTGCGGTTGCCTTCAGGACAAATGGCGGTGCAATGCACCTCTCCTACGGCCATCGGCGCCGTTAAGACGTGCTTCCACGATCTTGTTCTGCAGCTCAATACGCATAAGGATCTGTTGCGCAATCGCCATCGGCTGCGCCGCTTATCCAAGCAGCTTCCCGCAGTTCCCTTTGAACAAACTGTCGCTGCGGTGACTCCGAATGGAGCGCCGGCACAGGGAGCAACTCTGGCCAGTCGCGACATCGATCAATATGTCGCTACAGAGTTGCCGCGCTTGAACCGCTTTATCGATCGCGAGCTGCGCTATCGCCAGGCTACCGGCAACCTTGAGCCTGGTCTCGTGACCCGCGAGGAAGTGGTCGATGAGGCCATCGCGATGGCGTTGGGCGGAGAAGAGCAGCGTCCGGATACGGTTTCGATCGAGCGTTGGCTATACGGTTTGGCTTTGAAAGCGATCTCCGCAGTAGCCACCCGCAATGGCGACGAAGGCAGCATGGTCCATCTGGAGATTTCTGCGGGACATCAGAACGTCAGCGGAACCGACGAAGCATATCTTCAATTCCATCAGCCTGACGACAAGCTAAGTCAGGAAGACATTTTGCCCAATCGAAGCATCAGTACGCCGGAGGCAGTTGCCCTTTCGGACGAATTCATCGATCAGGTGGAAAAAGCTTTAACCGGAGCAGCCCCAGAGCAGCGCGAGGCCTTTACTTTGTTTGCCATTGAAGGCTTCACTGTGGAAGAGATAGCTGACGTTTCCCGCCGCGATCCGTCTGAGGTGAAGAAATCCATTAAAGCGGCGCGGGAATTGGTCGATCACAAACTGCCGAATGGCAATATTCTCAAGAAGCATCTTCTCAATAGTTCCCAAGTTGCCTGAGAAGCTGCGAGGTCGCAGTTCCTTCCTAGTGCGACGGCGGCAGGATAGCTACATCCTAATCGGTTGATTGTCTGACATTCAGACACTTGTTTTAAGCTGAACAGGCTAGCGGCAGTAGCTAGCAGCTAGGAGCTGTTCTTCCTGAACGATCACACTAATTCCATACTTTCCGGTAAATGCGCGCTGGTGACGGGCGGCGCGCGGCGAATCGGCCGCGAGATAGCCCTCAGATTAGCTCAAGCCGGAGCCGATGTCGCTTTCACATATCTGAGATCCTCACAAGACGCGCGTGACACGGCAGCGCAAATCGGTTCACTGGGAGTGCGCTCACTCGATCTGCAATGCGAATTGCGCGATTCCAACTCAATTCATTCCGCGGTGCGGCAGACGATCGCAAGCTTGGGACGGATCGATTTGCTGGTCAACAATGCAGGCGCCTATCTGACGACGAAGTTTGAGCACATCGCGCCTGACGAATGGGATCTTATGTTCGACGTCAATGTTCGTGGTGCATTCCTGATGACCCAGGCATGCTCGCCCGAGCTTCGCAGGCGCCGAGGCAGGGTGGTGAACATAGGCTCCTTGGGTGGCATTCGGCCTTGGGCCACGCACGTACATTACTGTGCCTCCAAGGCGGCGCTGCACATGCTCACACAAGCGTCGGCGAAAGCGCTGGCGCCAGACGTGGCCGTCAACTGCGTCGCGCCAGGAATGATCGATCAGGGCGAACCCGAAGCCCAGGAGTTGCTGCAGCGCTTTGCTCTGCAGACTCCAATGCGAAGGAATGGAAGCGCGGCCGATGTCACTGAGGCCGTGCTGTTCTTTGCCACGTGTCCGGATTTTATTACCGGTCAAATCCTCACAGTGGATGGCGGGCTGGCGCTGGAATAAAGGCAGAGTTCCCGTTTGAAGCCATGCTGCCACGCCGCCTACGAGTGGCGCTGGCGGGTTTCAGTTCCTCCCGCAAGCCCTGTTCAATACTTCGCTTGAATTCATCCGACCAGAGATTCTTCTTGCGCAAATGACGCACCATATGTTCGATAGGATCGGCACGATGCGCATCGCGAGAGCCATTTGCCTGAGGCAGATGTTGGATACATTGAATGATCGTTGGTCCTACACCTCGGCGCGCCTTGTCGATGGCTTCATAAGCGACACGATAGACCGCTACCACGTCACCTTGATCAACGGGAATGACAGGAAATTGGTGCGACTTCTTAATGCGCCTTGAGGCAGTGCTGTTTCCGGCACGAAATGCTTGTTGAACGTAGATGATAGGGAGTCTATGATCGAACGCGAATTGCAGCGACGCGTGTGCTGCGGCAAATCCTTCTTTCTCGCTAAACGCGAGCACCACGTTAGCCTTCTTCTCAACTCGATACGCAAAAGCAACTCCGGTGGCGAATCTCAGTCGCTCCGCAGAGTCGTGGTTCTGAAAAGCGTTCAGCAATAGGGCTCTTTCATTTTGCGAGCCGGACGATTGGCGCTGGCCGAGGCTCGCCTTGCTGGCCAGTGGTGGTAATCCACGGATTAAACCGACAAAATGTTGATCTGCCGAGGCGGCAATGGTGTCCTGAGGCCGCAAATGTATTGCGCAACCCACTTCGCAGGCTTCCTGAAACAAAGTCCGGGAGGTCGAGCCTGTACTGCGAGAGTGCAATCGTTCGCCAAGCAATCGTACTTTCAGCATTGCCGCGTAAAGCTGCTTCAATTTCTCGGCGCTAAGCAGAGGTTGGTGAGGCATCAGAGTCGAAGAGCTCGAACCAGTCAGAGCAGGAGAGGGGTGGTCATTTCCAGGAGCGAGCATAACGTCGAATCCGATTACATGATTCTATTGCAGTCAGCTTGAAGCAATATCATGACGCGTTGTGGATTCGCGACGATGGTTTTCCTCAGCTTTGAGGAAAAGTTTGTGGATAAGCCGTTCCAGAGTTGCTCGCGATACGATGATTGCTATTCGCGCAGCAGCTTGCACATCGCCATGTGCGGCTCGCACTAGCGATCGCACCAACCCACTGGTTTTCCCGATGATGAAAGTCCGACTCGATAAACTGGTTCTCGCGCGCGGTCTGGCGCCATCGCGCGAACGGGCGCAAGCCCTGATTCTCGCTGGTCGGGTGCTCGTGAATGAGCAGAAACTGGAAAAGCCCGGCATTGCTGTATCTGAGGACGCTTCTCTTCGGCTGCTCGGAGACGATCTGCCTTATGTGAGTCGAGGCGGATTGAAGCTCGAGCGCGCGATTCAGCACTGGAATATCAACCTGTTGCAAAAGACCTGTCTCGACGTCGGAGCTTCCACCGGCGGTTTCACCGATTGCATGCTTCAGCATGGAGCAGTGCATGTAGTCGCGGTCGATACTGGGTATGGGCAGATCGATGCCAGGCTCAGGCAAGACTCACGAGTGGAGCTGCTCGAAAAAACCAATGCGAGATATTTAAGAGCCGAGCAGTTGTCGCATACGGTCGATTTTTTCGCCATCGATGTGTCATTTATCTCAGTCACACTGATTCTTCCGGCAGTCATTGGCGCTCTCCGCGAAAGGCTCTCGCCTGGTTCAGGAAAGGTGGAAGGTGTAATCCTTGTGAAACCCCAGTTCGAGGCCGGCCGAGAACGGGTTGGAAAGCGCGGCATTGTGCGCGACGAAACAGTGCAACTGGACACTGTGGAGCGCGTGAAGCACACGGTAGGTAGGCTTGGAGGCATCGAGGTGGAGGTTATCGATTCCCCGATTCTGGGAGCAGAAGGAAATCGCGAGTTCCTGTTACACTCACGTTTCACTTGAAGGAATTTCTCGGTCCAATGCCAACTGCGGCCATTGTCTCGAAACCCAACAAGCCCGAGCTGAGAGAAGTTCTCACCGGGGTGATCGATTGGCTTGGGGCGCACGGATATGAGGTTCTCCTGGATCAGTGTTCGGCTGCTTACATCAAAGGTCTTCCGCAGGCGGATCGTGAGCAGTTACACACCTATAAACCGGAATTCGCCGTGGTCCTCGGAGGAGACGGAACTTTGCTTGCAGCAGCTCGGGCATTCGCGCGCGCGCGCATTCCGCTGCTAGCGGTGAATCTTGGCTCGCTTGGTTTCCTTACCGAGATTTCTCTTGGCGAGCTCTATGCCCATCTCCAGAGCATCACTGAACAGTGTTGCATCATCGATGAGCGCGCGATGCTGCATTGCCGTCTTATCCGCAATGGCAAAGTTGAGCACGAGCACGACGCTCTAAACGATGTGGTAATGAAAGCAACTGCCGCAAGACTGGCGGATTTCGAGCTAAGCGTCAACGGCCAACGCGTGACCGACTATAAAGCCGACGCGCTTATCGTGGCCACTCCAACTGGATCGACCGCGTACTCTCTAGCTGCAGGCGGTCCCATTTTGGTCCCTTCAGTAAAGGCGTTCCTGATCACACCTGTCTCCCCCCACGCTCTTACGCATCGTCCACTCGTGGTCGAGGAGAGCTCAAAGATATCGGTCATCGTTTCCGTAGGACCAGAAGAGGGATTTCTCGCGATGGATGGACAGGTAAGCGTTCCCATTAAGAGTGGCGATTGCGTGGAGTGCGAGCTGGCGCAGCACCGGGTCAGGCTGATAAGAGAATGCGACGGCCAGAAGTTTTTCGATGTGCTGCGCACTAAACTCCACTGGGGAGAAAGATAGAGTGATTGGTCTTGGTCAGGTACTTCGATCTTGTAGGCGTGGCGCCAGGGGTGCGGCATGCTGCGTCTCTACAATAACGATCATCGTCATGTGCGGACTTATCGATGCGCAAGAGCGACCTTCGGCCGAAACCATAATTACCAACGCCAACGTTTGGACCGTCGATCGCAATCATCCTCAGGCCGAAGCGGTTGCCATCCTCAACCAGCGGATCGTCGCAGTGGGCACTTCCGCTGAGATGGACGCCTGGCGCGGCCCGCAGACGCGCGTGATCGACGCCGCCGGCAAGGTATTGCTGCCAGGCTTCAACGATTCACACGTACATTTTGTTTCTGGTGGCTTTCAACTCGATCAAGTTCAGCTCACGGATGCGAAGACTCGCCAGGAATTCGTAGCCCGCATGGCCTCGCAAGCCAAGAAGACGAAGAAAGGCGAGTGGATCGTGGGAGGCGAGTGGGATGAGCAGAATTGGTCTCCCGCGGAACTGCCAACCCATGAATGGATCGACAGCGTCACGACAGACAATCCGGTATTCGTAGAGCGCCACGATGGCCACGAAGCGCTCGCGAATGCCTTAGCGATGAAACTGGCTGGGGTGACGGCGAGTACAAAGACGCCCGATGGAGGTGAAATTGTTCGCGATGCGCAAGGCAATCCCACGGGAGTATTCAAGGACTCGGCGCAGAACTTAATCGCCAAGGTCATTCCGGAACCGGGACTTGCCGCCCGTATCACCGCAGCCAAACGCGCGCTGGATCATGCGGCGTCGCTGGGCGTGACCAGCGTGCAGGCAATGGTTCCGGATTACGCGGACATAGAAGCATTCTCCGTGCTTGCGGAGCGTGGCGAGCTTACTTCTCGCATCTATGTTGCGCCGATCGAGACCCGTTGGAACGCCCAGGCTCAACTCGGCATTCGACACGCCTTTGGATCGGATTTTCTGCGCATGGGAGCCATCAAGGGATTCGCCGACGGATCGCTCGGTTCGAGGACAGCATATTTCTTTGAACCGTACGTGGACGCGCCCAACTCTCATGGTCTGCTGTCTGACGAATTGCACCCGATCAGCGGAATGCGCGATCGCCTTACCGGCGCCGATAAAGCTGGTCTTCAGATATGCGTGCACGCCATTGGGGATCAGGCAATCTCAATCATGCTTGATATCTACCAGGACATCGACAAAGCCAACGGAGAGCGGGACCGGCGTTGGCGCATTGAGCACGCGCAACACATGGCAGCAAAAGATTTCCAACGCTTCGCAAGGCTGCACGTGATTGCTTCCGTGCAGCCATACCATGCCGTTGACGACGGACAGTGGGCGGAAAGCCGCATTGGGCCGATTCGCGCCAAGACGACTTACCCCTTCCGCACTTTTCTTGACGATGGCGTCCATCTTGCGTTTGGTACCGATTGGCCGGTAGCTCCTCTGAATCCCATGCTGGGACTCTATGCCGCGGTCACGCGCGCAACCCTCGATGGTAAGCATCCCGAAGGCTGGATTCCGGAGCAGAAAATTAGCATTCAGGAGGCTATCGACGCATACACACTTGGGTCAGCCTATGCCGAATTTCAGGACAAAGAAAAAGGCTCCGTTACTCCCGGCAAGCTCGCCGATCTGGTGCTGGTAAGCGACAACTTATTGAAGATCGACCCCAAGGCCATCCGCGACGCCAAGGTGGAGATGACCATGGTCGGCGGCAAGATCGTCTATGGCGGCCCGCCACAATAGGCGGACTACGCGCGAAGTAGAGACGCAGCATGTGCCTCTCCGCGAGAATCTGGATCTCGAGAATCTGCCATGTTCTATTGTTTTTTCTGCTATTCTCGCGGTAATTTCCTCCTCGAGGCCTTCAGTGCGTTTCCCCCTCGTTTTCTGCCTAACTTTTGCATGCTCCTTCCCTGGCTTTTCTCAGACAGACAAGTTCGATTCGCTGCTTGAGGCCGGTCATTTCAAGCAGGTCGAGCGCTCGCTCGATATCAGCAAGAGTCGCGATGCCGAGACTCTCTATCTGCTCTCCAATATCAAGCAAGCTTTTGGCAAAACCGACGAAGCTGTCGATTACGCCGAAAAGGCGGTTAAAGCCGATCCAAATCGGGCAAAGTACCATCTGCAACTCGCCGGTGCTCTCAGCGATCAAGCCGACAAGGTCAGCCTTTTTAAGAAGATTTCGCTCGCCGGCCGCATTCGGTCGGAATTGGAGACTTCCATCAAGCTCGAACCAAAGAACACTGATTGCCTGATGGGCATGATGATGTTCTACGAGGAAGCGCCCGGAATTGCCGGTGGAAGCAAGGACAAGGCGCGGCAAATAGCGGAAGATATTGGCCGCATCGACGCCTCTAAAGGTTATTTGGCGCAAGCCCGGCTGGCGCGCCGTAACAACGAGAAAGACAAGCTGGAAGGTCTGTTCTTGAACGCGGTCAAGGCCGATCCCACGAGCGTCGAAGCTCTGATGATGCTGGCAAACTATTACGCTTCGGACGCGGAGAAGAAGTACGACCAGGCAGAAACCTACGCGAAGCAGGCCATCGCTATCGATCGAAGCCGCACAGGTCCCTATATCGTTTCGGCGGAGGCAGCCGCTTTCCGGCAAAG
>Ga0207070_1252_pt1 | contig 11460 bp, 14 predicted proteins | sample Alteio_BWMinHeat_92_FD_153591 | JGI IMG/M metagenome (GOLD analysis project Ga0207070, IMG submission 153591) | Enriched cells from forest soil in Barre Woods Harvard Forest LTER site, Petersham, Massachusetts, United States -... | ecosystem: Environmental > Terrestrial > Soil > Temperate forest >...
ATGTAACATTTTATCCAAGAGATGTGGATAGACTCACACCGTAGGGAAATAAATGGTAGATAGAAAAGAAATAGAGCACCTTAGTGATTTAATAAAAATAGAGATAAAAGATCCTCAAAAATACATTGTGCAAGTAGAACAAATTCTGAATTATTTTGAACGCTTGGACAAAATTGAAGTCACAACGGGGGATGTATTAAGACAAGAATTAACTCTTGATAAATTACGTGAAGATAAATTTTTACCATATGAGGGAAATATCATTGAAAAACTAAAAAAGACAAAAGAAAATTTCGTTAGGGCACCAAAGATGGTATAAGATGGAACTTGCTATTTCTATATCCGAATATACACAACAATTGCGTGACGGTGTGTTATCCTCCGAAGAGTTTATGGCAAAAACACTTGAAAGAATAAGCAAGGTAGACAAAACCCTCCACGCATTTATCTCCATAAATGAAAATGCGTTAGAACAGGCAAGACAAGTAGATAAAAAATTAAAGGCAAAAGAAAAAGTTGGCCCCTGTCTTGGCATGCCAATTTCAATTAAAGACAACATTTGCACAAAGGAGATGAAAACTACATGTGCATCAAAAATGCTCGAAGATTTTGTTTCTCCATATGATGCAACTGTTATTTCAAAATTGAAAATTCAGGATGCAATAATTATTGGTAAAACAAACTTGGATGAATTTGCTATGGGCTCTACTACAGAATTTAGTTATTTTGGTCCAAGTAGAAACCCTTGGAATCCTGAATATGTTCCAGGCGGCTCGTCAGGTGGAAGTGGTGTCTCGGTAAGTGCAAATGAATGCCTTGCCTCTCTTGGTTCAGATACGGGCGGTTCTGTGAGAAGTCCAGCTAGTTTTTGTTCAGTGGTAGGTTTAAAACCAACTTATGGTCTTATTAGCAGATACGGCCTAGTTTCATTTGCAAACAGCATTGAACAGATTGGTCCACTGGCACGAACCGTAGAAGATACAGCGTTTATTTTGAATATTATTGCTGGGCATGATTTACATGATAATACCACAATTGAAAGTGGAAACCCTGATTATACAAAAGATCTAGATGTTGGTGTTGCAGGAAAAAAAATCGGAATAATTTCAGAAATGATTGGTGAAGGAGTGGACAAAGAGGTTCAATCAGCTACAAAGGATACGATATCAACATTTGAAAAACTTGGTGCAGAATGTGTTTCGATCACTCTTGATTCTGCAAAACATTCTGTTGCCGCGTATTACACGCTGGCATCTGCAGAAGCAAGCAGTAACCTTGCACGATTTGATAATTTAAGATATGGTTTTGATTTTAGCGTAGAAGGATATGAGTACAACCAATACATTTCAAAAGCAAGAAGCAATTTTGGTTCTGAAGTTACAAGGAGAATGTTACTTGGTACCTTTGTACTATCAGCTGGATACTACGGCAAATATTATCAAAAGGCTCAAAAAGTTAGAAGTCTAATCAAATCACAACTTACAGAATCATTTAAGAAAGTGGATCTTCTTTTAGCTCCCACAATGCCAATCTTACCATTTAAGATTGGAGAAAAAATTGACGATCCATTAAAAATTTATTTGCTTGACATTAATACAATACTAGCAAATCTCTCTGGAATACCTGCTATTTCTGTTCCGTTTACTGTTGTTAATGGATTACCTATAGGGATGCAACTCTTTGCAAATTCACTCCAAGAAAAACAACTTTTGCAGGCTGCTTATGCATTACAGAAAACAACAAACCTTCCTGAGGTACCAATTTGACCAAGATAGGATTAGAGATTCACTGTCAGCTCACAAGACTTGAGAGCAAATTATTTTGTTCTTGCAAAGCAGACTATCGAGGTTTTGACCATAACTCTAACATTTGTCCTGTATGTATAGGCCTGCCTGGTTCCTTGCCTATTTTGAACAAAAAAGCCGTTGAAAAAGCAGCAATGTTATCTATTGCATTGGCGTGCAAGATTCCTCAAAAGATTGGCTTTTTTAGGAAAAATTATTTTTATCCAGATCTACCGAAAAATTTCCAAATTACACAATACAATGCATACGATCCAACTAGTATAGGTTATGACGGAACAATCAGAATTGAGGAGAAGGAAATCAGGATTAGAAGAATACAATTAGAAGAAGATCCCGGCAGATTGGTATATAGTGGTAGTTCAGAAAAAACACAGATCACTCTAGTTGATTACAACAGAGCTGGTACACCACTTGTTGAGATTGTAACCGAGCCGGATTTTGAAAGTCCAAAACAAGTTCGAGTTTTTTTGAATATTTTAGCAGAACTTGTAGAAAACCTTGGCATATCAGATCCAAATCTAGAGGGTGCGTTTAGAGTTGACGGAAATATTTCTATTGAAAAAGGAAATCGTGTTGAAATTAAAAACGTAGATTCATTTCGCGATATAGAAAAAGCACTTCATTTTGAGATAACAAGACAACAAAGTTTAGCAGAAAGAGGAATTCCTATTTCTGCAGAAACAAGACATTGGGATGAGGTAAGAAAAATCACAGTCTCTTCCAGATCAAAAGAAGAGGAACAAGATTATAGATATTTCCCAGAAGAAGATATTCCAAAAATAATCATTGAAAAAACACTGCTTGAAAGTTTGAAAAAAATAATGCCAGAAAGTGTAATGTCAAAAAAAGAGAGATACATTAACAAATATGGCATTCCGATACAAGTTGCTGAAGTCTTGTCTTCTGACATTTTTTATTCAGATTTATTTGAGCAATCCCACACTGAAAAAAATGCCAAAGAAATTGCGAATCTTATAACTACCGATCTCAAAGGCTTTGCAGACACAAGAGAACAACGTGAACAACTAAAACTCACACCAAAACATCTTTCCGATTTGGCAGATGCCATTTTGAACAATAAAATCACTAGAACTTCTGGAAAAATTGCTTTGCAAGAAATAATAAAGACGGGAAAGTCTCTCCCAGAAATAATTTTAAGTTTTGATTTGGGTCATGTTGACGATATATCCTTTCTTGTCAAAACAATAAATGAAATTTTTATTGAAGAGCAAAAAGCTGTATCTGAAGCGAAACAAAACCCAAATACAATTAATTATCTTGTGGGCAAAGTAATGAAAAAGACAAAGGGCAAAGCTGACCCTTCTCTTACTCTTGATATGATCAGGAAAAAGTTAGAGTCCCAATAACACCAGTTTAGCCGTCCTATGCATTATTTGTGCGTTATTTGATCCAAAAGAAACGGGATCAGGATTTGATCATTACATAGAAATAAAGAAAAAAGATTCAGAAATGTTCTAAATGATGGTTATGGGCTTACCACACTTAGTGTCATGGTACTAACCACTCTTGGCATACTACGTATTTTAAGTGAGATTGCTTTGTCAAAATCTTCCTGTGTATCTGCCTGCATCTCAACTATGATATCATATGCACCAAACGTTACAAATGCATCCTTTACCTGAGGAATACGTTTTAACTCCTCAACAACATATTCTTCTGCTCCAAGGTCACAGTTCAGTAAAATGTATCCTTTATGCACAAATTCTTTTCAATGCAGTTATTACTTAACCTTGCTTATTTTTTAAAAAGCCAATGAAGGGATTTGGACCCTCGACCTTCTGATTACAAGTCAGATGCTCTAGCCAGGCTGAGCTACATTGGCATTATGTAAGAGGAAAGTTAGGGTGGTTTAAAATGTTATTACATAAACAAAATCTAGGAGGTCATCTAGAAGTGGAATTCCAACAGGATATGAATTTGGCAGATTACAAATCTTCATTTAAATTTTATAATATGTTTAATTACTCAATTAAAAATAATAACTATGATAAGATGAATTTAGTAAAAAACGATAAATGAACGTAATAACTAATTAATATCAAAAATCACAAGCATGTATTGAAAAAAGACAATATCTCGGAAGCACGAGGAGATAGAAATCTTATAGCACAAAAAAAGAAGTATTTTGTAGGTAATGTAATGCTACATGATATTTCAAGAATAATTAAAACACATGAACAAAAAATTTACTTGGTAACCTTCCAAAAAGGGTCAAAAACAAGATTACATTACCATGAATCCGGTCAGACATTGACTGTAACGGAAGGACATGGGACTCTTACCTTATACAGAAAAATTAAGGGTTCTGAAAAGAAAGGCTTGAAAATTAGGAAGATTACAAAATTACCTCTCGAGAGAGGCGATATTGCATATATCCCAAAGCGTACTTTGCATTGGCATGGTTCATCAGATAAAAAGAAAAAATTCTCTCATATTGCAATAAATTCATATACTTTAAAAGGAAACGAAGCAAAAACAATCTGGTTTGATTCTGATTTTGAAACTTTTGCCAAGAGAATCAATTGACGAACTAGCTTACAAATTTTTTGGCGAATTTATTCAAAAATCAACTAGATGCATGCAGTTGCAATAAAAACATCCCATGGGAATTCTATTTTTTCATTTTTAGTAAACTGGACAGTGTTTTTTTCCGCGTCTTTTTTTATTGCATTAACTACTTTAATTCCATAACTTTGAATTTTTGGCCAAATTGAATTTGCAGTAGTATGAATGTAATCTTTCCAATATTCATCAAACTTTCCAGCTTCATATGTGAAAGTAAATTTCTTTATTTTTATGTCCGAGAATCTTGCCAATTTTAATTCTTTTTCCAGTTCATCTGGATTTCCAAATCTATGAACTGTTGGTGTTCCTTTTGCTCTTATGTCTGGGATGTAATATAAAATTGGTTTCATAATACTACTAAAATATGGAACTCCTTCTTGAGTCCCATGAACTGCTATTGCTAATTTGCCACCATTTTTCATAATATTTCTGATTGATGTAAGTACTTTGTTCACATCTGGGAAGAACATTAGTCCATACTGACAAACAATTTTATTAAAACTTGCATGGAAGCAAAGGTTTTCTGCATCCATTTCAATAAAATCTACATTTTCGAATTGAGCTGATCTTTTAGCAATAGATAGCGCCACTCTGGATAAATCAATTCCAACAAGATTTACTAAATTTCCAAAGTGGCGTGATATTTTGCTTGAAACTGCACCCGTTCCACACGCTAAATCTAACACCGAATCATTAGGTTCTATTTTTGCTGCTTTGACTAATTCGGTTGTTGATTTAAATGGCCCTGTATTTTTATCTGCCCAGTTGTCATGATACTCTCCTGCAACAGTATTCCAATTAACCCTAGTATTAATTTTGTATTCAATGGGATTAAAAATTGAATTCATAATTTTTTTGTAGTATCTATTCAAGTTAATCCTTTCTAAATAACTCTATAATTTCTGATATCAATTTTAATATTATAGGCAACTAATCGTTAATTGGTATTAGAAAAACTTAATTAAAATTTGTATATGAATATAATAAATCAATAGTTATTTATCTACTATCAATTGACGAAACATATGCCGTCTTTCAAAGTTAATGTGATAATAGAAAATAAACCTGAAATTAGTGATCCGGAAGGTGATACAATCCTTAATGATCTAATTCTAAAATCGCGTGAAACTCTAGTGAAAAAAATACGTTCTGCAAAGATGCTCAAATTTGAAGTAGAGGCAAAAAATCGAAAACTAGCTGAAAAGATTGTAACGGATTTGTGTAACGAGTTTAGAATTTTCAATCCACTTGTAAGTAAAGTTTCTGTTGAAAGTTTTGATGTTTAACTCCCTTTTATGACCTTACGGTTCAAGGCAGTTGTATCCTCAAGAGCTCCATCTATCAACAATTTACTTCGCAAATATTTTGCCAAATCTGTTTCAGTGATTATGCCTACAAGCTTGCCATTCTCAAGAACAAGAAGTCTGCGGATGTTTTTATTAATCATTTTTTGAACTGCGTCTTCTATCGGTGTCATGGGTTCTACCCATCTAAAATTATGGGACATTATTTCAGAGAGAGGTACGTCTCCACTTTTTCTATCTGATGTTGAAACTTTACGAGCAAGATCCCTTTCTGTAACCAAGCCTATTGGGGTGCCATTTTTTATAACAACGAGGCAGCTGATCTCTTTTTCTACAAGTAATATGGCTACATCTTTTGCTGACTTGTCGTGTTCTATGGTAACTACATTACGTACCATGATGTCACGAACTTGACCCATAGCTAGTACCAAAAAGTATTAGAATAAAAATGATTTCATTCGATTCAATTTAATAATACTACCAAGCAATGAGATGTGTGAAAGTAGCAGTTGTAGTATTTCCCGGAAGTAATTGTGATCGGGATATGCATCACGTACTTTCAGATGTCTTTAAACTTAAAACAGAGCTTGTGTGGCATACAGACGAACTTCCAAAAAATATAGATGCTATAATACTCCCAGGTGGTTTTTCATATGGTGATAGACTTAGAGCTGGAGTCATCGCTGCGCACAGCCCCGTAATATCTGAAATAAAAAAAATGGCAGAAAGGGGAATTCCAGTTCTTGGAGTCTGCAACGGTTTTCAAATTCTTGTAGAGGCAGGACTTTTGCCAGGTGCTCTTCTAAAAAATACATCCCTCAAATTCATGTGCAAGTGGACTGAAATTATAGTAAAAAATAACAAAACTCCCTTTACCAACAAGTTGAAACTAAACCAAAGAATTCCTATTGCTATTGCAAATGGAGAGGGAAGATATTATGCAGATAAAGAGACATTAAAATTATTAAAGAAAAATAACCAGATTGTATTCACTTATGCTGAAGAAATAAACGGGGCTTCCCTTGATATCGCTGGAATATGTAACAAACAAGGAAATATTGTTGGAATGATGCCACATCCTGAAAGGTCTGCAGAATCTATTATTAACCCAATGAATTCAAAATCATCTTCGCTAGTCTTTGAATCATTACTGCATACCTTGGGTGTAGCACAATGAGTCTATTGCCACAAGAACACGCATTTCTTGAAAAGAAAATTGGGAGAAAACCAACCCCTGTAGAACTTCAGATAGTTGCGGCAGAATGGTCAGAGCACTGCTCGTATAAATCGTCAAAAAAACATTTAAAACTTTTACCAAGAGAAGGAACAAGAGTAATTTCGGGTCCTGGTTATGATTCTGGAGTATTGGATGTAGGTGATGGATTTGTTGTTACAGTACATATTGAAAGCCATAACCATCCTTCTGCAGTTGAACCATATGGCGGTGCAGCAACGGGAGTAGGTGGTGTCATACGTGATATTCTGTCTACAGGGACAAGACCAATTGCAATTCTTGATGGTCTTAGATTTGGAGATATTGAAAAAGATCCACATGCAAGATGGCTTTTCAAAAGTGCGGTAAGTGGAATAGCAGACTATGGCAATTGTCTTGGTATTCCGACGGTAGGTGGTGAAATCGAATTTGATAAATGTTTTACAAATTATGCACTTGTGGATGTTGCAGCAATTGGTTTTGGTAAAAAAGAAAAACTCATTAAAAACAGAGCCGATAAAGATGACTTTGTAGTTTTAATTGGAGGATCAACTGGGCGTGACGGAATAGGTGGCTCACAATTTGCTTCAGACAAACTTGAATCAGAGAATCGTTCAGCTGTACAAATTCCAGATCCATTTATCGAAAAATTAGTTATAGAGGTAATACTTGAAGCAAGAGACCAGCATTGTATAAAGGCAATGAAAGACGTGGGTGGTGGTGGTCTTTCATGTGCAGTTTCTGAGATTGCAGACTCGCTTTCTGTTGGGATAGAGATGGATGTAGCAAGAATTCACAAAAGAGAATCTGGTATGTCTCCAACAGAATTAATGGTTTCAGAGTCACAAGAAAGAATGCTTGTGATAACTGATAGACAAAAATTACCATTTTTAAAAAAAATCTGTGAAAAATTCAAAGTGCCATACTCTGTCATTGGGAAGGTAAAAGAAGATAGAATGATGCAAGTAAGAGTTGAGACAAACACAATTGCAAATCTTCCAAGTAGCGTAATTGTAAACGCACCACTTTTGGACAGACCTGCATCAAAACCAAAATATATGAAAAAAATAAGAGAGATAAAAAAACCGAATACTCCAAAAGACTTGGCTGAAATTCTTCTTCAGATGCTTACTAATCCCAATATCGCAAGCAAGATTTGGGTTTATGGTCAGTATGATCATGAAGTTGGAATAAGAACAGTCGTAAAACCAGGGTACGATGCTTCAGTTCTACGATTAGATAATGGTAAATTCCTATCTGTAAAGATTGATGGAAACTCAAAACATTGCTACATTGACCCTCGTCAAGGTGCTATGGGATGTTTTGAAGAAGCTTGTAGAAACGTTGTTTGCACTGGAGCAGCGCCAATCGGTATGGTTGATCACCTACAATTTGGAAATCCAGAAGATCCAGAAATCTTTTGGACATTTAAAGAATCCTTAGAAGGAATATCAGAATTTGCGAAACAACTTGAAATACCATGTGTGGGAGGCAAGGTTAGCTTTTACAATGAGACTGATAATGGACCAATAAAACCCACTCCTTTGATTGGCGTTCTTGGATTGATAGATAAAAAGCCACTCTATCAGCAAAAGGCAACAAAAAATGATTTGCTTGTTATTGTCGGAGAAACAAAAGATGAGCTTGGTGGGTCAGAATATTATGAATACATTCATGATATCGTTGGCGGAAATTGTCCGACTGTTGTTATGAAATCTTCTAAACTAAATCAACAAATTGTTTTAGATTTAATAAATCTAGGTTTAGTTAATGGCGCTCATGATTGTTCAAAAGGAGGAATAGGAGTAGCTGTATCAGAGATATGTATGATAAATGACGTTGGTTGTGTTGTATCTATAGACAAGATTCCAGCACAAAAACTCAAACCAGACGAGATTTTATTTTCTGAATCTCATTCTAGATATCTCTTGGTTATTGATCCAAAAAATATCAATAAAACAAAATCACTACTTGAACAAAGTAAAGTACCATTTGCTATCATTGGGAAATTTTCTGATACTGGCATAATGTTTAGAAACAAGGCAAAAACTATTGCTAACCTAAGGATTGATAAAGCACTAGAAAAATGGTTAAACTCATTGGGGTTGTTAATTACTCATGGTTAAGGAAAACTGTGGGGTTGTAGGAATATTCAGTCTTGATGGAGCAAACGTTATCCCTATGATAATTGATTCTCTACGAGCCCTTCAGCATAGAGGCCAAGAAGCTTGGGGGCTAGCTGTTCCAAAAAAACAGCCTTACAAACAAATTGGATTGGTATCATCGGCTGTTTCAGAATTTGATAAAGTTACAAGAGAATACTCATCACCTGCGGCAATTGGTCATGTGAGGTACTCAACCATGGGCGGAAGTAATCTGGAAAACGCACAACCATTAAAGGTAAAAGATCTATGTGTTGCGCACAATGGTACAATATCAAACGTCGAGGAATTGGCTGGAATGGTGGGCGGGTGTACTTTTACTCCACAAAATGTAAGTGATACATTGGTTGCAGCCAAGAGGCTAGTTTCTCTCATGTCAGAAAACGGTAAACTTGGTAACGCACTTTCAATTTTAAAAAATGAAATGGTTGGTTCATTTTGTTTTACTTTTGTATCTGACGACAACGCAGTGTATGCAGCTCGGGATCCAAAAGGATTTAGACCAATGGTTGTAGGTTTTAAAAAAGATACTAATACGTATGTCGTAGCTTCAGAATCGTCTGCACTGGCTGCTGTTGGCGCCCAACTAATTCGTGATGTAAATCCTGGTGAACTCATAAAAATTAGCAACGCAGGTCTAGAATCAGAAATGTTTTCTGAGGAAAAACAATCTGCACATTGTTCATTTGAATTTACATATTTTGCACATCCTTCCAGTATAATGGAAGGGTCCAATATTTACACAGTAAGAAAAACGATTGGGAGGTATCTTGCAAGAAAATTTCCAATAAAAGATGCTGACATTGTAATTCCAGTACCGGACTCAGCAAGACCTGCAGCGCTAGGATATGCACAAGAATTAGGAATTCCATTTGAAGAAGGCTTGTTAAAAGACAGGTACAGTAGAAAGGGCCCACTACGAAGTTTTATTGAACCGCATCAAAGTGACAGAGTAGAAATAAACCGTTGGATAATTCCAATCACACCAGTTATTGAAGGTAAACACGTAGTTGTAGTAGATGACAGTTTAGTGAGAGGAACAAGCTCAAAGGCAATAATAAAGGCTCTTCGAAGAGCAGGCGCAAAAAAAATTAGTATGGTTATAACATTTCCTCCGATAAGATTCCCGTGTTATGCTGGCATTGACTTTCCTTCAAAAGAAGAACTTGTGACATTTTTTGATGATAATAAGGAATATTCTGAAGACGCAATGGTAGAAAAAGTCAGACAAACTATCGGTGCAGATTTTCTGGGGTATAACGATTCGAAGAATTTGGCAGATGCAGTAGGTATTGAAGTTAATTCTATGTGTTTTACTTGTTCTACAGGTGATTACTCGCCACTTGGGATAAAACCCGTCTTTAAGAGCAGAGCAGAAATTAAAGGAGAATAAATTGGAATTAGCATATGTACTAGTAAAAGCCAAAATGGGACATGAAGTAGATGTGATGAATGATATTTTGAAAATTGATGGCGTAAAGGAGGTGCTTGGAACTTTTGGCCAATATGATATCTTTGTGAAAGTTCAAGTACCAACACGAAATGAGATCGAACGTATAATTACTCAAAAGATTCGTAGAATCAATAATGTTTCATCTACTACGACTCTTTCTGTAATCCCAAATCAAGGCAACAAATAGGCTTTATAATTAACAAAAAGTAATTTTAATTTGTGAAAAAAATATTTCATGTTGCAATAGGAGGAGGTATTGCGGCTGTAGTGATTGTTGTAATTTTGTTAATTGTACAAGGTCCAACTGAAGAATATGCGATATTTTTAGATCCGTTTAAGGATAAACAATCACTAGTTATTGATACGCATGTTACAGTTCAAAACGTAGGTAGGGCACCGCTTACCAACGTTAGAGTGGATTATGGGGGAAGTAGCAAACCTGACATTATTCCTTTGTTACACCCAGGTGAGAAAGTTATATTATCTCCATCTGCAGGAAGTGATCTACAAGAAGTAACCGTGACAACGGATCAGGGTATCAAAATCACCAGACCGTATAGAACTCCAATAAGTATGCCCGGTATGATGGGCTCCTAGAAATTTTGTATCAGTTTAAATCTAACATTGCCCTAGGAGGCCTGTTTGAAATTTCTTCGTTCCGGTAAAGTAAAAGATATTTACGAATTAAATGATGGAAACTTACTTTTCCATTTCAGTGATAGGGTTTCTGCATTTGATGTAAAGTTTGCGACACCAATTCCAAGAAAGGGCGAAGTTCTTTGCAAATTTGCGGAATTTTGGTTTCAGAAAATTCAAACACCAAATCACTATATCAGAACAGAAGCAAAAGACAAGATAGTTGTAAAAAAAATGGAGATGATACCTATGGAATGTGTTGTAAGAGGATATTTCTACGGTAGTCTTATTCAAAGATGGA